>Ga0213866_10000520_pt1 | contig 30837 bp, 16 predicted proteins | sample PICome_11_FD_160079 | JGI IMG/M metagenome (GOLD analysis project Ga0213866, IMG submission 160079) | Coastal seawater microbial communities near Pivers Island, North Carolina, United States - PICO284 | ecosystem: Environmental > Aquatic > Marine > Coastal | place: USA: North Carolina... | reverse complement strand
GATGGTTCTCAATTAACAAATGTACAAGCTGATTTATCACCTGTAATTGCTAGTGGTTCGGCAACCGCATCGGTTGAAAGTGGTGAATCGTTTGTAGTAACTGCAATAAGTGGTTCACAATTTAAATCATCTTTGGATGTAAGTGGTAGTGTAACAATAGGATTCCTAACTTCAAGTAAAAATTTATCCGTAACTGGTTCGGTTGATATTGCTGAATCTGTAAGTGCATCATTTTTTGTAGGGGATGGTTCTCAATTAACAAATGTACAAGCGGCAGCTGCTCCTCTTATATCAAGTGGTTCTGCTACGGCATCGGTTGCTAGTGGTGATACATTCGTAGTAACTGCACCAACTGGTGGAGCAGTATTCACTGGTTCAATTGTAACATCTGGTTCAATTACTGTTGGTGGTGGTGGAATATTTAGTGGTGATGGTAGTGGTTTAACAAATATTGATATTGCTAACCTATCACTTAATGTAACTCAGTTATCAAGTGGTTCAGCAACCGCATCTTTATCTGAAACTGAATTTAAAGTATTTAACGAATCAGCATCGGTTGCAGTAGATTCATCATTTAGTGGTTCAGTTACTATTTCCGAATCTTTAGATGTTGGTGGTATTATTAGTGGTGATGGTAGTGGGATTACAAACATTGATATTGCTAACTTAGCAATTGATTCATCTCGTATCTTCACTGGTTCGGTAACCGCATCCGTTGACCCATTAGGTTTCTTCAGAGTTGAAAACAGAGATTCTAATATAAATTCAGGTTCAGTAAAAGTAGAGATTAGTGGTTCATTAGAGGTTTCTCAATCAATAACAGCATCTCTATATCGTGGTGATGGTAGCGGATTATTTAATATTCCATTAGATGCACTTGAAGATTTAGAATTAGATAAAATTGTATCTGGTGGTGCTGAAGCGAGAGTAGACCCTACTGCTGGTTTAATTGTAAATAGACCTATTAGTGGTACATTATTTACTGGTGATGGTGGTGGATTATTTAATATCCCAGCTGAGGCATTAGAAGATTTAGAATTAAATCTTATCATTAGTGGTGGTGTTAGTGCATCGGTTGATAATATAGAAGGATTTAGAGTATATTCTCCAACAAGTGGTTCTACTTTTATTGGTAATATAGAAATACCATCCGGTAGTGGATTCTTTAGTGGTAGTGGTGAAGGATTATTTAATATTCCAGCTGATTCAATTGTTGGATTAGACCAAAGTAGAATTCTTAGTGGTTCGGTAACTGCATCTACAAATCCTGATGATGGGTTTGTAGTAACATCGGTTGCTAGTGGTTCAACATTCTTTGGAGATGTTGATTTCAAAAATGATATTAGTGCATCTAAGATTCACGCGAGAACTGAAGTATTCACACCAAGAATTACTTCATCATTTGTAGGTTCATATCGTGGTGAAAATACTGGTGTTGATGTACCTGATGATTTAGATATTTTAGTATTTGATGCGGATGCAAATAAATTTAGACCTGTAACACAATTTGGTGATACGGCAACATTCCCATTCTCTGATGTAACTCAAGTAACATTCCAACACAATTTTGGAATTGATTATCCAGTAGTTCAAATTTATGAAACTGGTTCAAATGGACAGATTATTCCACAAGCAATCGAATCAATCAATAGTTCATCGGTTAGAGTAACATTTAGTGGATTGACAAGTGGACAAGCAGTAATTGGTACTGGTGGTAGATTAGCAGGATTCGTACAAGGTGATGATGTAGTAGGTACAGTTCTTTCAGCATCATATGCTGAAAACGCTGATTTAGCCCAAACTGCATCAAACTTATTAGGTTTCGATTCGGCATCTCTTGCTGAGATTGGTAACTTAGAAAATTATATACAAAATGACCAAACCGCATCGATGACGGTTCTTTCAGCATCATTTGCTGAAACCGCATCATTTGCATTAAACGCATCTTTCTTAGATACATCAAACTTCTTATCATCATCACAAACATCTTCGATGACGGTATTATCTGCATCATATGCACTTTCAGCATCTCATGCAACTAACGCTGTATCAGCTGAAGATTATGTAAGAAATGACCAAACGGCTTCGATGACTGTACTTTCAGCATCTTATGCAGCAACTGCTTCATTCGCTTTAAATGCTGGTGATTTCTTAGGAGAAAATTTCTTACCAAATACTGGTACTGGTTCATTTGTTGGAAGATTTGAAGTAAGTGGTAGTTTAGTATCATCTGGTAGTACACAATTTGTAGGTTTAGAGACAGGTAGTTCAGATACAGTTCTTGTTATTGATGAATCAACTGGAAAACTTTTCAAAAGAGATGTAACCGCAGTAAGTGGTACATCTGGTACTGGTGGTACATCGGGTTCTTCTGGTAGTAGTGGTACTACGGGAAGTGCTGGTACATCTGGTTCATCTGGTACTTCGGGTTCATCTGGTACAAGCGGAACAGCTGGAACTTCTGGTTCATCTGGTACTGCTGGTACTTCTGGAACAAGTGGAACGGGTGGTAGTAGTGGAACAAGTGGAAGTAGTGGAACTTCTGGAACGAGTGGCTCATCTGGTACTGCTGGTACTTCAGGTACATCTGGTTCAAGCGGTTCATCTGGTACATCTGGTTCTTCAGGTACATCTGGAACGAGTGGAACAAGTGGAAGTAGTGGAACTTCTGGTACATCTGGAACCTCAGGTTCTTCTGGCTCAAGTGGTTCAAGTGGTTCTTCTGGAACTTCTGGAACATCAGGAACTTCAGGTTCAACTGGTACATCTGGAACATCGGGTTCATCTGGAACAAGTGGTACATCTGGTACTGCTGGTAGAGAAGGTGGAGCTTTGTTCATCATTAGAACACCGGGTGGAAACAATTATACAATAGATGGATATAGTGGAAATCAACCATCATTAACTGTTGTAAGGGGTGAATTATATTACTTTGATGTTTCAAACGTAAGTTCATCACACCCATTTGCATTAAGATTGGAATCTGGTGATAATACAACTGTGCCTGGTACAACAAATAATGATGCGGGGGCTGGTGTACATAGTACTTCTACTTTAATAGAATATAGAGTTCCTGAAAATGCACCAAATAGTATAGTTTATCAATGTAGTGTTCATAGTTCAATGCTTGGAACAATAAACATTGTTGATAAATACGGAACATCGGGTACATCTGGTTCAAGTGGAACCTCAGGTTCATCTGGTACGGGAGGTTCTTCTGGAACCTCAGGTTCTTCTGGTTCAAGTGGTGTAAGTGGTTCATCAGGTACTTCAGGTACTTCTGGTTCAAGCGGAAGTAGTGGTAGTGGAGGTACATCCGGCTCAAGTGGTTCAAGTGGTTCTTCTGGAAGTAGTGGTACATCTGGAACAAGCGGAAGTAGTGGTACATCTGGAACAAGCGGAAGTTCTGGTTCAAGTGGTTCTTCTGGAAGTAGTGGAACAAGCGGAAGTAGTGGAAGTAGTGGTACAAGTGGAGCAGATGGAGCAGAAGGTTCATCAGGTTCAGCTGGTACATCTGGTTCATCGGGTACTTCTGGTTCTTCTGGTTCAACGGGTACTGATGGTACATCAGGTACTTCTGGAACAAGTGGTACGAGTGGAGCAGAAGGTTCATCAGGTTCAGCTGGTACTTCGGGTACTTCGGGTACAAATGGAACGAGTGGAAGTAGTGGTACAAGTGGAAGTAGTGGAACCTCTGGAACGAGTGGAACATCTGGTACAAGTGGAACAAGCGGAACAAGTGGTACTTCTGGTAGTGGTGGTTCAGCTGGTACATCGGGAACATCAGGTACTTCGGGAACAACTGGTTCTGATGGAACATCTGGTACAAGTGGAACAAGCGGAACAAGTGGTACATCTGGTTCCGATGGAACGAGTGGAAGTAGTGGAACTTCTGGTACATCTGGAACAAGTGGAAGTAGTGGGACAAGTGGTTCAGCAGGTACATCAGGTACATCTGGTTCTGATGGAACATCGGGTTCAGCTGGTACATCTGGTTCAGCGGGTACATCAGGTACATCTGCTGAAGGAAGTAGTGGAACAAGTGGAACTTCTGGAACAAGTGGAACAACTGGAACTTCAGGTTCAGCAGGTACAAGTGGTACATCTGCTGAAGGAAGTAGTGGTACATCAGGTACATCTGGAACAAGTGGAAGTAGTGGAACTTCTGGAACAAGCGGTACATCAGGCTCGTCTGGTACATCCGCAGAAGGAAGTAGTGGTACATCTGGAACAAGCGGAACAACTGGAACAAGTGGAACAACTGGAACAAGTGGTAGTTCTGGTACATCAGCTGAAGGAAGTAGTGGAACATCAGGTACATCAGGTACAAATGGTACTAGCGGAAGTAGTGGGACAAGTGGTTCGGCAGGTTCGTCTGGTACAAGTGGAACTTCAGGTTCTTCTGGTGTAGATGGAACCTTCTTCGGTTCATCTGGTACAACTGGTACATCAGGTTCATCTGGTACTTCTGGATTAGGAAGTGATGGTACATCTGGAACAAGCGGACAAGATGGAACATTTTTTGGAAGTAGTGGTACTTCTGGAACGTCTGGAACCAGCGGTAGTAGTGGCTCATCTGGTACTGCTGGTACTTCAGGTACATCTGGTTCATCTGGAGCTGATGGTGTTGCTGGAGAAAATGGTACTGATGGTACATCAGGTAGTAGTGGTTTAGATGGTACGAATTTTGGAACCGCTGGTACGTCTGGAACGAGTGGTACAACTGGTACATCAGGTTCATCAGGTACAACCGGAACTTCAGGTTCTTCTGGTTTAGATGGTACAAACTTTGGTACGGCTGGTACTTCCGGTACGAGTGGAGCAGGTACATCAGGTACAAGCGGTGAAAGTGGAAGTAGTGGAACAAGTGGTACAACTGGTACATCAGGTATTGATGGAACGTTCTTCGGCTCATCTGGTACGGCTGGTACTTCTGGTACTTCTGGTGCTGGAACATCAGGTAGTAGTGGGGTAAGTGGAACGAGTGGAACAAGCGGACAGGATGGTACATTCTTTGGCTCATCTGGTAGTTCGGGTACAACTGGTACGGGAGGTTCATCAGGTTCAGCTGGTACTTCATCAACTGCTGGTACATCCGGTACAACTGGTACTTCAGGTTCTTCTGGACAAGATGGAACATTCTTTGGAAGTAGTGGTACACATGGTACTTCGGGAACTTCAGGTTCAACAGGTACCGCTGGTACTGCTGGTACTGGAGGTTCATCGGGAACTTCTGGTACAACTGGTACAAGTGGTATTGATGGAACTTTCTTTGGTTCATCTGGTTCAGCTGGTACAAGTGGTACAAGTGGAGAAAGTGGAACATCTGGTGTAAGTGGAACTGCTGGTTCATCGGGTACATCTGGACAAGATGGTACTTTATTTGGAAGTAGTGGTACATCAGGTACAAGTGGTATAAGTGGTTCATCGGGTACGAGTGGAGAAAGTGGTTCAGCTGGAACATCTGGTACTTCTGGACAAGATGGTACTTTATTTGGAAGTAGTGGTAGTAGTGGTACGAGAGGTACTGCTGGTTCATCGGGTTCTTCTGGTACTGCATCAACTGCTGGTTCATCTGGAACTGCTGGAACATCGGGTACATCAGGTTTAGATGGTACTTTATTTGGTAGTAGTGGTAGTAGTGGAACTGGTGGAACTTCTGGTTCTTCGGGTACTTCGGGTATAACTGGAGAGGGTGGTTCATCCGGTACTGCAGGTTCGTCTGGTACTTCTGGACAAGATGGTACTTTATTTGGTTCATCGGGTACATCTGGTACAAGTGGATTAGGTACTGATGGTTCTTCTGGTTCAAGTGGTTCATCAGGTACATCTGGTTCAAGTGGATTACTAAATGTAGCAAATGATGGAACTGATAGAGTTCTTACTATGGATGGTGATGGAACTGCAACTGCAGAATCTAATTTAACATTCGATGGAAATCTATTAGATGTAACTGGTGATTTAGATGTAAGTGATGCTACATTCTCTACGAGATACCACGAAAATTATTACGATATAGGTAATTCAACAGGAACAACAAATATAGATTTATCAGAGGGTAATAATTTTAGAATCAATAGAACTGGTAGTATAACAATTTCTCTTTCAAACGCACCAACAGGTCCTCGTGCAATTGGATTTACATTGGTGTTGGAAGATGGTAGTGGTGGAACTGCAACTGTAAGCTGGCCTGGTACAATAGAATGGGCAAATGGAGCAGCACCAACACTAACCGCAAGTGGAAAAGATATTTTAGTATTCTATACTTATGATGGAGGAAGTACATATTATGGATTCCTAAGTGCCAATAATGTAAGTTAATGAATAGTTATGAGTATAGCAAGACGTTTAATTTCAATAGAAGCAGGACAAGTGAGACCTTTTAAATTTACAATACAAACTGGAGGAGCAAATACACAATTTGAACTCCCTTTAACATCACCAAGTGGAAAACAACCAAATATAGTTGTTGATTGGGGTGATGGTAGTGGTACAACAACTATTACATCAGCATTATCATCAAATAGATTCCATACATATTCTTCTGCTGGTACATATCAAATTATTGTTAATGGGTATTGTCCGGGGTTTAACGTTAACAATAATACATCTTACAAAGGATTATATCGTTCAGTTGATGATTGGGGTGGTGTAGATTTTGAACAAATTGATTTTTACGGGTGTTCTAATTTAACAACAATCCCAGCTGATGTTTCAAATAATGCAACATTAAATGAAGGATTGAATACTGTACTTAGATTTAACTCTACATTTAGACAAACAGGATTAACAATAATTCCATCTGGTCTATTTGATTACGCATCAAATGTAACTTCATTTGTTAACACATTCGTATTTATTGGAATTCCATCAATTCCATCTGGATTATTTGATAATAATACAAATGTAACATCTTTTTCTGGTACATTCAATGCATGTTTAAGTTTAACATCGATACCAAATGGATTATTTGATAACAATACACAAGTTGTAAACTTTGAATCAGTATTTAGGAACTGTAGGTCAATAACCTCAATTCCAGCAAACTTTTTTAGTAACAACCAATCAGTTACAACATTTGCTAATGCATTTAATATGGCAACAACAGCTAACTCATTAGGTGGAACAACACCAACCGATACACCAAGTGGTGATGAAATTTTTGAAAGAACTCCAACACCTGTTGGTACTGATTGTTTTGCATTTTGTACGGGTTTAACTAACTTTGGTTCAATACCAGCAACATTTAAATAAAATATTATGTATCTAAAAATATCAGGTTCAACAATAACTTATCCATATTCGGTTCATAATTTAAAAAATGAAAATCCGAATATTAGTTTTCCAACTACTATTTCAGATAGTTTATTGGAAACTTTTGGTATATATAATGTTGAATCAAAAGATAGTGGTTATGATGATGATTACACTAAAGATGTAGTAGAAGTAACTCCAACTTTATCTGGTTCAGTATATGTACAAACATATCAAATATCAGATGCAGATGAAGTTACAATAAATACAAGAAAAGAAATAAAATGGTCTGAGATAAGAGAAAGTAGAAATACCTTATTAAGCGATTCTGATTGGACTCAATTTCAAGACTCTCCAATCACAGGTTCTCAACTAACCGAATGGCAAACTTATAGACAATCTCTTAGAGATGTAACAACACAATCAGACCCTTATAATATTGTATGGCCTACAAAGCCATCTTAAAAGGTAAAAGATATTTATTTGATATTTATATCAAAGAAAAAGATAATTATCAATGAGAATAGACCAACCCAGTTTTTCAGGTTCGATAACCCAAGCACCTTCAGCATATGCTGAATTAAGTGGTTCTTTTACAGGTTCCTTTAGTGGTTCGGTTACGGGTTCATTTACTGGGGATATTACAGTAGAACAAGCTGAATTTACTGATTTAGTAGTTAGACAAACTCTAAATGTTGGAACAACTAATACTGGTAGTATTACAAATATTATTAATAGTGGTTCTGTTGAAGTAAGTGGTTCGATAAATGTAACTCAAGGAAATTCATTTACAGTGGAAGGTGTAGATGTATTAGATTCTGCGTTGGCATTCTCAATAGCATTAGGATAAAAATATGGCAAACACATTTAAAAATAGTATTAAAGGGCCCGCTGGAACTGGTGGATTAAATGTTTATACAACTCCAGCTGCAACATCAACAACAGTAATTGGTGTAAATGTAGCAAATATTGTATCTGATAACATTTATGTAGATGTACAAGTAACTGATAACTCTGCTAGTGTTACTAAATATTTAGTAAAAGGAGCAGTTATTCCCAATGGTTCATCGGCAGTTTTAGTTGGTGGTGACCAAAAAGTAGTTTTAGAAGCAAATGATTCAATAACAGTAACATCTAATGTTAATAGTTCGGCAGATGTAATTGTATCAGTATTAGAGATATCATAAATAGAGGTTAATGAAATACGGAGGAAAGAACCCAAACGGAATCAATCAAGTCAGTCAAAGTTTACTTTCGATTGATGTTCAAGGTGTAGAACAAGCAACTATATCTACATCTTCGGTTGATATTAATACGTCTTTAAATGTAGATAATAGTGTAACTGCATCTTCTTTTAGTGGTTCTTTCAGAGGAGATGGTTCAGAATTAAATAATATACCAACATCAGCTCTTACTGGTGATATAGCAAGAATAGCAGAGGGTTCAGCAACCGCATCGGTTGAAAGTGGAACTACATTTGATATCACTGGTGATACTACAATAACTGGTTCATTAAATGTGGATTCACCTATATCAGCGTCTCGATACGATGGTGATGGTAGTGGATTATATAATGTACCAGCATCAGCATTAGGTGATATCGATAGATTAAAATCAGGTTCAGCAGAAGCTGTAATTTCTGAAAATCAAGGTTTAAGAATAAACACAGGTACTACAATTGATAAATTTTTAATTGTAACTGGTAGTGGTATTTTTAAGAATAATGCACAAATAGATAACGATTTAACAATCGGAAACGATTTATCAGTAGGTGGAACAATAACATCAACTGAATTAATAACAACATTTATTTCATCATCCGTAATTTATGCATCGGGTTCGAATGTGTTTGGTGATGAATCAACTGATACACATCAATTTACAGGTTCAGTTCTTCTAAAGGATTCTATTGTAATTCCAGTATTTAGTTCAGAACCTTCTGGTGGACAGATAGGACAATTATATTATAACGATACTGATACCAACATTTATAGATACACATCAGGTGGATGGGAACCAGCAGCTGGTACTGCTGGTACATCAGGTACAAGTGGTACTTCTGGAACATCTGGTAGTGGTGGTACATCTGGTAGTGGAGGAACTTCTGGTTCTTCTGGTTCATCTGGTGTAGATGGTTCTGATGGTACAAGCGGAAGTGGAGGAACCTCAGGTACTTCTGGTAGTGGAGGTTCAAGTGGAACTTCTGGTTCTGGTGGGACAAGTGGTTCTGGTGGTACTTCGGGCTCTGGAGGAACAAGTGGTTCTGCTGGTAGTGGTGGAACAAGCGGTAGTGGAGGAACATCTGGTTCTGGTGGAACATCTGGAACAAGTGGTTCTGGAGGAACTTCGGGCTCTGGTGGTTCGAGTGGTTCTGGAGGAACATCAGGTTCTTCAGGTTCATCTGGTTCAAGTGGAAGTTCTGGTTCAAGTGGTGCCGATGGTGCCGATGGTGCTGATGGAGATGATGGTACATCTGGTGAAGATGGTACAAGTGGTACTGGTGGAACGAGTGGAAGTAGTGGCTCATCGGGTACATCTGGTAGTGGTGGTACTTCTGGTATAGCTGGGGTAGGGGGAACATCTGGTTCTTCTGGTTCATCTGGTTCAAGTGGAAGTAGTGGTACTGATGGTTCTGAGGGAACATCAGGTTCATCTGGTGAAGATGGTACAAGTGGTAGTGGAGGAACATCGGGTTCAAGCGGTTCATCAGGAACTTCTGGAACCTCTGGTAGAGATGGTGCTGCGGGTGATGGTGGTACGCCAGGTACATCTGGTTCTGGTGGAACTTCTGGTTCTGGTGGTTCAAGTGGAAGTGGTGGAACTTCAGGTTCAAGTGGTTCATCTGGCTCAAGTGGAAGTAGTGGTACTGATGGTGCTGCTGGTGCAATAGGTTCTGATGGTACAAGTGGTAGTGGTGGAACTTCTGGTTCTGGTGGTTCAAGTGGAAGTGGAGGAACATCAGGTAGTGGTGGTTCTTCAGGTTCTTCAGGTTCAAGTGGAACATCTGGTTCATCAGGTGAAGATGGTGTAGTAGGTTCTGATGGTACATCTGGTAGTGGAGGAACTTCTGGTTCTGGTGGTTCATCAGGTAGTGGAGGTACTTCGGGTTCTTCAGGTACATCAGGTTCAAGTGGAACAAGTGGAAGTGGAGGTTCATCTGGTTCTGGAGGTTCTTCGGGTAGTGGAGGAACATCAGGTTCTGGTGGTTCTTCTGGTACAAGTGGTACTGATGGTACTGGTGGTACTTCCGGAAGTAGTGGTTCATCAGGAAGTAGTGGAAGTTCTGGTACGGCTGGTTCAAGTGGATTACTTTCCCTAACTGGTAATACTGATAATGGTGTAATCACACTTAATGGTTCAGCACCAAATGGAACTGTTGAAAGTAATCTTACTTTTGATGGTACAACCCTAAACATAACAGGTAATCTGAATGTAACAGGTACTCAAACAATTGTGAATACCGAAGCCATTCAGTTAGCAGATAATATTATTACTCTTAATTCAAACTTTACATCAGGTACTCCTTCGGAAGATTCTGGTATTGAAGTGTTAAGAGGAGGCTCGGCAACTAAATCATTCTTTTGGGATGAATCAGCTGATAGATGGTATGCCGATGATGGATTAGAATCAAATAATCTTTATTTAACTGGTGTAACACAACCAACAATATTCTTCAATGGTTCATCTGATACAGGTATTGATATGGCTATTAGAGCAACACCTGAGGGATTGGATTTCTACGAACCAGAAGATGGTAATAAAATTCATTTCCAAGTTTTAGATGATACTGGTGTAAATGCAGTTTTTGGATATAGATTAAATGGAACAACTGTAATTGATACATCTCGTAACTTAGTTAATATTGGTACTATTAACACTGGGCAAGGTGCAACTGAGGTTCATTTAATGGACCAAAACATTAGAACAACCGATTCACCAACATTTGCTGGAATGACTTTGAATGGTACATTAGTACTTGGTTCAAATTCAATTAATGATGTAGAAGATATATACCTAAGAGATAGAATTTACCACGATGGAGATACTAATACTTACATTCAATTCCATGCAGCAGACCAATTCAGAGTTGTAACTGGTGGTGGTGAACGATTAGAAGTAAATAATAGTAACACCACATTAGCTACTAACTTACAAATCAATAGCCATGTTATCAATATGGACTTGAATAACATCAATGATAACGCTATTGAATTAAGAGAAGTAAGAAATAGTACATGGGCATTTAGATTTGTAACTCAAGGTGTTGGTAACGATAATGAAACTGGATTCTGGGTAGGTAGTAATGGTTACCCTGATATGAGGTTGAGAAGAGAGAATACTACGGTAAGAGCATTAATCTCATCTTGGGAAAGGTCATATACTTCTTTTGGGTTTACGGACTCAACAGATATGAGAGCTCCAATCTTTTATGATACAAATAATACGGGAAGATATCTGAATCCAAATGGAACATCGTCTCTTCAGACGATTAATATGAACAATGCTAATCTTACCAATGTTAATAATATTACAATAAATGACCCTGGTGCTGGTGAAGGTATTCAATGGTTAGGTGGTAGTGATTGGAGAATCTATGAATCTCCTGATAATATGAGTAATGCAGCGGGTAATCTACAATTTACCACAGGTACTACATTTAGATTTAGAGTAGATACATCAGGTAATAGTTACTCATCAGCATCATCAAGAGCACCAATTTTTTATGATACAAATAATACTGGAACTTATGTAGACCCTAACACAACAGGAGTATCTTTCCAAACATTAGGTCAAATAAGAACTACTAGAGCAGATGGGTTTAGAGTTGATAGTTCATCATATGCTAGAATTGATTTGGATTCTAATAATAGCTGGTCTTATGTACGATTACAAGATAATGGGGCAGTTTCTTGGGATATTGCATCATATAATGGTGGTAATTTAGAATTAAGACCTGGTGGGGGTAGTTCAAATAGAACTTATTTCGATAGTAGTGGTAACTCATTCTCTGAAAATTCTAAAAGAGCACCTATTTTCTATGATACAAATGATACGAGTTATTACGCAGACCCTACTTCAACTTCTAGATTGTATCATGCACAAAACATATATGGTAGTGAATACATACATAAAAAACATTCAGGTTCTGATTTTACATCTGGAACATTAGTACAAACTGATATTACTTCAAATACTCAAAATGGGGCATCGTTTGTATTAGAAGCAACTGGTAAAAGTTATTCATCAGATGCACCATTTAACTTTATAGTACAAGGTTATCTATATAACAATACGATTATCAACCATTCTGGTTTACACTTAGGTAAAGCTGGATTCTCTACAATGAAAGTGTTTGATAATGGTGGTACACTTGCATTCTGGTGGCCAAGAGTATCTTATTGGAATTCATTTGAAGTAAGAGTAAGAGATGCTGGTGGAAATTCAAGAAATAGAGTAACAAATATTAGTAATTCAACTGAACCTTCATCTTCTAAGAAGGTAACGGTAACAATGAGAGCTGTACCAATTGGTGGAAGTACAACAAATGCACAAGATATGTACGCACCTCGTTATTACGATAGTGATAACACTGCTTACTATGGTGATTTTGCATCTACTTCTATAATGAATAATGTTCAAGTAAATGGACAATTAGATATTAGAGGATATATTGATGCTGATTCTAATGACCCTATTGAGATTTATGCCAATATGGAATTCCAAGATAGTCAAACTCTTCGGTTCGGTAATGGTTCTGACCAACGGATTTATCATTCAGGTAATCACTTATATATTAGAAACTACAACCATGCCGGTGGTAACTTCTATTTCCAAGGTGAAAACACATCAGGTACCAATCAAGCACTTCTTTACATGCACACCGATACGGCTAGGACTTATGTTAGATTGTATGAAAATGATGGTGAACGATTAAGAACTGTAAGTGATGGTATTCGTATTTATGGTGCTGCAAGACTAAGTGGTTCTACCAATAATGGTAGATTTTTCGGAGATACATGGGGGACGAAACATCAAACTGATTCTGGTTACATACTTTTTGGACCAGCAAACTCAGGTCACGCACACATTTATACCGATAGAAGTAACTTCTACTTTAATAAACAAATACAACTTAATGGTGGAAGTATTATCAATACAAGTGATATTAGAGCAAATATCTTTTATGATAAAAATAATACTGGATATTACTTTGATGGTGCTAGTACTACACAAATGTATAGAGCTGATGTTAATAATCAGTTAAGATTAGAAAGTGGAGCACCAATTTATTTATACACATCAGCTGGAAACCAAAGAGGATATCTTCAAGCAACTGATACTAATGATGCTCACTTAATTATAGCAACATCTGGTGGTGAAGATATTTCATTCAGAGATGGTGGCTTAGGTGGACAGTGGAATCAAATAATTAGAGGAGATGGACAAGTTCTGATTAATTCAAGACTTGATGTTCCTATTATGTATGATAGAAACAGTACTGCATATTATGTAAATCCAGCATCTCAATCTCATATGAACACTCTTACCTTACAAGGTAATAGAATTGGATTTATCAACTCATCATTTGATGCTGAAATTAGAGTATCTGATGCTAATCCAAATGGAACTGGTGCAGAATTTGTATTTTATGGTGATACTGGTGCTAATAACGCACAACTTACGGCAGAAGTAGGTAACTTTACTGCACAAGTGAGAACACCTATAATGTATGATTCAAATGATACGAATTATTACTCAGACCCTAATGGAACATCAAGACTTAATAGTATTAACGCTAATGAACTAAGAGTAGATGGATATGAATTAGCTGATACCGCATCAAGAGGTGTAACTGCAGGACAATGGGTAACTATTGCTACAAATAGTGGTAATAGAGCTTATGGTACATTCCAAGTTTGGGATACTAATAGTAGTAGACATGGTTCGATGTCATTTACTGCTGGTATTTCTTATGGTGGACAGGCAACTATTACTATGTTAGGTAAATCTTGGTATAGTAGTGGAGGTATATTTAATAACATTAGAATCAGAAGAACTGGTACATATGATACTCATTATCTACAAATTTATATAGATACTTCTGGTACATTATACTACGCAGTAACAAATAACTTCCAAAGTAATGGTTGGTCACTAACAACATCAGGAACCGGAAATCCTGGTTCAACTACTGCAGCTGAAGTAGTACCTGATTCATATCCAGGTCTTGCTACTAACAGACACATTTATAGTGGTCAAAATGTATATGCTGGTTCCTATATGTACGCTACAAGATATTATGATTCCAATAATGGTTCTTTCTACTTAGACCCAGCCTCTACATCTTATTTAAATGATGTAAGAGCAGATATATACTATGATAGAAACAATACATCATACTATGGTAACTTTGCTAGTACATCGTACTTCAATGATATCAGACCAAATATCATGTATGATAGAAATGATACTGGATTCTATGTAAACCCTCGAAATAATTCTAGAATGAGTGGTTTACGATTGAGTGGTATTGATAATAACGCTTCTGGTGATGATGCACTATTATGGTTAGATAAACCAAACAATAATGATTGGGGTATCATCTTAACTGGTGATGATGATTATGGTATTGACCTTAGAATGGCATCATCTCACTCATATGCATTCAGAATCCTAAGAGGTGGCAGTGAAATGTTCAGAATTAACTCTGATTATGCATATCACTACTCAGATATGAGGTCTCCAATTTTCTATGATTCATCAAACACTGGATATTATGTAGACCCTGCATCTTTCTCAAATCTTAATAGTGGTTTAAGAGCAACTGAAATCTACGCTAGAAATTGGTTTAGAAATGATAATAGTGGTGAAGGTTTATACAACCAAGCAACCGGAATGCATTGGTATTCTGATTCATCATCTCGTTGGAGAGCATATTCTGGTTCTTCTACATCACAAATCCTATTCACAACATCTGGTAATAATGCTAGAGGATATGTTTACGCAACTAACTCAAACGAAATTGGTTTCTTAGACCAAGGTGGAAGTTGGGCAATAAGACACCAAAATGATAATGGTACTTACTTCTATACTGATGGTAGTTCATTAGAATTTAGTGTTGGTAGAGATACAGTAGGTGGTAACTATGGTACTGTTAGAACTCATTCTACTAGAGGTGGATGGGGTGGATACTCTATTAATGGTGGATGGGTGTTTATGCACGACCATTCAAACGCAGCTGGTATCTATAATGATTATGAAAATGAGTGGGCTATATTAATGTATAGAAACTCATATGTGGAACTAAGATACAATGGTACTTGGGAACAAAGAACTCAAAGTGGATATGTACAAGCACGAGGTTCTTATAGAGCACCAATTTTCTATGATTCAAATGATACAGGATATTATGTAGACCCTAACTCAACTGGACAAGCTGCAAGATTTAGAGGAAGAATTTATATCGGACCTAACAATAGTTGGGGAAGATACTTACAAGTTGGTGGTAATGGTAGAGAATTTGTAAATAATTCATCGATTGCATCGGTAGTAACTACAAATGGTAACTTACACTTAGATTCAGCTAGTGGATATACTACATATATTAACTACTATGATGGTGGAACAACTATATTTGGTACTGGTTCAAATAATGAAGTAGCGAGATTAAACTCAGATTACTTTAGACATAATTCTGATGTAAGAACTCCAATTTTCTATGATAATAATAACACTGGTTACTATGGTGATTTCGCATCTACAACAATTACCAATGTAACAAGAGCAAATTACCTTAGTAATAGATATGATGTATCTACAAACCATCAATTTGGTATGTATTTCTCATCTGGTAGAAGTACTGCATACGCTATTTATAGAGAAGGTGGTGGTTGGTCATATAGATATCCTGATTTAAGAATTGCATTCCATACTGGTATTAAGTTTGGAGCAAACGCATCTTACAATGGTATGCGTTTCTACAACGATTACAATATGGCAACGCAGGTGATGTCTGTTAATAACTCTACTGACCCATTAGGTACAAATAACGTATATGTAAACAATAGTTTACAAGCTGGTTCATCTTTAAGAGCACCAATCATTTATGATTCAAATAATACTGGTTATTATTTCAATGGTGCATCTGCACACTCTACGAGATTCGAAGGTGTGAATAATAGAACGATGGCTTATATGGGATTACCGGGTCATACGAGAAATAGTGGTGAATATTATAGAAGTAGACCTCGTCAAACTGGTGATACTAACTATTGGACTGGTGCTTATGGTTGGGGTAGACAAGATATGAATGTTGTTTCAACTTGGGGTTCTGGTTTCATTGATTCTTGGAGTAACCCACCTAACCAACCATCAGGTACATCACACTGGGTAGGGATGCAGGCATTCCACTATCGTAGTTCGAACACTGGTGGTTACGGATGGCAGATGGTTGGTGGACCAATTAGTAACTTGAGATTCAGAAGTTCTTGGAGTGGATGGAGAAGTTGGAGAACAATTCCTGTTTTAGATGAGAACAATGGTAATGGTGGAGCAATGTATGCTGGTATCTATTACGATTCAAATAGTACTGGATATTATTGTAATCCAGCATCTACATCACAACTTCGTTATGTATTAGCAAACGATTGGTTTAGAGCACAAGGTTCTACTGGTTTCTATTTCCAAGATAGAGGTGCTGGTATGAGGGCTGTAAGAGATGAGGGTGGACAGTATGGTACTGTTGCAACTTATGGTTCGGATGTTGGTGGGTATGAAGGATGGTCTATTGGTGGACGTATTGTGTTTATGCACGATATGAGTTCTGCTAATGGTATTTACAATGATGTAAATAACGAATGGCACATGCTTAACTATCGAAACGATAGAGTAAGATTATACTATAATGGTGCTGAAAAAATAAGAACTGAATCATATGGTGCATATGTTATTGGTTCAATGCGTTCATCAAGTGATATAATCGCTTACTATTCTGATATGAGATTGAAGGATAAAGAAGGTGATATTGAAAATGCTCTTGATAAGATTGGAAAATTAAATGGTTTCTATTATAGAAATAATAAAGAAGCTAATGCAATTGGATATGAAGGAACTGAATTACAAGTGGGTGTATCTGCACAAGATGTTAAAGAAGTTCTTCCTGAGATTGTTAAACCAGCACCTCTTGCAGAACAATTGGGGTATGACTATATGACAATTCAATATGATAAGTTAACACCTTTATTAATTAACGCAGTAAATGAACAAAACGATATAGTTAAATCACAAAAAGAAGAAATTGAATATTTAAAATCAGAACTCTCAGAAATGAAAGAAATGATGAAACAATTATTAAAGAAATAATAAAATGGCAATAGAAAAAGAAATAGTTTTAAACAAATTAGAAATTAATGTCAATACACCACATCTTGAGGTAATAAAAAGAATATCATTTATCGAAGATGGTGTGGAGATTAATAGAAACCATACAAGTACTTTTTATCAATTTGATAACGAAGCACATTTGTATGTAAGTGAATCTACATTTATTCAAACTATTTGGACAGAAGTATCAAGTAGTTTTGTAGAAACATCTGGAAGTATATCTTAATATTTGTGTTTAACTAAAATTAGTTATATTTATAGGTGATTGTTTTCCGTTTGGGGAACAACCTATATACTTATATATATAAAAAGGAAAATAAAATGGCAGTAACTTATTCTTGGGGTGTAACCCAAATGACTAAAAAAGCAGTAGGTGATTTTGATAACGTAATTTTACACGTTAGATGGACATGTACTGGTACTGAATCAACAACAGGTACTGAAGGAAGATTTGTTGGAGCAACTCCAATTGATTTCGATTCAGGTTCAGCTGATGAGTTTGTAGCTTTCGGAGATTTGACGGAAGAGTTAGTAAGTGGATGGGTATCATCTTCGGTAACAAATCCAGCAACTGGATATTGGGACCACATCTCAGAACAAATACAAAATAAGATTGATGAGGTTGATGATGCTAGTGAAGAAATTGGTGAAGGAGACTTACCTTGGTCAACAGGTTCAGTAACTCCAACACCTGAAGTTTAATAATTGTTGGTTTCAAACTTTTAGTTATATTTATAATAGTAATAACTAAATTGTTTATTAAATAATACGGAGATAATATGGCAGAAAGAATTGTATCACCCGGTGTATTCACAAGAGAGAATGATTTATCGTTCTTAGCACAAGGGGTTGGAGAAATCGGAGCAGCGTTCATCGGACCTTTTAAACAAGGACCAGCGTTTGTTCCCACAATCGTTAGAACTCAAAGTGAGTTTGAGGATAAATTTGGTACTCCTGATGGTACTTATTACACAGAATATGCAGTACAAAACTATCTTAGAGAAGCAGGTACGGCAACTATTGTAAGAGTAGCAGGAGTAGGTGGTTATAATCAGGCAAACCCAATTGGTATTGCAGTAACTGGTTCAGCTGGATTGAAATTAATTTCAACTCTTCACTCTACTCATAATGGTGATGAAGAAGTTGGATTTAGTGGATTTACTATATCTGATGGAAGTGCAACAGGTTCATTTGTTGTTAGTGGTAGTGGTATTGGAGAAGTATCTTCTTCTTTAGACTCATCTGATAACAATGATGTAACTGATGTATTTGGTTCTAATGCAAGAGGTTCGAAAGATGCATATGCATATTCTTACTTTAAAAATGCATATGATGGAATCGAAGATAAAAATACAGTAGAGGCAGTTGTATTACCAACTCAAGACTTTACTTATGATGCTACTTGGGCATCAACGCCATTCGTAAAATCACAATTAATCTCCGGTGAAAGATATGACCTATTTAAGTTCCATACTTTAGGATATGGTAATGGTGAAAACAAAAGATTTAAAATCTCTATATCAAATGTAAAAGCAGCAGGTGAAGATGGTGGTACTGATTATTCAGTATTTACTGTAACTGTTCGTTCTTACTCTGATACTGATAAGAGAAAAGTAGTATTAGAAACATTTAGTAACGTAAACTTAGACCCAGCATCTCCAAACTATATTGCGAGAGTAATTGGTGATAGATACAATACAATTGATTCAAATGGTAAAATTACTGAATGGGGTGATTGGTCAAATAATTCATCTTATATCAGAGTACAAGTTGGTGAGCAAGGTTCTTATCCTGTATCAGCTGCACCATTCGGACATGGAGCATATACTAATCCAATTAAAGCAACTGATGAAACTATCGTTCCAAAAGCTGTTTATCAAACTGGTTCAATAGCTAACACAAGTGGTAACCCACAATATTACGCTGGATTTGATTTCGAATCAATTGGTGTAAAAGATGATAACGCTAATTACCTAAATCCTATTCCTGATGGAGCTGGAGCTGGTTCAAATTTAGTATTTGGATTTGATGGTAATGTAAATGGAATTGGATTATCATTAGAAATGACTGGTTCAGCAACTGTTGATATGATTAAGAGACAATTCTCATTAGGATTCCAAGGAGGATTTGATGGAATGAGCCCGAATAGAGAAATCGCTTTAGGTTCCTCAATCTCAGCTGGAAATTCGCAAGGATTTGATTTAACTGATTCTACTGCTAGTGGTTCAGTTGCATACTCAAAAGCTGTAAACGCAATTTCAAACGCTGATGAATATGATATTAATATGGTAGCAACACCGGGTATTGTAAGAAGATTACACCCAGCAGTTGTTACTGATGTGATTGATATGGTAGAAGCTAGACAAGATGCATTCTACATTACTGATTTAACTGCAGTAAACGATACAATCGCACAAGTAACTACTCAAGCTAACTCAATCGATTCGAACTATGTAGGTTCTTATTATCCTTGGGTTAAGACAGTAGATACAAATACTAACAAACTAATCTCAGTACCACCTTCAGTACTATTACCTGCTGTGTACGCAGCGAATGACGCTATTGCAGCTGAATGGTTCGCACCTGCTGGTTTAAATAGAGGAGGTATTATTGGAGCAGTTTCAGTATTGAATAGATTAACACACTCTGAAAGAGATACTTTATATGAAAACAAAGTAAACCCAATCGCAACTTTCCCTGGACAAGGTATTGTGGCATTCGGACAGAAAACGTTGCAAGATAAAGCATCAGCATTAGATAGAATCAATGTTAGAAGATTGTTAATCAACGTTAAGAAATTTGTAGCATCTACATCTCGATTCTTAGTATTCGAACAAAATACGGCATCGACTAGAGGTAGATTCATCAACACTGTACAACCTTACTTAGAAGGTATCCAACAAAGACAAGGATTGTACGCATTTAAAGTAGTTATGGATGAGACTAACAACACACCTGATGTTGTTGATAGAAACATATTAGCTGGACAGATTTTCCTACAACCTGCTAAGACCGCTGAATTCATTGTAATTGATTTCAACATCTTACCAACGGGAGCATCGTTCTCAGCATAATATAAAAATTTGAACAACTAATATTTATTAGTATAAAGAGGAAAATAAAAAAATGGCAGAAGTATTAGAATTTAACGAAATGATGTTCACAAACTTCGAACCGAAGATGAAGAACAGGTATATCATGGAGATTGATGGAATTCAATCTTACTTGATAAAAGCTGCAGCTAGACCATCTATCAATTTCGAAACTGTGAAGTTAGACCACATTAACACTTATAGAAAACTACAAGGTAAAGGAGAGTGGCAAGATATCTCTATTACATTGTATGACCCAATCGTTCCAAGTGGAGCACAACAAGTGATGGAATGGGTAAGGTTAGGATACGAATCTTTAACTGGTAGAAAAGGATACGCAGATTTCTACAAAAAAGATATCGATTTCTATATGTTAGGACCTGTTGGTGATAAAATCGAACAATGGAAGTTAAAAGGAGCATTCATTCAGGCAGCTAACTTTAATGATTTATCTTTTGAATCAAATGACCCAGCTGATATCGAACTAACTCTTTCATACGATTACGCTATTTTAGAATTTTAAGATATTATCCACTACTATCTATATATTTGAAGAAGGTTCTCTTAGTGAGAACCTTTTTTCGTTTTATAACTTTTTTATTTTGATATACTTATATATACAAACAAATAAAGGTTAATTATGAACGAAAATAAATTTGATTTCCCAACTGAGGTAGTGGATTTACCATCAAAGGGATTACTTTATCCAGAAGGACACCCTTTAAGAAAGGGAAATATTGAGATTAAATATATGACAGCAAGAGAAGAAGATATTCTTGCATCTCAATCTCTAATCAAAAAAGGTGTAGTATTAGATAAGTTATTTGAATCAGTAGTTGTAGAACCAGGTGTAGATGTTAATGATATCTTCATTGGTGATAAGAACGCAATTCTATTAGCAACTAGAGTAATGGGATATGGTTCAGAATATAAAGTAGAAATAACTGACCCATCTACATTAGAAGAGCAAGAGGTAACTATTGATTTATCCAAGGTAAAAACAAAAGATTTTAATGAATCATTATTAAATGGTGAAAATCTTTATAAATTTAAATTACCAAAAAGTGGGACAGAGTTGGAATTCAAACTTCTAACACATGGTGATGAAACCGAAATCACAAAAGAAAACCAAGCATTAGCTAGATTGTATAAAGGAAAAGGAGATACTACATTTGATGTAACAACTCGTTTGAAATATATGATTCAATCGGTAGATGGTAATGAAGATAGGGGATTCATTACTAAGTGGGTATCAAACTCATTCTTGGCATTGGATACTAAAGCATTCAGAAAATATGTAAGAGAAATCAGTCCAGATATGGATTTAACATTCAACTTTGTATCAGAGTTGACGGGAGAAGAGGAGGCTCTCGATATCCCCTTTGGGGCCGGGTTTTTTTACCCTTCCGAGTGATTACTCGATTCAATTACATAATCAAATTTGGGAGCTGGTTAACTTTGGTAATGGATTTACTTGGAGAGATGTTTACTTCATGCCAATACAATGGAGAAAGTTTTACTTCAAAAAGTTATTAGACCTCAAAAAGAAAGAAGCAGACGAATACAAAAAAGCAGAACGTAAATCAAAAGTAAGGGTTAGGAAATAATCCTTACTTTTTTTTTATCCAATATTTATAGATGTATAAAACTATAAAGAAACTACTCATGTCAAAAAAAGAAATAAATGAACTAAATATGGTTTCTCGATTCATAGGAGATTTTTTCGATGGATTACAAAGGGGTACAGCTAATAGATTAATAAAGAAAGCAGCTGATAGAGGATTACCAAAAGATTTGGTTAATCAAATGGATAAAATTGAAAAAGAGAGACAAAAGCTAGATAATATCATAAAAAAATATTCAAAATAATATAGTATATGGCTTCGGAAAAAGAAAGAAGAGATTATCTTAAAGAAATAGCTTCTTTGGAACAACAAATAAATAAGTTCCGAAGTGAAAATGATATGCGATTTAAGAAAAATAAAGAAGAGGTTCTTAAATTGCAACAAGATTTAGTAAAATCAGCCAGAGAATTAAAAAAAATAAATCAATCTATATTAGATGGTTTCAAAAGTGAAGAATCATCTATATCTTCAATTGCATCACAATTTTCTAAATTTAAAGACCAGCAAAAAGAAGTTTTATCAATAGTTAGTAAAAAGGAAACTATAAATGCATCAGAAGCAACCGCTGTAAATGAATTATTAAGTACAACTAGAGATATAGCAGATTTAACAAATGAAGATACTTTTGCTAGAAAGGCACTAACAAATCAATATAATGACCAACTAAGTATAGTAGCAAAATTATTTGAAGGTAATGAGGAACTTTTAAGTATAATAAAAAGTCAATTCGAAGAATCTAAAAAAATATCAATGTTGAGTAAAGAAGAAAAAGAACTTCTTGAAAAACAAAGAGTAGCTCAAGAAGCATTAGATTCTTCAATGAAAGCTATAAGTGAAACTGTTCAAACATTTATTACAAATCTTAAAAGTGGACCTGGTATAACTGGATTATTATTAATAGGTGCAGGTAAATTCGCATCTAAATTATCAGAAGCAAATAAAGAATTAGGACAAGTTGGTGAAGGATTAAGTGGAGCAGCTGGTAGTGCAAGTGTATTATCATTCGCATTTGATGATTCTGTTGGAACTCTAAAAGCTCTATCCGCTGAAATGGGTGGATTGGAAGATGCTACATTTGGAGCACAACTTCAAACTAACTTAATGGCTAATAATTTAGGTATTAGTGGTACTGAAGCAGCAACATTAAGTGGTTCTTTAGCTCGATTAAATGATGGTTCATTAGAAACTGCTGGTAATTTAGCTGCAGGAACTAGAGAGTTCGCTAGAATGAATAACATACCAGTTTCTCAATTAATGGGTGATGTAGCTGGTTCAGCTGAAGAATTCGCATTATTTGGTAAAGAGGGTGGTAAAAATATATTAGAAGCAGCGGGATATGCAGCTAAGTTAGGAACCAATATGGCTACGATTAGTGGTATAGCTGATAATCTTTTAGATTTTGAAAACTCTATAAATAAAGAATTGGAGTTAGGTGCGATGCTTGGTAAGAATATCAATTTAGATAGAGCTCGTTCATTAGCTATGCAAGGAAAATTAACAGAAGCTACTGAAGAAACATTAAGAGAATTGGGTGGAGTTGAATCTTTCAATAAAATGGATTACTTCCAAAAGAAAGCTACGGCAGATTTATTAGGAGTATCAGTTGCAGAACTTGGGAAGATGGCAGCAAACCAAGAAAAAGCAGCTGCAATGAGTAAAACCTTTAGTGGTAATTGGAGTAATTTAACCGAAGGGATTAAGGCAGCAGCATCTCAATATGGACCTAAATTATTAGAATGGAGTGGTGGATTCTTAACATTATCAGCTCAAGCTGGTCAAACTTGGACAGCATTTGGTGGTGGTATTTCAAAAACATTAGGTAAACTAAAAGGTATGGTTGGTTTAGGGAAGAAAGCAGCAGGAGCTGCAACTTCCGTAGCTGGTTCTGCTACTGAATCAGTAGCAAGTAGTGTTTCTAAAGTACCAAAATCTGGTGGTGGAATTGGTGGAATGATGAAAGGAATGGGTGGTGGACTCAAAGGATTAGCAAAAGGTATTGGGGCATTCGCAAATCCAGCAACTTTATTAGGATTAGCTGCAGTAACTGGAGCAATTATTGGTATTGGATTCGCACTTAAAGTAGCAGCACCTGGTATAAAAGCATTTGGTGAAGCTATTGGTAACATTGTAGTATCAGTAGGTACAGCCGTTGCAAAAGTATTTGGTGGATTGGGTGATTTCTTTGGAAAGATAGCACAAGTAGCAACTCCAGAACTAGCATTATCCGTATTAGGATTAGCTGGTGGATTTGCTGCATTAACCGCATCATTAGTAGGATTTTCAGTTGCTGGTATAGCGGCAATTCCAGCAATGATGGCTGTTTCAGCATTTGGAGCCGCAAGTTCTTTATTAGGTTTAGGTGGTGATGCTGGTGGAGGAGCTGAAGAAACTCCAGCTTGGGTAGAAGAATTAAAAACAACATTTAGAGAAACAAAAGATGTTTATATAGATGGCGGAAAAGTTACATCAGCGATAGCAAGTAGAGTAAATAAGATAGGAAGTAATTCATACGCAATATAATATATTATGCCAACATTAGAAGAATTATTTAAAAGTAAACAACTCCCTTCACAAGGTGGTAAAACCGCTGAAGAAGCATACGCTATACGAAACTCAAAGGATATTCGTATTTCAGCAGCTGACCCATTTGTGAATACTGTTGGTATGTCTTTAGCTAGATTAGCTAGAAAAAATTTAGGAGTTAGAGGAAGTGAAACTCTTTTAGAAGAAGAAGTAACAGGAGCTAGATTAATAAGAACGGCATCAATGCCATTCATTTATGGTAGTGATTTACCAAGATTAACACTTAGAAGTACTCCACTTTTAGATAAGATGAGAGAAGGAACTGGTCCTGAAGGTAGTGTTGGTGGTGGTGGATTATTAGGTGGATTTATTTCTAAAGGTAGAGATTTTGTAAATGATAAATTAGGTATTCCATCTGGAGTAATACCAACAAAAGTAATAGGATTTGATTCTATTTCTAAAAAAGGTGAAACTCAAAATAGAATGATTGATTTAGCAGAAATTAAAAAATCAGGTGAAGGTTCTCTTTTAGGTAAATTTTTAAAAGGTACTGGTGGTGGAAATCTAAAAACAATTGGTAAACAAGCTTTAGGTAATGCAATATCATTTGGAAAAGATAAATTAAGAGGTAAATTATTTGGAGAAGGTGGTGTAACTGGATTTAATAGTGCTGGAACTGCAGGTCTTAAAAATACAACAATAAACTATGGTAGTATTGATAACGCTTTAGGTGTAACAATAGGAGAACCAAATTCAGATGGATTAAGAGATGCAAAGGGTTTGATGTATTCAAAAACATTGAATTTAAATTCAGACCCAGAAAGTAAGTCTGTTGGTGCAACAACATCTACAAATAATAGTGAACCATATAAGTTAAACTTTATAGATGCTAGTGAAGAAGGTGGATTAGCAGCAAAACCATCAATAGTAATTGATAGAACAATATTTAGTTCAAATCCTGATAGAGAGGGTAAATCATTTGCAAGTAAGATTAGAGGACCAATATCAAAAGAAGATTTTATAGAAAAGAAAAGAGGTATGGGTCAAATTCTTGATACTATTAATAATACCAATATATTTGAAGGTGAAACTCTTACATTAGGTGATGGAACAACTTTAGATGAAAAAGATTTTGTACCATTAAAATTTACTTCAATACATAGAAATAAAACTGTACAATTTAGAGCAACATTAAGTGGATTGAGTGAAACACTTTCTCCATCTTGGGATTCTCATAAGTTTATAGGTTCACCATTCAGTAATTACACATATAGTGGAATAGAAAGAAGTGTAACTTTTAATTTTAAAGTTTATTCATTAAATGCAGCAGAACATAAAATTGGATGGGATAAAATTAACTTTTTAAATTCATTAGTATTCCCACAGGGGTATTATGATTCATCTGCAGTAGTTCCACCATTTATTAGATTAACAATTGGTGATTTATATAAAGGTAAATTATCATTTATAGAATCTTTATCACATACATGGGATGATAATACTCCTTGGAATGTAACTGATAAAGAAAGAACAGTATTATCGAATGCAGTGGGAACTATAACTGGTACTTCTGAAAATGCTGATATAGATATGAAAGGATATAGATTACCAATGATTACTGATGTATCAATGACTGTTAAATTTTTAATAGGTAGAAATAATACATCAGGTAGAAAATTCTATTCATTTGAACCTCAAAGTAAATAATAGATGGCAAGTAGATACGAAAATAACGAAAGTAAAAAATTAAATGATGGTAGGACTGTATATCGTTCTAAGATATATCCTAAAATACCATTAAGAGATGATGATGTTTATGTAGCATCTGAAACTGGTGATAGATTAGATACCTTAGCATATCAGTACTATGAAGATTCATCACTTTGGTGGATTATAGCAGCTGCAAATAATATACATAATGCTCCATTTGGTTTGAAAGATGGTACAATTTTAAGAATACCACAAAACTATATTGAGATATTAGTAAACTTTAGTGAATAACAGTTATGGGAACATTTCCAAAATTTTCAAATATTGCGGGATATGCTACAAAAACCTTAGAAAGTAGAAAACGTAGTGTATATAACGTATCTAAGTTAAATGCTTGGGTAAGAGTAACATCTGCCGTTTCTGGTAATAAGGGGGATGGATTAACAATAGTATCTAATCCAAATTTTAAATTATTTGGAGCTGCTGGTGTTTCTTCTGTTTATGGAATTGATAAACAAAGTGGTACTATTGGTGAAACTTGGGGAGGTTCTCCAATAAACCCATCTGTTGGGCAGGGATACAAACCTTCTCCAATCATTGAATCTATTGAAATAGATGAGGGAGCTGGTAATTTAAGTAGAAAAGCTAATTTTACAATTAAATGTTTTTCTAAAGACCAAATGGAAGTAGTAACTCAGTATTTTCAAGAACCAGGATTTACTGTATTTTTAGAATGGGGATGGAATACTCCAGAATCTATGAAAGGTTTGGTAAAAAAATTAAATGCAACTGAAATAGCTAATTTTCAAAATTTTAAAAATCTTACAAGTAGAAGAGAAGTATCTAAAGGACAATATGATAACTATTTAGGATTTATAACTGGTGGTGGAATTGCAACCGAAGGTGAAAATTGGACTGTTGAAGTAAGATGTACAGGTTTTACCGAACTACCTGCTTATTTAGTAAATGGTGATAACGCTGGTGATGATTCTGATAAAAACGCTAAAAAAGAACCTGATTATAAAAATTTAAGTCTTGAAACTGATTTAAATGTAAAACGATGGATGTTTGCGTTCAATGCACTACCATCTAATAGAAAAACTGCAGAAATTAAAGCATTGGGTTCTAAAAATGATGATTCCCTTAGAAAGATACCAATGGCACAGGCAGTTAATTATGTAAACTTTGATGAAACTATTGCTGATGCATTAAACAACAAAGCAGATGGAACGGCTATTGGTAGGTTCTTTGGTTGGGGTGGTGCAAAGGAAAAAGGTAATGATGGAAAAGAACGTATAGATATACCAGGAGGTACTAAGATAGTTGGTGGTGAAAAGTTTATAAGATTTGGTACTCTTATGAAGATAATGAACCAAATGATTATAAAGGGTTTAAAAATTGGTAAGAAAGTGGTTTCTATGGAAATTCATTCAGAGCACACCATATGTTCAGCGTATCCAAATATATTTAGTACTGATAAAAGTAAGTTGTTAATACCAAATCCAAAAACACCAAGATTTAGTTTTCTTGATGCTAAAAACTCTAAACAAGCATTAGAAGTTATACCATCTGATTTTGAAGATTGTTCAATAGAATATGGTGGTGTAAAAATACAATTTCCTTTTGAAGATGATATTGCTGGTGGTTCTGTTAAAATTGGAGATAAGTCTTATGATTTACAATATAAGGAAGATGGTGATAATACAACCACACCACCAAGTGAATGTATAGATAAAGATAAAGGAGATTGGGGATTTTTAGATGATTTGTATGTAAACTTTGATTTCGCATCAGGTATTATGGGAACAAGCAACTTTACAGTAAAGGATGCTTTATATCAAATCTTAAATGGAATGTCATCAGCTGTGAATGATTTATGGAATTTTCAGATAATGGAAACAACTTTGGAAAATGATAGAGGAAACCTAAAAAAAGGAGACCAAATAATTACCATACAAGAAACTAACTTTACATATAAACCAAAAGTAAATCCATATACATTTAATCTAATAGGTACTGATTCTATTTTTAAAGATGCATCTTTAAATTTAGATATGAGTGCTGCTAAGATGAATCAAGTTATTGGTACAAGATTAGGAAAAAAGATTAATGGTGAAACTCAACCATTTATTGGTAGATTAAATGCAGTTGGTATGACTGATTTAGTTTTAAAAGAAATAGAATCTAAAAAAGAAGCACCAAAAGAAGAAAAAGCAGGAGAAGAAACAGATGAAGAACTAAAAGAAAAGAATTATGCTAATTTTTTGGGTAAGATAGGTACATATCCAAAAGTACAATTTGAAAGAAAGGATATAAAAGATAAGTTTGTTGTACAAGAAAAAACTTATGCATCTGTTTATGATGATAAACAATTACTAAAAATGGCTAAATCTGAAGCAGATAGGAAATCAAATGTATCTATTTTGTTACCAATTAATTTTACATTTACTGTACATGGTGTTAGTGGTATTAAGAGAGGAGATAGGTTTAGGGTAACGGGTATTCCTGCAAAATACGAAAAGCAAGGATTTTTCCAAGTTTTAGGTGTAAAACATACTATTCAAGGAATGGAATGGACTACTGAAGTTGAAGGTGGATTTAGAAACAATACATAATGGATAACGATAGATACAAAGAAATAGCAAATGCACAATCGTATACTGTTGGAGATATAACAACATTTGTTCCAACTATAACGGATAGACAATATCAGAGAGGATATATTGAAAGATGTTTTGTACAAAAAGCTAACGATTCCTCATCTAATATATTTGAAGTTTCAGTAAGTGAAATTAATAGATACAAAGGTAATCCTTTTTATATTCAGACAAAATTAGATTGGAGAATAACTGGAGACCCTATTGAAGTTAAAAAATCTAATTCTACATCCTTACAATTAGCATCTGAGGATATCCCTAAGATTGCATTGTACTTACCAAACCTTTTACAATTTCATAAAAAATAATTTGGATATTACAAATATTTTTCTTATATTTGTTAGATGATTGTAGTAGAATCTAATAAAGAGAAGGAGAATTTTATGCAAATGTGGGAAAATAATCCCTCAATTGTAATTCCTATATGGTCTGATTTGGATAAACATCCAATGAACAACGAACTTGCTTTCTTATTCGTAAGGGTGGGAAAAACTGACTTTATTCTCATATATAATCATATTGATGGAAAATCCCATCATTTAGACCTTTCAACATCAACACAACCAAAGTGGGTATGGAATAAGAAAGGTTTATTACAAACTGGTACAAATATACAAAATATTTTTGATATATCCAACTATTACTTCTTTGAAAAGAATCAAACTATACCCGATGAGGTACAAAATCAACCATTTATATCACATTATACCCGAATGGGTATAAGAGATGGTTTAGGAAAGATAGCACCTTTAATGAAGTGGGGAGAGTACTTAAAATCATTTGTTGACAATATAAGTAGTACTATTCCTCCTCCCGATTTATCTCCTAAAAGTTGGATTGATGATACTATGATTCCTCTTTTATCTCAGATTGAACGATATGGGGTTCGGGTCGATGGGGAAAAATTTTTTGATAGATATCCACAAGCCACTAAACACTTACACAACAATATCGTATATACCGAATACAACCCATATACGATTACATCCCGTCCTTCCAACCGATTTGGGGGAATCAACTTCTCTGCTTTAAATAAAAAGGATGGAACGAGAGAAGTATTTATTCCCAAAGATGGGCACATATTCCTACAAATGGATTATGATGCCTATCACCCCCGAATCATAGGTAAGTTGATTGATTACGATTTACCCAACACTTCGGTTCACCAATGGTTAGCGGACCAATATGGTGTTGATTATGGTGAATCAAAAGGAATTACCTTCCAACTCCTTTATGGTGGGATACCCGAAGAGTTCGATTCTATTCCTTATTATAAGAAGGTTAGAGAGTACATCGATGAAATGTGGAGTAAGGCATCAAAAGTGGGTTATGTATCCACAAACAATAGAAATATCCCTTTAAAATACATAGAACAATCGAATCCTCAAAAAGTATTCAACTATTTACTACAAGCAACTGAAACTGAGTTAAATATGGATACAATGAGGAAAGTGTTGGAGTTTATTGAACAAACCGACATTGAGTTGAGTTTATACACTTATGATTCATTCTTATTCTCTTATCCATTAGATACTCCTAAAGAACATGCTCTTAAATTAAAAGAAATTGTAGAAAGTAATGGGTTTCCTATAA
>Ga0213866_10000518_pt1 | contig 30850 bp, 26 predicted proteins | sample PICome_11_FD_160079 | JGI IMG/M metagenome (GOLD analysis project Ga0213866, IMG submission 160079) | Coastal seawater microbial communities near Pivers Island, North Carolina, United States - PICO284 | ecosystem: Environmental > Aquatic > Marine > Coastal | place: USA: North Carolina... | reverse complement strand
TACATTTAGTGACTCTACCATCCCCAGCATGGGAATAGTGATAAAGCGATCTACAAAGGGTTTTGCCTCAGGGCTGATACCATCCCGCTCTCCTCCGAGCACCAGCGCCGTTGGGCGGGTGTAATCAATGGCTCTATAATCCACAGCATTTTCCGATAAGTCAGCTGCAACTATTTGATAATTATCATTTTTTAATTTCTTTAAGGGTTCGGAAATAGACGGATATACCAATTTATCGATCCATTTATGGGCGCCCACTGTGGTGCCCGTGTGGGATCTAAAAGTCGGGTCTGTAGATACCGAGTGCAAGGTCATAACGCCCACTGCATCACAGGTACGCACAATGGCTGATAGATTGCGCCCCTTGTGTACCGAATCGGTGACTACAGTTAAATCGGGTTGTCGTTGACGCAATACTTCAACAACTCTGGCATAGCGCTCTGCAGTCATTGGCGTCCCTTAGCCATCTGTATAGGCTCTGTTTACTTCTTCCGCCAAGATTTTAATTCCAGCTTCAACCACAGGGAAATCCTGAGCATAGGAAATGCGCATGCACTCACGACGATGGCGCCAATCCTCATGGATACCGGGGAAAAAGTGCTCACCGGGAACCATCAGCACACCGCGCTTTTTAAGCCGTTGATAGAGCATATCGGTAGTAATTGGCAGTCCCTCAAACCATAGCCATAGAAAAATCGCTCCCTCAGGTCGATGGATGCGATAGGGAATCTCTTGCAAATGTGATTGAATCAGCGCCACTGTACGTTGCGCCCGCTGATGATAAAAAGGCTTAACCTGCTGCTTACAGAGGTCAATTATCCTCGAGTGTTTAAATAGCGGCTCGGCAATTGCCGGACCCAAATTACCAGAGGCCAGATTTATCACCGTATTGGCTTGACTAAAGGCTTGAATAAGTTGCTCATTAGCCACCACAATGCCGGTTCTAACCCCAGGTAGACCCAACTTAGATAAACTCAACACCAGTATGGTATTGCTATTCCAATGAGGTTTGGCATCCACGAAGCTGATATTTGGAAATGGCAGTCCGTAAGCGCCATCGATTATCAGCGGGATATCCGCCGCTCTGGCAATCTTATCCAAGTGGTCTACTTCATCATCGGTTAGCACATTACCGGTGGGATTAGTGGGTCTGGATACACAAAGAGCCGCAGTTTGCTCACTGATCTCAAGTTGAGAAAAATCTATATGGTATTTAAATAGCGAATCTTCTAATAACTCTATATCCGGCTTGGTGGCGGTAAAGAAATTATCCGATAACCCCAAATCGCCATAGCCGATATACTCCGGCGTTAACGGCAGATGGATTGAGCTATGGGTGCCATCCGCCATGCGACCTGCCAGCAGATTGTAGAGAATAAAAAAGGCCGATTGGCTACCATTGGAGATGGCGATATTGGCGTCACTCAAGGACCAGTCAAAATGAGTGTTTAACAGCCTGGCAACCTGCCTTCTAAAACCCAAATCACCCTTTGGTGACTGATAGATCCCGGTCATGGCGTAGCGTTTCGCCGGATCTTTTAACATATCCTCAAGGCCCTGCTTGAAAACGGCCTCCATCTCCGGAATGCGCGCGGGGTTGCCGCCACCCATAAAGATCAAATCGGGGCTTTCATTTAGGGCACTGCCAAGGTCGGCCATTAACTCAACAATGCCAGCGCCTGCAGTTAATTTTTCCCCAAATTTTGAGAGCTTCAAGTGTGTAACCTATGAGTTAAATTAAACTGATGGCTTAGGGTAGAAGATCATCTAACAGCATGTTTTTGCTGTTTCTGTTCTTGTGTAATTAACAAAAACTATCGCTATCAAATATAAGCGTTTGCACAGATCGTTATCCAACGATTTATGCTTGAGGAATAATGATTCAACTAGTCCTCGTTGGCAAATTCTAACGCTAACCTATCAAACATAACAAAATAATCCTGATTCTCAGCCAGTTTTAAATAGACTGAAAGTCTCATATCGCTCTCATCATTGTAATTATCCAGTCTCCACTTCACCGACAGGGAAAAACCATTGAGTGATTTTGTGGCTGCCGCGGACTGTGTTGCTTTAAAGCTTTCTATAGCTTTTTCGTTCAGAGAAAAGATATATTCAGTTTTACCCACAGATTCTGAGAACCAGCTAACCTGAGGTTCAATGATGTTTGTATGTAGTAGCTTTAAGTCAAATTTATAGAGGAAAATTTCTTGATCGGTGTCCAACTCTAGCGTGATTTTAGTCTTGTCGGGGATTACCCTGATGGGATTATCAATATGAACTTTTGCTCGAATCTCCTCGGGCTTTATACTGGCAAGATCATCTATATCCATAAGTCCAAGTTTAATCATTGTACTTAAAGGCACAGTGGAACAACCACAGAGAAAGAGCATGACGGCTGTTAATAAGACCTTTGACATAAAACCTCCTTATTTAATATCAATAACAGGCAGAAAATTCAGAAACTGCCTGCGTAGAGCAGATGTACTATTGAACTTTACCATGAAGTCTAGGATTTGTTAGAACTGCAAATGCCTAGATTGTATTGATAATTAGTGGCTCATATACCTGAAGGTAAAGTTTATCCGCGGTTCTTGCAAACCGCGAACCTTGGCAATGCGGTGTTGCCAGTAAGTCTGTATTTTAGGCCCCATCACGAGCAGTGAGCCATGGGGCAACGCAATAGATAGCTTTTCTGCTGTGGTATTGTGTCGCAGCTGGAAAGTGCGCTGACTGCCCAAGCTCAGGGAGGCAATCACTGGATCTGGACCCAACTCCGGCTCATCATCGGCGTGCCAATCAACACTATCATTGCCGTCTCGGTAGTAGTTAGCCAAGGCGCGATTAAATGGGAAGCCACTGTGGTCTTGAATGGATTTTCTCAGGTTATCCAACCAACTGGGGAATAACACCGCTGACAATTGGATCCCAGAATAGGTGTAGGTGGTATCCAGCCGATCGGCATACCAATTTTGCAATCTGGGTACCGGAATTTCCCTGCCAAACATAGAGATCATATCCTGCCGCCAAGGTAGATTGGCGATAGACTGCGCCAAGAAACTATCAGCCTGTTGGGTTGTCAGAAAATTCGGCCAGAACAGCATATCCGCACGACTTTCAGACGACTCGAGAGCCAGTGGGATTACTTGATGTTCAAATAAATCCATAAACGAGCTAGCCCGTAATCATTGGACAGGATCGCCATAAATTCTGGGCTCCACAACTAAATTTATCCCAAACGTGGTTTTTACATCGGTTTGAATATTTCTCGCCAAGGCCAACAGCTCCCCGCCCTCTCCTTGAAAATTAACCAGCACCAACGCCTGTTTATCGTGGACACCCACATTCCCCTGCCTGCGACCCTTATAACCGCATTGCTCAATCAACCAAGCGGCGGGTATTTTGCTCAAACCGCCAGATTGGGGGTAACTGGGCATCGACGGGTACTTGGATAGCAGTTGCCCTCTGGCCGCTTCTGTAATCACCGGATTTTTAAAGAAACTGCCCACATTGGGTATCTCGGCGGGATCTGGAAGCTTTTCTCGACGAATTCGGCAGACAGCCTCAAACACTGCCTCGGGACTGGGATCGCTGTCTTTAAGTGCATCCTTGAGGGCCGGGTATTCAGCATTAACCCGAGGAATTTTAGATAGCTCAAGACACAGACTGACAATAATATACTGATCCAGTGCGCCCTGCTTAAAAACACTGGAACGGTAGGCAAATTGGCACTCTTGGGCATTGAATTGCACTAAGTTGCCGGTGGCAATTTCAATTGCACTGAGTGAGATAAAAACATCACTGAGTTCCACCCCGTAGGCACCAATATTTTGAATCGGTGCCGCACCCACCCTGCCAGGTATCAGGGCCAGATTCTCCAAGCCATACAATCCCTGTCGGAGGCAGACTTCGACTGCGTGATGCCAATTTTCCCCAGCCGCCAGGGTTACCTGAACCCTGTCTGATCCGCTATCCTGTATCTGGATACCTTTGAGATTGATATCGATCACTAAGCCCTGCACATCATCGGCCAGCACCAAATTACTGCCCTCACCCAGTGGGATAAGGACTAATTGCTGCTGTTTGGCATAGTCTATTGCCCGATAGAGGTCATCAAGGTTATCGATCCTACAGAAATATTCAGCGCGCGCCGGTAGCGCCAAGGTATTGTGATTTAGTAAACAGATATCCCTTTGAATAGTGAATTCTGTAGCCAGCGCGCTCATAGTTTTGCCTTGATCTGCTCTAATAAACCCGCTGAGGCATCCTCGACTAGATCTAATACCCAGTTAAAGCCACTGTCACCGCCATAATAGGGGTCAGGCACCTCTTGATGCTCGGAATAAAGCGGATTTCGGCAGAACTCGAGGAATAGTGATAGTTGGCAGGTAGCATTATGAGGTTGAATGGCCTTGAGGTTATTAAAATTGTCTCTATCCATGGCCAAAATATAGTCAAATTGATAAAAATCTTCTGCCGTGGCTAATCGAGCGCGCAGATCGCTCAAGTCGTAGCCCCGCGCCAAGGCGTGTTTTTGCGCTCGTCGATCCGGCGCCCTGCCCAGATGCCAGTCGCCAGTGCCCGCCGAATCCACAAGGATTTGATCACTCAATCCCTGAGCATTGACCATCGCCTGAAATACGCCGTGGGCAGTGGGTGAGCGACAGATATTGCCGAGACAGACAAAGAGTACTGAAATTTTCGACATATATTAAAGTACTTTGTAGATTAAATTCATAAACTTATGTTTTTAATAAATTAACTATATCTGTTAAATCTTGTTCAGTATCTATCCCACCTGGCACTGCGGCCACCGCATCATCCACATATATAGCAATATTGTGGTGTAGAAAACGCAATTGCTCCAATGATTCTTGAGATTCTAATGGCGCTACTGACCAGGATACAAACAGGTCTAGACAGCTAACCCTATAGGCGTAAATACCAATATGCCTGCGGGCAACAGTATCACTGGGCATAGAATCGCTATTTTCCTGAAAATGCTCCCGCGGCCAGGGAATTGGCGCCCGACTAAAATAGGTCGCCATTCCATGCTTATCTGTTACCACTTTGACAATATTGGGATTTAAAAAGTCTTGTACCTGTTCTATGGGTTCACAGAGCGTGGAAACGCCGGCACTCTGGTAGTAGGCGAGATTTTCTGCCACCTGATTAATTACTTCCGGAGGTATTAATGGCTCATCCCCCTGAACATTGACTAGGATTTGCTGCCTGTCCAAGCCGAGCTTTGCAGCCACTTCCTGTAATCTATCAGTGCCAGAGGGATGATCTGCTCGGGTCATACAAACTTCAGCGCCAAAATCTTCCGCCACCTGCTGAATACGCCGATCATCAGTGGCGACTACCACGCGGCTTGCGGCGCTTTTACAGGCCTGCTGCCAAACCCGCTGAATCATTGGCATACCGCAAATCTCTCTCAGAGGCTTGCCGGGCAATCTTGTCGAGGCATAGCGAGCTGGAATAATAACCACAAATGACATAGTAAAGTCCTAATAAAACAGTTAGAGCTGAAGCACTATAAAATGAGACAATCAAAGCGGTTATTTTCACACTTCACTGCGTTGCTTATTTTATCCATAGCCACCACTATGCACTGCAATAAGCGCCTTGTGAATCGCAAAAATTCCCCCCTTTTCTTTATGCCATTTTATAGTGCTTCAGCTCTAAATCTCGACGCGCTTTGTAGGCGGTTGATATAAAGCAGCTAAAAACTGGTCCACAAACTCACTGGGAAGGTCAATATCCACATCCAAAACCCAGAGGTTATCATTGTCAGTCTCTGCCAATTTAACTGCATCTTTTTCGGTAATAATCACTGGCAACCCATCATCAAACTCAAGTTGGTCCGAGGTCAAATGCTGATGGTCATTAGCGGCGTGTAGGATTACCTCAAGCCCCAGAGATTCAAGGCTAGCGGCAAATCGCTGGGGATTTCCTATGGCAGCCACTCCATGAACCTTTTTCGATAAAGCCCAGTTATTCGGTTCTACGGTTGCACCGCTAGCCAAGTGCCGAAAGGCCACAGGCCTAAGCTCAAATTGATAGGTTGTCGGCCAATTTTCGCACCGCTCAAAACCTCCATTGACCATTACAAAATCGCTATCCATCAATCGGCTGATAGGCTCGCGCAAGGGCCCTGCCGGCAGGCACTGGCCGTTACCAAACCCCCTAGAACCATCGATTACAGCAATCTCTATATCGCGGTGCAGAGCATAGTGTTGAAGGCCATCATCACTTATCACCAGATCGCAGTGACCATGGTTGATAATATGCGCCACCGCCCGCCTACGATTGGCATCAACCACCACTGGGCTGCTATATCCAGCTAATTTGCGCTTGATTAATAGCGGCTCATCGCCGCACTGTTGCACAGGAGTACAGTCTGCAACTCGCAGAGGATAATTACCACCTTGACTACCATATCCTCGACTGATTACAGCTGCACTGTAGCCGCGCTCGGACAACGCCTTTACCAGCGCGATTAGCAGTGGCGTCTTGCCGCTCCCACCCAAACTAATGTTGCCAATCACCGCCACTGGCAGTTGATAATGACGCCCCTGATAGAGCGCCTGCAATAGGCTTTTTCGCAACTTAGCAGCCAGACGGAATAACCACGACAGCGGCACGAGCAGGACTATCCAGGATCGCTGAGCATACCAAGCGCGGAGCATTACCTGCTCTATACTGAAAGATTTGGAATCAGCCAATGTTTGACTACGCCTCGGAGCGATCAGTATCGGCAAGTTGATGGTCAGCCAGTTGAGCATAGCGCCCAGAGACAGCCAACAGTTCCTCATGGGTACCCTGCTCGACAATTCGCCCCTCTTCCATTACCAGAATACGATCGGCTTTTTCAACCGTGCTCAGGCGGTGAGCTATAACAAAAGTCGTGCGATCCTTCATCAATTCCTCCAATGCAGCCTGTATATAGCGCTCAGAGTCCGTATCCAAGGCTGAAGTGGCCTCATCTAAAATCAATATGGATGCATTTTTTAAAACTGCCCTGGCAATCGCCAGTCGCTGGCGCTGACCACCGGAAAGCATAACCCCATCATCGCCAATAGCCGTGTTGTAGCCCTCAGCCAAATCCTCAATAAATTCGTCAGCATAGGCAATCTTCGCGGCTTTTTTAACCGCCTCGGGAGAACTATTGGCCAATTCGCCATAGGCTATATTATTGTGGACGGTACTGTTAAACAGGGTGACATTCTGGCTCACAATAGCAATATGCTGGCGAAGATTTGCCAGTGAATAATCCCTGATATCTGTGCCGTCCAGCAGTATCTGACCTTTTTGCAGGTTGTAAAATCTCGGTATAAGACTTACCAGCGTGGTTTTGCCGCTACCAGAGGAACCCACCAGCGCAATGGTCTGACCCGCTTCCGCAGTGAAGTTGATATCACTGAGCACGTCTCGATCAGTGCTCTGATAACTAAAACTGACATCGCAAAACGCTAACCGGCCCCGCACAGTCGCTGACTGCAAATCACCTTTATCCAGCTCGGAATCACTATCCATCACTGCAAAAATGGACTGAGCTGCCGCAATACCGCGCTGAATGGCACTATTGACTTCGGTGAGCTGTCGGATGGGCTTAATTAGCATACCAGAGGCTACCAAAAAGGTAATAAAGCTACCAGTGCTCATATTGGCCAAAATAGTCGGGCTGAGCATAAAGCCCGTGATTGCCGCAAAAGCTAGGGAGACAATCAAAATAACTAGCGGGTTGCTAATGCCCTCAGTCAGGGCCATCTTCATATTCTGACGTCGATTGCTGTGGCTAGCGGCCTGCATTCGCTGTTGCTCCACCTCGCTACCACCAAACATACGCACTTCTTGGTGACCGTTTACCACCTCTTGCGTGACATGGGTAACATCGCCCATGGCCGACTGGATATTGGTGCTAATGCGGCGAAAACGCTGACTGACGAGGGATACTAACAGCGCGATAATCGGCATTACGGCAATAAAAAACAGGGTTAACTTCCAGTTGACATAGAATAGATAACCCAGCAATCCCAGGACTAGACTGCCCTGTTGCAACAGCGTTTTTACTGCTTTGGTGCCGGCGTCAGTCACCTGTTGGACATTGAAAGTAACCACAGATACCAGATGGCCGGCCATAGTGCGATCGAAAAATTCAATCGGTAATTTAAGGTACTTATTTAGAATATCAGTGCGCAATTCATGGACTAAGTAGTTGGCCACATAGGCGATTCCATAGCTGCCAACTAGGTATCCCAACCCGCGAACCAGACTAATAACCACCAGCAAAATTGGGATAACTATCATGCCACGATTGAGATTGGCGTTTTCAATAAAGCTATTGGCAAAAAAAGCGCTGATACCCGTCGAGGGAATATTGGCTGTGGTTGACCCACTGTTGGTAAGCACAGCTACCGTATCGGTGATATAGCCCAGCAGATCGACAAAGGCGATCTCTGCCGCCGAGTGCAACACCAGCCCCAGTATGCTAACTAGAAATGCCGCCCAGTAGCGGCCAACATAGCGCAGCAGCCGAATATAGGTTGCCATACCCGAAGAAGTATTGCTGTGAACCATAAAATTTACGCTTAACTGGACAGGCAACTCCAGCACTGTCACGCAACTGCAGGAGCACCAAAATCCTAAATACGACCTCTATATCAATTCATAGCAACTTTAACATAATCTCAGCACTTGCCATACGATATTGATCCTTGCTGAAGATCAGGTTGAGCTCAGCGCCACCAATAACCCGTGGGTATAGCGCGGGCAGTCCTTATATTCAATTGACCATCGGGATTCCAAGTAAAAGTAATAGCGCCATGCACGGCAGTGTTCCACATTGTTGAGCCGCCTTTGCGGTAACGATCCACCACATCGGGATGGGGATGACCGAACTGATGTCGATAACCAGCGGAGAACACCACATGATCCGGTCTTAGCTGATCCACAAAAGCCTGACCAGAGGAAGTTTTACTGCCGTGATGAGGGGCTATAATTAAAGTCATAGGATCCAGTTGATAGCACTCCAAAAGCGCGCGCTCCCCTGCCCGTTCAATATCCCCGGTCAAGAGTATTTGTTGCTCACCCCAGCGAATCAACAGCACACAGGAATAATTATTGCCCGAGGGAATCGCTGTTGCCCAATTCGTTAAATCGGGCATTAACACATCAAAATAAACCATTCCCGGCGTTTGGTCATCAGTGCTGGGCATTGATCTAAAAATTGATCTGGTTATTGATTTGGGTATTGGCCAAGTCCAATGCTGCGATTTCTCACAGATCTGGGTATTCGGCACAGCCTGTACATTACTTTCCTCTGCTTGATGGCGATTATAGAACGCCGGCCCCAACAGTGCCTGCGCAACCGCAATACGCCCTGCCAGACCATAGAATCCACCCGCGTGATCATTGTCCTCGTGACTAATCACTAATTTATCGATTTTCGACCGTCCAGAGTGCCTGATAAAGGGTGCGACAATGCCAGATCCGGCGTTAAATGCCTCACTGTAGGCCGGCCCACTGTCATAAACTAAGAGACGATCTGGCAGTTCAACCACCACAGCCAGCCCCTGACCCACATCCAGAACCGTCAACCGCAACGGCGGTTTCTTTAATGGCGTAGCTAAAATCACCGCCAATGGCATCCAACACAGCCATCGGCTGGGTACGCCTCTGGGAAGTAACACACCCAGAGCTGCAAGCAGTAGACAGCTGAGGGTAACAGTATTGATAGGGATTGGTAGATACAGCAATCCCCAGTCCTGTGGCAGCATTTCTAATAGATACCACAGCGCCTGAACACACCAGTCCGCCAGTACCCACAAAGTAGAGGCAAAGGTAGGTGCCAGCAGATAGAGCAACATTGCCAATAGACAGAGTGGCACCACTACCAGAGAGATCCAGGGTACCGCTATCAGATTGACTAGTGGTCCCAGCCAGGATGTGTGGCCAATAAACCACAGGCTCATAGCACCCAGGCCTAGAAACAAAGCCAATTGAGCACCCAGCAAACGGTACCACTGGGTGCTGCGTGAAACCCAGGGGGTAAACCACAGAAGCAGAACCGCCACGGCGAGAAAAGACAACCAAAAACTGGCACTGAGCACCGCCAGTGGCTGACTAATTGCCACTAATAACAGCGTCCAGCAAAACACGCCCTGTACAGCTAGTCGTCGATAGGCCATTTTGGCCAGCATCACCACCGTCACGGCGATCATGGCCCGCTGGGTTGGCAGGGAAAATCCCGCCATAGCACTGTAGATAAAGGCCGTTGCTATGGCCAGCAGTGGCGGCAATAACCTAGTGGGCAACAATAACCCGGGAAAAAAATGGCTAAACAGCAGGCCTATTCGGCCAATCAATAGCCCGCCATAAAACCCAAAGGAGGCCACCAACCCCACATGCAGGCCAGAGATTACCAACAGATGAACAATCCCCCACTGCATCAAATTTTCCCACCAGTCTCCAAGCTCCTTTTTATCACCAATGGTTAGCGCGATAATAATTGCCTTCCCCAATGGTGACAGCGAACTCTGTTGAATTGCCTCACGGATCTCTGCTCGCAGTCGGCTGATCCAATCTCTTACCTCACATAGCCAGTTATGCTGTTTGGGATTCAATTGCTGATTGCCTGGCGACTCAAGAATATAACCTGTGGCGGAAATGCCACGCTGGATCAGCCACGCCTGATAATCAAAGCCGCCGGGGTTGAGCATTCCTCGCGGCGGGCGCAAGCGCACCTTTAACTGCCAGTGATCGCCAGACTCAACCTGCCTTTGCAGCACTTCCCTACTTCCGGGTTTTTGCAAATACCAGCTCAGCAACAGGCGCTCAATAGCTGGGATATTATCTGGATCTAGGTCTGTACTATTTGCAGGCACTACTGAGTCTACCGCCAATTCAAAGCGCAACCGTCTGGAGGTTATCTCCACTAGCCCCACGACTGAACCCTGCACCACAAAGGTCTGTTTATCCCAAGTTGCAGGCAGTTGATGATCTTGATACTGATGGCCAGCAATAATCCCCCAACCTAAACCCAAAGCCAGACACAAAAGGTAGCGGACAGCGATTTGACTGAGAGTATCCCGCGCGTACCAATTCAGATTATGAGTGGCCCAAGCAAACCCCGCGATTACAGCCAAAATCGTTAAATAAACTGTAACGCTGGGAAGTGCGGGGAAATAACTGACGGAAAATATGCCCGCGCAGATTGTTAGAAGATAGGTCATCTGCCGTCCCTGATTGCAGATTGATGTTAGACTTTCAATCTTTTAGTCTAGCTCTATCTATCCACTAGCAGAGTAACAATTGAGTAACCCATTGAAAAAGTTGCTAATCGTCTACCACAGTCAATCCGGCAATACCGAACAGCTGGCGAATGCGGTTTACAGCGGCTGTCAGAGGGAAGCGGGTATCAGTGTACAGTTAAAAACTGCACTGAGTGCCAAGTTGGAAGATCTGCTGTGGGCCGATGGCATTCTACTGGGCACTCCAGAGAATTTTGGCACCATGAGCGGCGCGTTAAAAGATTTTTTCGATCGCACTTTCTACCCAGCCGAGCCCTATCGCATCAACCTTCCCTATGCTATTTTTATCAGCGCTGGAAACGATGGCAATGGAGCAGTCAGGGAGATAGATCGGATCGTCCGCGGCTACCCATTGCGCAAAGTGGCCGAACCGCTTATTGTCAAGGGCACAGTGACCAGCGATCATATCCACAAAGCAGAGGAATTTGGACTGGCTATGGCCGCAGGCCTGAACTTGGGTATTTTTTAAAGGGATTATTTTTGAAAGGAAACTATCTATGACAACAGCACTGGTGCTAACCGGCGGCGGCGCTAGGGTGGCCTATCAAGTTGGTGTACTCAAAGGCATAGCCAATATTTTGCCACGCACGGCCTACAACCCATTTCCCATTATCACCGGCACCTCGGCTGGCGCAATTAATGCGATGGCGATTGCTGGACGACCCGGTCCTTTCCGACTGCGAATACGTAAGCTGGAAACCATCTGGAGCAATCTTCGCGCAGAGAATATCTATCGAACTGATATTCGCGGGGTATCAGCCAATGCTTGGCGGATTTTAACCTCGCTGTTCGGCAGTAACCAAAGCGGTAGATCCGTGTCTTTTTTAGATAACAGCCCACTGCGTGAACTACTGAATAACTATGTCAAATTTAAGCATCTTGAGACGGCCATTGAAAATCGAGAGCTGCAGGGCATTGCCGTCACGGCTATCAACTACGCCAGTGGTCGATCGGTAACTTTTTATCAGGGTCACAGTGGTCTCGAAGACTGGTCCCGCGCACGCCGCGAGGGAGTAGCAGTTGATATAGACATTGACCACCTAATGGCCAGTGCAGCTATTCCCAGTCTTTTTCCAGCTGTAAAAATCGATGGCAACTATTATGGCGACGGCGCACTGCGACAGCTCAAACCTATCAGCCCTGCCCTGCACTTAGGCGCCAAAAAAATATTGACGATTGGTGTCAGTCATAGCGCCACAACGCAGGGCGGTAAAAACCAGCCGCCCCCCTCTATTGCCGCTATTATTGGACATATGCTTAATAGTGCCTTTACCGACGCTATGGAAAGCGACCTTGAAACCCTCCACAGTATCAATAAACTGACAGCCGAAATTCATCAGTCCCAACGAGATACTGTTGATGCCACGCAGTTTAACCCTATCGATGTGATGTCCATAGCGCCCAGTGAGTCTATTAACCAAATCGCCAGTCAGTATCTAAAAGAGTTACCCAGATCTCTTAGACTGCTTCTCACGCCAATGGGCGTTGATGGAGATGTCGGCGAGACTAACGCCGCCAGTTATCTGCTGTTTGAACCCGGGTTCTGCAGACATTTAATAAAGCTAGGCTATCGGGATGCCATGGACCAGTCGCTGGGGATCAGGAAATTTTTCGAGTTCTGAATGGTTTAGTCTAGATACTCGCTTCAAAGTCACCCTAACCTATTCCCCGATAATTTTCGCAACCCTGAATGCGCCGACACCAGCGCTATATATTGGGGTATTCAGCCAATTCAAATCCGCCCTCATCGGCCACATGGGTATAAGTATAGAGGGAAAAATCAGTAATAGTTAGCTGAGCCACCACCAAAAAATGGTTTTTGTTCAAAAGCAAGTATTTGGAGCGGGAAACCGGGTTCGAACCGGCGACCTCAACCTTGGCAAGGTTGCGCTCTACCAACTGAGCTATTCCCGCATTGATCGATCTATAAACATAGACGAAATTGGCGTCCCGTAGGGGAGTCGAACCCCTGTTACCGCCGTGAAAGGGCGGTGTCCTAGGCCTCTAGACGAACGGGACATTTGGCGTATCCTAGATTTGGCGGGGCTTTCAATCGAAGTGTTCCCTTTCCTTCTTTGCCTTATTTTTTGGTGATTCCAAAAAGCTCCAAATCTTTTTTCTCTCATTCCCTGAAAGAGAGCGGGCATTATAGCGATTAGAACGCCATTCTCAAGGGTTAATTGATAATTTTTTGGCCATGCCTAGTTAGAATAAACTGCCTAAATTTTCAGTGCTCTTCGCTTTCAATGCACAGGCCTACATTTGCTCTTCGCAGCAATGCAAAGCCGCTGTCGTCGATTTTTGGAGCCCTATAAGCTTCCAGCGCAATCTGGCGTAAAACAGAAGTATTTGCAATAGTTGAGTCTTTCCAATAAGACATTAGTTCTGATATAGGCATACCTGCTTGCCCGGTATCAACAAGCTACTATTGTTATACCCGTAATCTAGACCAAGGATAAATTTTTTATGGCTATTTTAATTTTTTTGGGAGGATGAGTATCTCATTCTATTGAGCGAGCTATAAACCGCAGATAAACTCTCGGGCTTTATTTCTGTTAGACTTACCCAGTTTTTTAATCCTAATTTGTGACGGTTAATTTGATGGACGAATTTTTAAAATCTGACAAGCTCAGCGGTGTCTGCTATGACATCCGCGGCCCAGTCCTCGACCACGCCAACTGGCTTGAAGAACAGGGACAGACTGTTATCAAGCTAAATATAGGCAATCCGGGTGCCTTTGGTTTTGCCGCACCAGATGAGATTATCCACGATGTGGTGCACAACCTTCGGCAAGCGGAGGGCTATAGCCACAGCAAGGGATTGTTCTCGGCGCGCAAGGCTGTGATGCAACGCTATCAGGCCCAGGGATTGGCGTCGGCAAATGTTGACGATGTGATCATGGGCAATGGCGTCAGTGAGCTTATCGTGATGGCTATGCAGGCACTGTTAAACAGCGGTGATGAAATTTTGATTCCAGCCCCTGACTACCCCCTGTGGACAGCTGCAGTCTCCATGTCCGGCGGCACACCGATTCACTACCACTGTGTTGAGGAAAATGATTGGCAGCCAGATATCGATGATATAGCGGCAAAAATAACCGCTAAAACCAAAGGCATAGTGATTATTAACCCAAATAATCCCACGGGTGCCGTCTATTCAGAACAGACATTAAAAGCCCTTGTCGCACTCGCCGAAAAACACAACTTGGTGGTTTTCGCCGATGAGATTTACGACCGAATTCTGTATGACGAGGCAGTACATATCCCTCTTTCCAATCTGGTGGAAGATACCCTGTGCCTGACTTTTAGCGGCCTGTCTAAAACCCATCGGCTGGCTGGTTTTCGATCAGGATGGCTGCTTATTTCCGGAGCGCAAAAGCGGGCCAAAAACTACATTGAAGGCCTTCATATGCTTGCATCAATGCGTCTCTGCGCCAATGGGCCAGGGATGTTGGCGGTTCAAACTGCCCTTGGAGGGAGACAGAGCATTGAGAACTTGATTTTACCTGGAGGTCGTCTATTAGCTCAGCGCGATCTGGCCTATAAGCTGTTGACCGCTATACCGGGGGTTACTTGTGTTAAGCCCAAAGCGGCTATGTACCTGTTTCCAAAATTGGATCCTGAGATCTATCCAATTGCCGACGACGAGCAACTGGTTCTGGAATTACTGAAACAGCAGCGGGTATTATTAGTGCAGGGTTCAGCATTTAATCTAGACGATCGGCAACACCTGCGGATTGTATTTTTGCCTGACCAAACTCAGCTCACGGAATCTATATCGAGATTAGCTGACTTTCTGGCAACACTGAGAGCAAAATAATCATTTTTCAGCTGTAGGGCTCTAGTCTGTGACAAAACCTAGAACAGCTAATTTATAAGCATCGGGATGATTCCGAGGAATTGTGAAATGGTTGAATTCCTTGCGCTTGGGGTAATCCCTGCGCAATTGGTCAAAGGCTTCAGGTACTGATCGCCCCGATTGATTGATGGCTTGTCGCAGTCGCTTATCATCCTCACGGATATCGTAACTGGCCAGTAGCGCTTCATTGATACTCTCACTATGCAATTCCAACTGGGCCCCACTTGAATCACTATAATCCTCCGCATTACTCTGCACTTGCAGTCGGTACTTATCCATTAGGCTGCTGTGCAACATAGTCGAGCCATTGATTTTGCCCTGCTCACTGTAACCGGCAATATGGGGTGTAGCCAGTTCAACCAGCTCTAGAAGCTGCGTATTGATATTCGGCTCTTGCTCCCAAACATCCAAAACGACTTGTAGATCGCTGCCAGTTTGCAAGTGTTCCAGCAATGCACCATTATCGATTACCCCTCCCCTAGCGGCATTAATAAGTACAGCATTGAGATTGAGGCGCTCAAGTATCTGTTTATCAAACAAATGAAAAGTTGGATAAGGGCCCTCTGTAGTCAACGGTGTGTGCAGAGAGATAATGTCAGATTGCAGTAGCTCATCAAAACTGCATAAATCTCTAACAGTATTTTGCTTTAAGAAGGGGTCACAGACCGCAGTCTTAACACCTAACTTTTTTAGGTTTTGATAGAGACGCCCGCCTACATTGCCGCAGCCGAGAATACCAATAGTCTGATGCTGCCAATCGGGACACAGATAGCAGAGACTAGAGAGCACATACTGCACCACGGCGGCGGCATTACAACCCGGGGCATAGGCAAAGTGGATATTATTGTCAGCTAAATAGTCCAAATTGATATGATCGGTTCCCGCGGTCGCTGACCCGACAAATTCAATCTGACTGCCTTCCAGCAGCGCTGCATTGACCTGGGTCACTGAGCGCACCAGCAATATCTGTGCATCACGGACAGAATCTCTATCAATTTCCCTACCGGGGAGCAATTGAACGTTGCCGAACTGCTCAAACAGTTCAAGGGCCAGCGCTATATTTTGATCGGCAACTATTTTCAATTTCTTTCCATTGAGGGTTGATAGTGCTGGGGATTATAGGGGTCGCTGGTCTTAAACCAAAGGGCTAGTTGATCGATAAACTGTTTTGCCTTGGGTGGCAGACCTCTGCTTTTACACCATGCGGTGCACTGGTCCGCAACAGCTCGCTCAAATAATTGGGCAGCACGAGAATCTCGTGCCGTTGGGTCACTGAGATTATCCAAGCTGATAGTAAAACTGTGTCCACAGGCAATGGCAAACATCCACTCTAGTGCTTGGGGCTTTACTTCAACCTGCTGAAATCTGTTTTGCTCTGCCGCTGAGCGTCCGTCCGGCTGGTACCAGTAGCCAAAATCTCGCTTCAACAGTCTGTCGACACCCGCGAGACACCAGTGGGCAATTTCATGGAGGGCGCTGGAGAGATAATTATGCCTATATATCAAACGATGAAATTGGCACTCACTATTCACCGGCAGATAGATAGGCTCGGCAGCACCACCGATCAAACGGGTGTTGTAAGGCTCAGCGAACAACTTATCAAACAACTGAGTCACGGATTCCAAGCGCTGCTGTTCGTCTGTCTGCACATTAATCCCATTCATCTGTAGCATGACCAACACAGGGCGTTGCCTGTAAAGTCTTCCAGTAATTATCGGTTATATAGTCGCGACCCTGTAGCAGATGGTCAATGTACCAAGTTGCCGGCTTCAGTTGGTTATCGATAACTCCGGGGTTAGCTATATACAACCAGGCTGGCTGTGTACCCTCGGGGCTTTGCACGGAAAATACTTCGCGGCTGTATCTGCGCGGAGTTCCCTCGAACGGATCTAATTTGGCAATTTCACTGACTGACTTAAGCTCATAGAGTACCCCTTCGACTCTGGCACTGGGGTGATAGACTATATTGGCGCAACCCAAATTGGGATCCTGCTGTGAACGCTTGTTAAATTTCAAGGCATATCCATCAATCCATGCTGATGATACGTCAACTATATCCAAGCCTCTGCCATGCATTCTGTTGCGGTTCATATTCGAACCATAGGCAAAATAGAATCTACAAGTGTCACCAAAAGCCAACTTCAAATCCCGAGCATCTTTGAAAAACTAGTCTAATATTAACTTAAAAAACTCATGGATAAAAAAATCCAGTCAATTTATTTACTAGTCAAACACAAAGTATTGTGCTTTAGCAATTTGTAGAGTACCTTATATGGTGTTAGCAACTTTCGCTATCGCCTGTTATCGAGGAGATATGTCTATGACTAACCACCCCATTGACCAAGTGACGGACAATGTAATCGATCTCTTTACTCGCAAACCTCTCTCTGAAACTTCTAATCATAAATTTATTCGTATAGCGCCCGAACTGGATGGTTTGGAAATGCTATACAGCAATGCAGAAAATCCCGACAAGCTGTTCTCAGTCAAAGTATTGGCTTGGGGTCTACGTGCCGATGGCGAAGTGATTGGGCTGGTGCCATGGTTAGACTCCCTTGTAGCCTGTGATGAAATTAACGATCCGTTAAATGGTCAATGGCAGGGCTATTACGATCAGGGAGTGGATAAATTATTCTTCACTGCGCCTCTCCACAAGGTGGTTGAGCTGGAAACTGCGGCTGACTACTACGAGTATCAGTGTGAATCTGATCAGGAGGTTATTCAGGAACTGCCAGATACCATAGGCACCCATGCTGTGCTGTCAGAGGACGGCTTTAAAAGCATTGTCCTAAAGGAAGTTATTAGCTGGCGGCTGCTGAGTAGCGGTTCAATTGATGCAATGCTAGTGGATGAATCAAAAATGGTCAGCACACCGGTACTGCCGGGTGATAACTGTTTATATGCAGCGGATAGAAGCAAAGATTTTCGCTACTTCTTCCAACACCATATCGCCAACAAACTAAAGTCCAACGACCCAGAGGCCATGGAAGCTATATCCCTGCTAAAGGATGGTTAATTTGATGAGCTCAATTGCCGTAGGACATAACCCGCTGGTAGCGCTGTTCTAGCAGCTCATCGATCGGCGTTGACTGCAGCTGTTGCAATTGCTCGACCAGTCGCTGTTGAAGCGTGTGACTGATAGCATCTATATCTCTGTGAGCACCACCCAGAGGTTCTGGAATTGTCTCGTCAACAATTCCCAAACGCTGAAGATTTTCCGAGGTAACGCCCATTGCTTCAGCTGCCTGAGGTGCCCTTTCACTGGTCTTCCAGATAATATTGGCGCAACCCTCGGGCGAAATCACAAAATACGTGCTGTATTGAAGCATATTGAGGCGATCGCCCACCCCTATAGCCAGGGCGCCACCTGAGCTACCCTCTCCTATTACCGTACAAATAATTGGCGTCTTGAGTCGCGACATCACAGCCAGATTCTGCGCAATGGCCTCGGAGATATTGCGCTCCTCGGAGTCAATGCCCGGATAGGCGCCAGGGGTATCAATCAGTGTTATAACAGGCAGATTAAAGCGCTCAGCCAGTTGCATCAATCGCAGAGCCTTGCGGTAGCCCTCAGCTTTAGGCATGCCAAAGTTGCGAATTACTTTTTCGTTGACGCCGCGTCCTTTCTCTTCACCTATAACCATGACTGGCTTGCCTTGGAGGCGAGCCATGCCACCGACTATAGCGCTGTCATCGCCGAAATGGCGATCACCATGCAATTCCTCCCAGTCGGTAAAGATGCGTTGAATATAATCAAGCGTATAGGGGCGCTGAGGATGTCTGGCCACTTGAACCACTTCCCAGGGAGTCAATTTGGCGTAGATTGACTGTGTTAGCTTTCGAGATTTCTCTCGCAATCTAGTCACTTCTTCCGCAATATTGACATCATTATCGTTGCCGACTAGTTGCAGCTCTTCAATTTTTGCCTCGAGCTCGGCGATTGGCTGTTCGAAGGGAAGATAATTTAAATTCATATTATTATTGGCTGTTGATAAGGTTCGTTACAGTAGGCTGTTCAACAGCCACTCATTTTAATCATCTGCCAAGGTTTGCACCAGTACAAGTTGATAGCAAATGTCACAAAACCTTCACACATAAGTCAATTCGACTGTATTTTTTCCAAACTGTTCTCTAATTCGATGAATAAATTCATCCCGTGGGTGAATCTTCCACTGCTCACCCAATACAAACTGCCCAGCGGCACCGGGCATTCTATACTCGACAACCACTGGACAGAACCCGCCTTTGTATTGATCGAGAGCAGCGTGCAAATACGCCATACATTCACCATTGACCTCTGATTTTGCCAGTGAAATTTTCAGTTGTTTCAATTGACTGCAGCGGGCTTCATATATGGATTGTATCGATTCAGCAACCAGCTTTAGGCCACCGGTAAAGTCATCCTCAGAAACTTCTCCCTGAATGACCAAAAGCGCATCTTTGACCAACAGTTCTCTGTAGGCATTGAATTTCTCTGCCCAGACCGATATTTCAATGCGGCCACTTTTGTCGTCGAGGGTTAAAAAGGCGAAGTTTTCCCCACGCTTATTTTTCATTACTCGCATTGCCACGATCATTCCGTAAACCGCAGCTTTCTCTTTGCCGGGACGCAGGTCCACAATGCGATTGGGCAGCATCTCTCTCAGCTCCGCCTGATATTCGTCAATCGGATGGCCGGTAAGAAAAAGTCCAAGGGTGTCTTTCTCACCGCTCAAACGCTGCTTAGTTGTCAAGGCGGTAGTATCAGAATAGCTCAAATAGTGATCACCACCAGAGACCTCCGCTGTTGTACCGGCAAATAAATCAGTCATTCCACTATTGATATTGTTCGCCTGCTGTTCTGCAGCCTTAATAGCCTCATCCATACAAGCTAACATCACAGCGCGGCTGTAACCAATATCACCCGCAGGGCCAATCTGATCGAGAGCACCGCTGCGAATCAGAGCCTCCAGCGCTCGCTTGTTAACTTTGCGGCCATCTACTCGCTCACAGAAGTCAAATATATCAGTGAAAGCATCCCCCTGCTCTCGAGCTGTAATAATATTCTCAACGGGACCCTCACCCAGACCTTTTATAGCGCCCAGTCCGTAGATAATCGCACCATCCTGATCCACACTAAAGTGGAATTTTCCCCGATTGACATCTGGCGGCAGCAGCTGCAAATTCATCGCCCGACATTCATCAATAAATGTCACGACCTTATCGGTCTTATCCATATCCGAGGACATGGTGGCGGCCATAAATTGCGCTGGATAGTGGGTTTTTAACCAGGCGGTTTGGTAGGCAACTAGTGCGTAGGCAGCTGAGTGGGACTTGTTGAAGCCGTAACCGGCAAATTTTTCCATCAGATCGAAGATATTTGAAGCCAGTGACTGACTATGGCCTCGCTCTACAGCACCCTGAACAAAAGACTTTCGCTGTTTGGCCATCTCTTCGGCTTTCTTTTTGCCCATTGCTCGTCGCAAAAGGTCAGCTTCGCCCAGTGTATAACCGCCCATCACCTGAGCAATTTGCATCACCTGTTCCTGATACAGAATAATTCCGTAAGTTGGCTCGAGGGCGGGTTTTAAGCATTGGTGTTGGTATTGGGCATGAGGATAGCTAACTTCGGCGCGACCTTTTTTGCGGTTGATAAAATCATCTACCATCCCCGACTGGAGCGGGCCGGGACGAAACAGCGCCACCAGGGCGACTATATCCTCAAACCGATCTGGCCCCAATTTTTTAATCAACTCTTTCATACCGCGGGATTCCAGCTGAAATACTGCTGTGGTCTCGGCACGCTGCATCAATTGATAAGTCTGCTCATCATCTAGGGGCAAATGATCGATATCTAAGAGCGCTTGGTCCTCTTGCTGGCGATGATGATTTATCATTTGCACCGCCCAATCAATAATGGTCAGTGTCCGCAGACCGAGGAAGTCAAACTTGATTAGCCCCACTTCCTCGACATCATTTTTGTCAAACTGGGTCACTGTGGTCGAACCACTGTCGTCGCAGTATATGGGTGAATAGTCTGTAATCACTGTGGGAGCAATAACTACCCCTCCGGCATGCTTGCCGCAGTTGCGCGCCACACCTTCCAATTGCAGAGCCATGCCCCAGATTTCTGCGGCTTCATCATCTTGAGTCAGAAACTGCTCAAGGGTCTCTTCCTGCTCCCTAGCTTTCTCCAGTGTCATACCCACTTCAAAGGGAATCATTTTTGATAACTTGTCGGCCAACCCATAGGATTTACCCTGAACTCGCGCCACATCCCTGACCACCGCTTTTGCCGCCATGGTGCCAAAGGTAACAATTTGCGATACCGCATCGCGACCGTACTGTTCTGCTACGTAGGCGATCACCCGATCTCGTCCATCCATACAAAAGTCAATATCAAAATCTGGCATGGACACGCGGTCCGGGTTGAGAAAGCGCTCAAACAGCAAATCGTATTCGATAGGATCCAGGTCTGTGATCTTGAGGGCATAGGCTACCAGCGACCCAGCACCTGATCCCCTGCCGGGCCCCACTGGAATCTGATTATTTTTTGCCCAGCGGATAAAGTCCATCACAATCAGAAAGTAGCCTGAGAATCCCATTTGGATAATGATATCCAACTCAAACTTTAATCGCTGATCGTAGGTGGAGCGGCACTTCGCGAACTCCTCACTTGAAGTATCGTAGAGCGTACTCAGACGTTCTTCTAATCCCTGTTTCGATAGCGCTATCAGGAATTCATTGATTGTCATCCCTTCAGGGATCGGATAATCGGGAAGGTAATAGTCGCCAAAATTCAAATTGAGGTTACAGCGTTTAGCAATCTCAACTGAGTTCTCAAGAGCTTCAGGTATATCGGCAAACAGTTCCACCATCTCTTCAGCAGTGCGTAAATACTGACTCGCGGAATAGCGCCGCTCTCTGCGAGGATCATCCAATGTGCGACCTTCATAGATACATACCCTGGCCTCATGAGCCTCAAATTCTTCAGCTTCGATAAACCGCACATCGTTGGTGGCAACTACTGGACAGCCGGTCTTTTCTGCCAGCTCAACAGCTGCGTGCAAATAATCCTCTTCATCGGCGCGACCGGTGCGCTGTAGCTCGAGATAAAAACGATCGGGGAAAAGCGCCATCATTTCTCGCAGCAGATTCTCAGCCTCCGAGCTGCGCCCAGAAATCAGCGCTACCCCCACTGCACCCATACGCCCTCCCGACAGCGCAATCAGTCCTTCGCTGTAATGAGATAACCAGGCTCTGTTGATGATTGGCAAACCCTGACGCTGACCCTCGCTGTAGGCTTTGGAGATAAGCTTGGTCAGATTTTGATAACCGATTTGATCTAAAACCAAAAGCACCAGTTGGGTAGGCGCTGACTCGCTCTCATTGTCAGCAATAAGTACATCCGCGCCAGCAATGGGTTTAACCCCTACCGATTGCATAGCTTTGTAAAACTTGACCAGACCAAAGAAGTTGTTGAAATCGGTCAACGCCACAGCGGGCATTGTCATCTCGGCCATTTTTTTGGCCAATGGCTTAACCTTGACCAATCCGTCGACTAGCGAGTATTCAGAATGAAGGCGAAGATGTACGAATGTCGCAGACATCAATTTTCCAATTGCTCTTCACTGCCATCGCTGAGCAAGTGAGAAACCTCAATGCCATAATGGGCAAAGCTATCTGCCATAAGATCGAAAACCGTCCCCTCAAAGGGCGGAATAAAAGCACTGGAATGCCCTTTAGATGTCACAGAATCCCCCCAGCGTATAATGCCGGCACCATAGGTCAAACCCGCACCAAAACTGGCGGTAAGGATTAATGATCCAGGCTTCACCCTGCCGGCCTCCAGTGCATCACAGAGCGCTAGTGGGATGGCAGCTGCAGAGGTATTAGCATATTTCTCGATACATACAACGACCTTTTCCATGGAGAAATTGAGGCGTTTGGCAAGGGTCTGAATAATTCGTATATTGGCCTGATGGGGAACAAATAAGTCGATATCATCCGCTGCAATACCCTCCTGATCGAGAACCTTTTCTATCGCCTCACCCATTCCCTTGACTGCACTTTTAAAGATTTCCTGACCTTCAAAATCCAGAGAAATGGGGGTAGTTTCCGTAAAATGCGTCGGTGAAAGACCCCAATCGGGTATCCTTAAACACTCCCGACTATCGGGCACACAACCCATATGATAACCCTGTAGACCGGCCTGTTTGTCGCTGGCTTCAATCACCACCGCACCAGCGCCATCACCAAACAGAAAACAGGATTCCCGCTTGGTCCAATCCATGGCTAGCGAGAGTCGCTCCGCACCTATGACAAGCGCTTTTTTTACTGAACCCGCTTTGATCATATCCGAAGCTACGCTGAGACTGTAGAGCCAGCTGGTACAGGCAGAGTTGAGATCGAAGGCCGCGGCTCTGTGAGCTCCCAATTTATTTTTAATCAAACTTGCGGTATTGGGACAGATCTCCTCCACCGTGGTAGACCCAAGGACAATTAGATCAATGTCAGCAGATTTAACGCCTGCACAGGCCAGAGCTTGTTCTGCTGCCATCCATGCCATATCGCTAATTGAAATATGGCTGTAATGTCGCTGACCTATACCAGATCTAGAGCGTATCCATTCATCACTGGTATCTATAACCTCGGCCATATGGTAGTTGGTCATTACCAGAGGTGGGACATACTTGCCCCAACCAGTAATCTTTGAATAAATCAACTCAACTCTCCAATTAATTCTCAAAGCATTTTCCACAACGCCTGCCTGTTTAACCTGCAGGGAAATAATAGATTAAACAGCCTAAATTCGGCGATCTTGCAAGAAAATACAGCTTTTTAGTTATTAGGATTTTTCTGCCAAGCGACAATACTTGATTTAATTGTAAAAATACACCTGGACCCCCTGCAATAGGTATTCAATTTATATCTTCAATAGCTTTAACTCAAGCCCAAATAAAGGTCTGTGGATTTATTTTTCGGCTACCACAACGGATTCTGCTGGGGCTGCAGAATATCCTTTACAGGAGAGAAGGAACGTCGATGTATGGGTGTTGGCCCGAGCCGCTGTAGTGCCTCGAGATGCTGCGCTGTTCCGTAACCTTTGTTGGCCGCAAAACCATAGCCCGGATACTTGATATCTAACGCTGCCATTTCTCTGTCACGCACTACCTTCGCTAAAATCGAGGCTGCACTGATCACTTCAACACGGCCATCACCTTTAACAACAGCTTCAGCTGGATATTCCCATTGAGGCAAACGGTTGCCATCCACAGCCACATAATCTGGCTGTACTTCCAACCCTATCACTGCACGGCGCATGGTCATTAAGGTCGCTTGCAGAATATTGTAACGATCAACCTCTTGAACAGTGGCCCTGGCTACCGAATAACAGAGCGCCTGCTCGAGGATTTCGGAATACAAACTCTCTCTCTGATAAGCGGAGAGGGTCTTGGAATCAGCTAGCCCCTGAATGCAATGATTACTGGGCAATATAACCGCCGCCGCAATAACATCACCAGCTAGGGGGCCTCTGCCAACTTCGTCAACACCGGCTAAATACTGAATATTGGGTGGCGGTAGCCATGGCTTTAAAGACACTAGTTCTCCGCAATCAAATCATCAATGGCCTGCGCAGCTAAACCACCTGAATCCAACGCTAACTGATGATGAAATTGATCAAATTTCGCGAGAACATCTGAGTAATTATTTGGCTCAAACGCAGCTACTAAATGATCTGCCAAGTTGGATACTGTCGCAGCATCCTGCAATAACTCTGGCACCAACATCTCGCCAGCTAGTAAGTTAGGGATAGAAACAAATGGCGTTTTAACAAAGGGTCGGACCAATCGATAGGTAAGATTTCCGAGCTTATAGCCTACAACCATAGGTTTTTTAAGCAACATGGCTTCCAGGGCTGTGGTTCCAGATGCAAGCAACACCACATCTGCAGCACTCATGGCAACATCGGACTGCTGCTTCAAAAGGATAATATTCTCCGATCTGCTAGCTAAAAGCTTTTTTAGCTGCTGGTATCTGGTCTCGTTGGCAGCTGGAATCACCAATTGTAACTCTTGATTCATCTCCTGTGCGGCAGCTACAGCGGCATCGAGAAATAGCTCAGCGAGCAATTCCACTTCGCCTGCGCGACTGCCGGGCATAATACATAACAGGGGGTTGGGACTTGTCACACCAAGTTTTGATCTGGCCACTGATAATGGCATATGGTCTGAAAACTGCCTGGCCAAGGGGTGGCCCACATAGCAAACCGGAACCCCATGGCTTTGATAAAAGTCCACCTCAAAGGGAAATAGCGTCAACATTAAATCCACAGAGTCTTTAATTTTTTTAATTCTGCCCTGTCGCCAAGCCCAGACCGAAGGACTTACATAGTGGACAGTTTTGACACCCTGACGGCGTAATTTTTGCTCTATAGTCAAATTAAAATCGGGGGCGTCGATACCGATAAAAACCAGCGGCGGATTATTTTCGTAGCGCCTACAAATAGAGCGCCGAATGGATAGCAACTCGGGTAGGCGCCTGAGGGGATCAATAAGCCCCATAACTGCAAGCCTATCCATAGGAAACAATGAGTCAAAGCCCTGAGCCTGCATTTTCGGACCACCGATACCCTCATACCTTGCGGTGGGGTATAGTTTTCGCAGGGATTTGATTAAATCGGCACCTAGGGTATCGCCAGAGGCCTCGCCCGCCACAATCGCAAATACTGGCGATAAAGTTTTTGCCATCTAACGAATAATACCGCGACTGGTATTTTCAATAGAATCTAGCAGGATCTTGATTACCTGGTCATCGCCAAGCTCAGAGATCGCCTCGATTGCCTCATCGAGCAGTAGTCCGCGGCGATAGAGGATTTTATAGGCCTTGTTAGCAAGGGATATCTGCTCAGCTGAAAACCCACGCCGCTTGAGCCCCTCGCGGTTGATAGTGCGAGGCTCTGCAGGGCTGCCAAAAGCCGTTACCAATGCTGGGACATCGTGATAAATAAAGGCTGCTGGACCAATAAAACAATGTGCACCTATGGAGACAAACTGATGGACCAGCGCATAACCTGAGAGAATCGCCCAATCTCCCACGGTGACATGGCCAGCGATACTGGAATTATTGACCATAATCACATGATCGCCAACCACCGAGTCATGGCCAACATGAGCATAGGCCATCAACAAATTGTTATTACCTATTGTGGTCTCACCCCTATCTTGGGCTGTACCCCGGTGGATAGTCACTCCCTCACGGATAGTATTGTGATCGCCAATGATCAGACGGGTATCTTCACCCTTATATTTCAGGTCTGGCGTATCATCGCCAATAGTGGAAAATTGATAGATCTTGTTGCCTGCACCAATCTTGGTTGGCCCCTTGATTACCACATGGGAGGCGATATCACAGTTATCTCCAATTTCCACTCTCGGACCTATAAGCGTCCAGGGTCCAATGGTGACATTTTCACCAATGACTGCAGTGGGATCAATAATTGAACGGGGATCAATCACGCCAGCTTATCTCGATCTTGGTAGGCGCAGAGCAGCGTAGCTTCGCACACCAGCTGATCATCGACCGTCGCTTTGGTACGAAATCGCCAGATATTGCGCTTGACAGCTTCGACCTCGGAAGCCAGTAAAAGCTTATCTCCGGGCACTGCTGGTCTTTTAAAACGCACTTTATCTACACCGGCAAACAAGTACAGTTTACCGTCATCCGCTTTCATACCTGTAGTAACAAACCCCAATATCCCCGAGGCCTGAGCCAGCGCTTCAATAATCATCACCCCAGGGAATATAGGCGCACCGGGGAAGTGGCCATTAAAAACCTCCTCATTGCGGCTGAGATTTTTATAGGCCAAGATACGTTTTCCGGATTCGACTTCCAATACCCTGTCCACAAGTAACAGCGGATAGCGATGGGGTAACAGAGCCATTATTTCGTTTATATGCATTTCTCGATTCATAGCAACGGTAAATATAATCAGGTATTGAGGTAGTTCTGCGAGCTATCTATTCAGGTTTATTTTTCCGTTCTAATTGCTTTACTCGCAATGCAATACCATTCAATTGAGCAAAACGAACGGCATTCTTATTCCAATTACTTGTAGTCATAAGTGGCATGGAAGCCGAGGAGTAAGAACCTGGCTCTTTAATATCTTTTGATATCAGAGTGCGCGCCATCAAACGCACATTATCACAGATGTTAACATGTCCAACCACACCAGCGCCTCCACCCAGACTGCAAAACTTTCCCAAAACCGAACTTCCGGCAATCGCCGATAAGGCCGCTATGGCAGAATGATCACCAATTCTGACGTTGTGAGCGATCTGCACATGGTTGTCGAGAATAACATTATTGCCGATAACCGTATCTTCTATAGCACCCCTATCGATCGTGGTACAGGCGCCAATCTCAACGTCACTGCCAATGGATACGCCACCAATTTGACTTATTTTTTGCCACCCCGAAGATTTATTCGGTGCAAATCCAAAGCCGTCAGCACCTATCACGGCACCACTATGAACGGTAACCCGACAGCCCAAATGCACACCGTGATAGATGGACACATTGGATGCAATCCTGCAATCCGCACCGAGTACTGAATTATTACCCACTGTACTGTTGGCGCCAATCCGACAGCCCGGGCCGACCCGCACATTAGCGCCTATGACCACATTGGGACCCAAGTGGACGCTATCGCCAATCGCTGCCGAGGGATCAATAGTCGCACTGTCCGCTATATCGGGTAACTGATCGGGAGCCGGATCAAACCAACCGCTAATCCTCGCATAGCTGAGGTAGGGATCTTCGCTAATCAGACAATTGCCCTTAAAATTATCGGCCTGGGTGGGATGCAAAATAACCGCCCCTGCCCCACAGGATGCCAATTGAGAGGCATATTTGGGGTTGCTGAGAAATGCTAAATCTTTTGCCCCTGCAGATGCCAGGGTGCCGATCCCAGTGATAACTGCACTGGGATCACCATCCAATTTTGCACCGAGAAATGATGCTATTTCCTTTAAACTGTACGAAAACCGCGCCATTAGAGAAATCTAGCGACTATTGTCTATTTTTTCTCGCCGGCTTTTTGGTCTATGCGATCAGCGACATTAGCAGTGATATAAAGACCTTGATCGGCAATTAGCACTGACTCTGCCCTAAGCAGAACAGCAATCTCTTGCTCTTGAACAATTTCTTGAATGGCCTGCTGTGCCAAGGGCCCCAACTGCTGCAATATCGACTGCTGGAGCTGTTGTTGCTCTGCCTTAATTTTCTGCACTGCCAGCTCTGCATCGGCCTTGGCATAGCCCATTTTCTTTTGATGCTCGGCAGCCTCCTCTTTAGACCAGGTGAGACGCTTGGTCTCAGCTTCCTTGGCCATAGCTTGCAGATCAGCGGTAGCGCTCTCATATTTGGCTTTTAAACTGAGAAAGTCAGCACTCTGCTCCGCTTCCTTGAGCATTGCTTGGGCTGTTCCAGAGCCATAGATAGCAGTTGCGGTATCAACCAGCGCTATTTTACCCGCCGCAATAGCATTTGAAGCCGACAGAACGCCAAGAGCAGCCATAAACGCAAAGGCCTTTAATTTCAACATCATGATTTTCCCTCTATATGTAAAGTACTGGATTAAAATTGGTTGCCCAACGAAAACTGAAAGATTTCAGTTTCATCATATTCATTGGCATTTAATGGTTTTGCAAAGCTAAATGTAATCGGCCCAAAACCGCTTAGCCAAGTTGCCCCAACACCTACGGAATATCTTAACTCACCCGCGTCAGGTTTAAAGCAGTTTATCTGGGTATCGCCACATTTGGTATTAAAAATATTGCCAACATCGACAAAAAAGGTGGACTGTACCGAGCGCTGATCATCGATAAATGGCAGTGGGAATATCACTTCCGCACCGAACTCTATCTGCACATTGCCGCCAATAGGGTCCGGATCATCTAGGTAGGTAGTTTCACAGAGATCTACCTGATGACAGGGAGTAGTATCCTGAGGTCCCAAGGTATTGCGCTCAAAACCGCGCAGCGAACCGAAGCCGCCACCATAAAAGTTTTTAAAGAAAGGTAACTGTGTGGTATCGCCATAACTGTCACCAAAACCCAGATCAGTACGCAATTTCAGCGATAGTGATCGGGTCAATCCTCGTAAATACTGGCCACTGTAGGTCAACTTGTAGTACTCCAGGCCCGACCCCGGCAGTGCCAGGTTAATACCCAGGCGCTGAGAGGCACCGCGAGTTGCAAAAATACCTCGGTTGAGGGTGGATTTAATCCAGTTGACATTGAGATTGAGGATATCAAAATTATCGCCATTATCACTGACAAAGTCGGCGATTACCTTAGAGGCAAAGGAACCCGTTTTTAGGTCCAGATTTTCATAGCCAAAACCAAAGCCAATCCGCTGAACCTCGGATATGGGGTACCCCCAGTTGATACTGGCACCATAGGTATTGGTCGAAAAGCTGGCAACATTAATGCGGTCATAGTCAGTTTCGCGCGCGTAGATGTTGTAGCCTAAACTTACGCCATCCACAGTGAAGTAGGGTTCGGTATAACCAAAATTAATTGAGCTTTGGTACGTGCTGCGATTGACGCCAACCGAGACCTGTTTACCAGTCCCCCAGAAATTGTTGTCACTCAAATTAGCAGATAAGATCGTCCCATAGCCCTGTGAATAGCCGATGCTGGCACCAACTGAGCCAGAGGGCTGCTCTTCAACTGTATAGACAACATCAATTTGATCGTTGACTCCGGCAACTGGGACATTTTCCACCTCTACCTCTTTAAAATAACCCAGTCGCTCCAGACGCACCTTAGACACATCAATCAGTGCACTATTGGCTGATGCGCCCTCCATCTGTCGCATTTCGCGACGCAATACCTCATCTGCAGTCTTGGTATTGCCCCGAAATTCGATCCTGCGGACATAGGCTCTCATTCCAGGCATAACCATAAAGGTTACTTTGGCCGTTTTATCGTCTTCGTTGAGTTCGGGATAGCCTTTTACTTCAGCAAAAGTATAGCCTTCATTATTAAGTCGCCGGGTTATCAGTTCGCTGGAGCTGGTCATTAAGGCCTGGGAAAAAGTCATGCCCTCAGTCATCAAGATCATTGCCCTGATATGAGATTCTGGTATTTTAAGCTCCCCTGAGAGCTCAATCCCACTAATGGAATAAGTCTCTCCTTCACTAATATTTATAGTGATATAGACCGACTCCTTATTGGGACTGATAGAGACCTGCGTGCTGAGTATTTCGAAATTCAGATATCCGCGGTCTAGGTACCAGGTTTCCAGGGTTTCAAGATCACCGGAAAGTTTTTCTCGAGAGTATTTGTCGTTACCTCGAATCCAGGAAAACCAACCGGTTGTACTCTGTTCAAAACCCTCCAAAAGCGCCTGTTCTGTAAAATCTTCATTGCCCACTATATTGATGTGCCTAATCTTTGCCACATCGCCTTCATCGATATCAAGATTGATCGCTACTCTATTGCGGGGCAACTGCTCCACAGTGGTCTCAACTTTTGCACCATAGCGCCCCTGAGAGACATACTGGCGCTGCAACTCTTGAGCCATTCCCTCAAGGATAACCTGTCGAAAAATCTGTCCCTCAGCGAGACCATTGTCCTTGAGCGCAGTCATCAGCTGTTCAGTTTCTATGGCCTTGTTACCCTCAATATTAATTT
>Ga0213866_10000517_pt1 | contig 30882 bp, 30 predicted proteins | sample PICome_11_FD_160079 | JGI IMG/M metagenome (GOLD analysis project Ga0213866, IMG submission 160079) | Coastal seawater microbial communities near Pivers Island, North Carolina, United States - PICO284 | ecosystem: Environmental > Aquatic > Marine > Coastal | place: USA: North Carolina... | reverse complement strand
CAATGTCAAATAAGTGAGCTTACTTTCGCTGTCGTCCCAGAAGACGAGCTTGTCGGCAGCCGCGTCATCAGCCGTGATCACCCCAGCGGTAGCTGAAAGGATGTCCGCTGCGGTGGTGTCGATAGCCACGGGGGCGCCAGGGAGCATTGCCCAACCCGTTCCGTTCCAGCGCCAAGTTCTGCCGCTATCTGTGTAGAGGTCGTTTACCGATGGGGATGCTGGGAAATCAAGAGCCATAAGTGGTTATGGGGCTAAGGAGTTTATGAAGGCTTCCGGCAGGTCATATTCGGTGGCTACTCCTTGTACTGTAGCAATTAGCTCCTCGCTTACCAGCGTCATTGCAATGGCAGCGTGCCAGGAATTGAGGAACACCCTGCTATCGCCTTCACTAGCTTGTTGCAGCCCAACCACTAAGCCGCCGTATAGGCCAGGTGCAGCTTGCAGCACTGCGCCAAGCATCACGTTGATGGCAGGCATGGCCATGATGGCTGCGCTGAAGTCCACCCAGCGTGGCGTTGGAATTGGGGGAGGGAGTGCTTCAATTACATACTCGCCGTCTCTCCACAGGAGCTGCTCAGTGGCAGGGTCGTAGGCGGGTTCGGTGTAGGGGCCGACGTAGCCAGCGTCTGCTATCTCCTCAGCGGTGAAGCTGGCAGGCTCGGTTCGCGTGAAGCCGTTTGACAGCCGTATGCGGAATGGCAGTGGGGCGGGGCGTTGTTGGCGGAAGGAGTAAAGCATTAGACGCGGTAGCGAATGATTACTACTCCGGAACCGCCGTTGCCGCCAGTGTAAACGCCGTAGTTATTTGTAGCAACTCCACCGCCACCGCCCCCACGCCCGTCTGTGCCATTTCCGCCACTTTGATCAAATACAGAAGTCCCGCCACCACCAGTGCCTGCAGTGCCTCCAGTGGCACTAGCACCATATCCGCCGCCCGCACCACCTCCTCCATAACCGAGAGAAGTGCCAGATATAGACGATGTAATTCCGTTGCCACCATTACCACCGGCATTAGATACTCCGCTTGATCCCACTTGCCCCGCGCCGCCGCCACCGCCGCCAGCATTTACATCACTACTGCCACCAGCAAAACCTTGGCCAGCGGTTCCTGCGCCACCACTTCTTATCTGGCCTCCCCATCCGCCACCGCCACCGCCAGATCCACCTGTGGCACCTGTCGCGATTCTGCCCCCCTTGCCTCCTCCTATTGCAGTCAGACCAAATATAGAAGAATCGCCGCCGTTTTGGTTGTTTGAAGTGGCGTTGCCAGTTTCCCCTGCTCCACCTAATCCAACTACGACCGTATAAGTGCCTGGTGTGATAGCGTAATTTGCTGGTGACTGAAGAACTCCACCACCGCCGCCACCGCCAAAAAGATTAGCGCCACCGCCGCCGCCCGCGACAATAAGATATTCCACTACCCCGCCAGCAGTGACAGTAAAAGTGCCGTCCGCTAGGAAGGTATGTACTTTATACGAAACGCCACCATCGGAGACAGTAGCTTCAGTGCCGCCTAATGCAGCAACACCCAGCGTTGGCCATACACCACTGCGCCGTGCTTTGATTTGTTCATCTAATGTCCACACGCCAACTGCCGCCAAAAGACTAGGAGTGCGATCCTTCCCAATCAACCCACCATTAAATCCAATCATCAGGAAATCTCCTCATAGCCGATGACAAGCTCCAGCCGGCTGGCTATGCTGGCTACTGCACGAATAGAGTCAGCTTCTTCTAAGTAGAAATATGTTTCTTTGGTGCTGAGGATTTGCGTGGCATTGGCAGGCACGGCAATCGTCTTAGCCAAGTAGAAATCAGTAGTGCCGTCGTAAATACTTACGCTGATGTCAGCAGGGTTAGCGCCATCTACATTGGCGCAGAAGATGCTGTTGATCTTGAAAGTCTTGCCGGTGCCTGGTGCAGCTAGCGCAGTCGCCAGCGATGCCGTCACGGCATACCGCGCCGTCTTGCCGGTGATCGTAGTGGGGTTCTTAAGGTTTGGAGCAGCCATTAGAAGATCATTGCGGCGATGGTTGGGCTAATGCTTTCGGCACCAAAGGGGCCCAACTCGACCCAAGCGGAACTGTTGCCATCATTAATATACGTATATAGTATACCCGACGTCGAATCTAGCCATTCATCACCAGCAGACGGGGACACTGGCGCGGAGCTTGAGTAAGTAAAGGTCGTGCCACCGCCGCCAGCACCAATCTCTACGACAGACTCAGTACCGTTATCCTTCTTAGTATAGAGCTTGCCGTCAAAGGTATTTAGAGCGAGTTCCCCTAGTTCAAGGTCGCCAGTCGTAGGTACCTTGGCCGAGACAGCACTTCGTTTTAGCTTAAATGTGTTTGCCATATGGCGCTCTCAAAGTGGCTATCTAGCCAAGATAGGATTCCGTATTTACGGAAGGTCGTCAATTAGAATTAAAATGAACCACCATCGAAGGTGATTCCGTCAATCGAGCCGCCGGTAATTGTTACGTTACTAGCATTCTGGACAGCGATGGTACCCAGGCCCAACGTGGTGCGAGCAGTACCTGCATCGGCGTCATCTACAAGACTGCGCCCAAAAGAGGTGAAGGTGGTGGTCGCAAAGGCGTCAGAACCAGTTGCGTAGATCAACTGGTCGGCTGAAGTGCTTACGCCAGCGAGGGCCGTCAGCGTGGCGTCAAGGCTTTGGGCATCAGTAATGCCATAACCCGCCAGGGTGGTTGGATTGGTCCCAGCGGTGACGCGCCCGTAGGCGTCAGTGGTGACTGACGTATAGGTACCAGCAGTGCCTGCAACTGCCAGGTCGATATTGTCGGCATTGACAACAATCCGTTCCGTAGAGGCGGTGCCGACATTGAGAGTAACACCATCTTTGGTTAGACCTGCGCCGCCCTCAACCTGACCTGCACCCGAGAACTGGGTAAAGGTTAGATCAGTAGTATCCAGTGTAATTGGGTTGTTGGTGATCAAAACCCAACCGCTATCACCATTGATAGTACCCTCTTCGACAAAGGTGAACATGCCAGCGGTCACCTCGCCCGCTGTGCTGTTATCTGCGTCAACAGTGCGGGTCCAGGAGCCAGCGTCCACGGAGTAGATACCGTTAGCACTGCCAGGGGACTGATTTTTGACCAGAACGCGGTCACCAGCGATAACAGCTATGCCGTCAATGGTTTGCGTACCAGACAGCGTGATGCTTTCGGTGGTAGCCACCCGCACACTGTCTTTGACATCAAGACCCTGTTTGGTGGCATCGACATAGGCCTTGGTCGCCGCATCGTTGTCACCGGTCGGCGCGGCCAGATTCGTAATTTTCTGACTGTTGAATGACACCGAGGCGGTCGGTGTCGCCATTTGATCTAGACGACTCGTGCGTACTTGAGTGTCGAAGTCACTGATCTTGGCAGAGGTCAGTGACGGGATGTCAGTGTCGCTAAGCGTGGTGCCGCTGGTAACCCGTCCTTTGGCATCGGTGGTGACCTTGGTGTATGTACCGGCAGTGCCGACACTCTCCAGCGTTAGCGTAATTGAAGTGGTTCCAGAGCCGGAAGCATCTCCAGAGATTGAAATACCTTGGTTGCCAGTAAGGTAGTTCTGTCCCTTAACAAATGCAGTAGAAGCCGCCTTTCCTGAACTGTCGCCTGTGTCAACAGTGGTGACAGTTACATCACCCGTAAAAGTTTTGTTGCCTGAAATTGTCTGATCAGTACTTAGAGTGGCATACGCGCCAGGACCAGCAATTGCTACAATGGTGGTCGCGGTGCCGCCCGCACCACCAGTGCCTTCACCGTAGTAAAGAACATCATCGACCTCGTTAAACGCAAGTTCTGCATTAGCGAGGCTAGTAGGCGCCCCTGGCGAACCAGAGCTGCGGCGCTTAATGCGAATTGTATTAGACATTTACCGGGGAAGGCTCTATTTAGGCTTCCAGTTCTTCAGAAATTACCACCATCCGTAAGCGTAACCACTGTGTTGACATCGTCGGCTACAAATTTTTCTGAAGTTTCATTATAATACAGGACGCTATTGCTAGCTTTTGCCGTCACATCAACATCTAGTAGACTTGCAAGATACGAGGCACCTGCGGCTCCGGTCGCGCCAGTAACGCCAGTAACACCAGTGACACCAGTGGGTCCCGTCGAGCCTGTGTCACCTTTTTCAGCGGTAAGTGCTGTAACCGTAAACTTAAGAAACTCAACGGTGATATTGGTTCCAGCCGTTTGGTTCTGAACAATAAAGAACACCCGATCATCAGTTGCCAGATTCAACACTGTCTGAATGGCGCCACCAACTGGTTGATTAGCGCCGTTGCTTGAGTTTATATATATCTCGGACTCGGAAATTCGATCAGCGTTGGGATCGAGGGCAACGGTATCATCAGTGCTGTGACCAATATAAAATCCGCATATATTTTGACTACCTGCTTCAAAGTTAAATGTGGCAACAATGTGAAATAAACCGCCAATGCCTGAGTACTTAAGCGAATTAGTAGTGCTATCCTTGGTAAAATTAAATAGCTCACCTGTGAGCATTGTGCCTGCAACAACAGCCCGATCATTGGCGTTTGCAATAGTTGTTGGAGTGGTATTATCTTTGAGATAGATGACACCTACATCATTGTTACCAGGCGTGCCAGCACCAGCGGGTCCTGTAGGTCCTTGAATGCCTGTAGCTCCTGTTGCGCCAGCTCCGGTAGCACCTTCGGGACCAGTGGCTCCGGTGACGCCAGTTGGGCCAGTCTCACCAATGACACCCGTGACGCCGGTTGCTCCATCAGCGCCGGCTACACCAGTTGCTCCAGTTTGACCAACAACGCCGCTTTCACCTTGAGGGCCAGTAGCACCAGTTGCGCCAGTTACGCCAGTTACACCAGTTACACCAGTTACGCCAGTAGGGCCAGACGGTCCAACAATGGTGCCAACGTCATCCCACTGCGAGCCGTCATACACCCATAGGTGTCCCGTGCCGCTATCAATCGCACCATTGCCGGCAACGGCAGTAGGGAACGCATCATTAAGAGTTTGCTGTGGATCGGCAATGCCAATATCAATGGAACCGAGAATGGTTATTGACGTGCCGGCTGGTCCTGTGGCCCCAGTAGCTCCATCGCTGCCGACAGCACCTGTAGCTCCAGTAACGCCTGTTGCTCCAGTGGCTCCACTTGGACCTCCGGCCGGTCCTGTCGCACCCTCTGGTCCAGTGGCTCCTGTTGATCCTGTCGTACCGGTGACACCCGTAGAACCAATTACGCCTGTTGGGCCAGTCGGACCAGAGGGGCCCGTTGCACCGACTGGACCCGGAGGTCCAGGCTGGATTAGTTGGACAATTTCAACCTGGCCTTCGTCTACAACCTGAAGAGTAATTTCAGACATTGTTTGACTCCGTGAATCCAGGATCTACAATTATTTTACCCTCTACCCAGAATAGTCTCTCCAGGTTAGGATAGATCAATAACAGGTCCCATTCGGCACCCTTTGCATTAAATTGTGTTTCATTGAAATCAGCAACTATGTCAACTCTTCCGTCGGCTCGATCTATCCATTCGGTCTCAAAATCAACAAGTTTTTTAACGCGATAAGCCGACCAGATCTGAGATTTCACCTCGTATCCAGTGCAATCAAACGGAAACCTGAAGCGTACCCGGAGAGTGGCACGTTGGTGTACTGTTAGATCGAGCTTCGCTGGCTTCAATTTGCCGATTTCGCCTAGGTTAGTCTTCCCATAGATACAAAAAGGGGGCCCCGAAGGACCCCTATTTGTTATTTAGCTATCTAGGTAGCTTAAGCAGTGGCGTCAATGTTGGTCAAACGAGAGGCGGCACGACCGTTCATCAGTGCCAGACCACAGTACCACTCGACGCGGGTGACCAGAACCGGAGACTCGGTAGCTTCTCCCAGGTCACGAACCTGAGGACCGCCGTTTTGGATGCCGGTTAGGTGATCGTTGCCGAAGGACACCACGTAGATCGATTGATCTGTGGGGTCGCTGTCGAGAATTGCAACGTTCTTGTGGTCGCGGTCGAGTTCCAGTACAGGAATACCACCGTAGATCAGTTGCTGGCCACCGAACTCCGAACGCTCAATATCAATTTGACCGTTGGCGCGAGCAATGGCGCTCAAGTGACGACGAGCAGACTTCGAGGTGATCAGATACTTCTGGCCGCCCTGGGCGTCAACAGCATCAATCGCTTCGTCAAGCTTGTTCAGATCCAACGCTCCAGGAGTGCTAGAGTTCTCGATAACTTGAGACTGGTTACCGGCTTCAGAAGCAGGCAGACGCAGGCTCAGGCCATCGAATTCAGCAGCATTGCTGTTGCTGTCACCGTTGATGAACAGCGCTTCGAAAGACAGACGCATTGCGCGAGTCTTAGCTTGAATCTGATAAGCGCGAGCTTGAGGACCTTCGAGTTCAACAAGTGCACGGTCAACTTTCACGTCGCCACCGAAAAGCTTCAGCGCTTCGCTGTATTGACGAACCTCAGCATAGCTCTCGGTATAACCTTCATTGAAGGCGCGGAACCCCACGTCTCCAAGTTCGGTTTCCCTCTTATAGAAAATACCAGAACCTTGCACTTCGCGGAAAGGCAGGTTGCTGGTCAGGGGGCCGGCAGAAAGTTCAGTAATAATCGCCAGTTCTTGGGGATTACGACTATGCTTCTTGGCCTCAGCCAGAGTGAGTGACATAAGAATTACCTTTGATAAAACAGGTAAAGATGGGTGATTTGCAGGTTCCGCATCTCGCGACTAACCAGCTCGACACCCTCTTACCTTGTCATCTCGACCGAGGTATTCAGGTATCTTTGCTCTTAGTGTTCCTAAAGGTTTCAGCCAAATGCTGCTTCGAACAAAGCATCGGGTGATAGCTCTGAAAGATCCTGAGTCGTTAACCCACTGGCATCCGTGCCACCAAGACCAAGACCAGCGCCAGATCCCTTTGCACCACGGAAGAAGGTTCCGTAAATTGGATGGCTCTTAAATCCGCCTAGGTATTCTTCTGGTGCAATGCGTTTGCCGGTATCTGCATCCAGAATGGGATCGCCATTGTTATCAACGACAGTCACGGCTCCATTGGGTTCAAGTCGAAAGTTGGAACCCAATCGATCCGCCAGCATATCGAAGAAGGACACGCCGTCTGCAGCATCAGTTCGACCGCCAGCAGCAAAGAAAACCTTTTCCAATGCATACCGTTTGCGGTACTCTTGCAATTGCGCCTGATAGGCCTCAGCTTTCTTGTTAGCCTCAGCAGCCTGTGCACCATACTTCTCCTCTAGCAAGGAGGTGCGTTCTTCTGCTGCCAGGCGATCTCGCTCAGCAATTGCGGCTTCTTCTTGTAGACGACGATATTCCTGGGGATTGATCTCCGCAAATTTTTCTAGTTGGGCAGCCTTGTCGCGAAGCTCTTTTTCGTATTGTTTGCGTGATTCGCGCTCGGCTTTTAGTGCTTTTACCAGGTTGTCAACTTCGGCTTTTGGGATAAAATCATTACTGATACCCCTTTGGTCAAGGGATTCTGTATCAATAGCATTACCAGTGGCAGCCGTCTCGGTTACCAGGGTTTGATCTTCAGGCATTGGAATGAAGGGCATCACGCCCTATGTGTGCGCAATAGGATGCCGACTTAATGAGGTCGGCCTCTTCTTATTTGATTCCTCAATGTTTGTGCCATAATTAATTTATTTTTTGCATTCCGCAGGAAGACATAGCGGTTTGCCTCTATCTGTATTTTTGCATTTTCGATTAATTGGTTAATCGATTGTTGATCGTTATTCTTGTTAGTCAATTTTAAGCCATGTCAGTGGACAATTCAAACTCTAATTTTACAAAGGCATCCCCGTGGCAGGGTGCATCTCCAGTGCTGAACTTAATCTTAAGTGAGTGCTCATCATGGAAACTCTAGCGTGATCGAAACGTCGCCGCCGGGCGCCGCTCCGTATTCGGTCTTGTTGTTTCCCCCCAAAAACCCGACATAAATGCTGCCAAAGTTGCCATTCTCGTTGTCGCGCGTATTTTGCATAAAGATATTCGCGGGAGATCCACGCTCTGGTGCGGTGCCAGCAATTGTTGTCGTCGTCCATTCTAACGGGAGCCCTAGCTCAGCGTACATCGCCTTCAACTGCTCAATTAGTTCTGGTTCGTCTGACCACACAAAGAGGAAAGCCTTATACCTGTTCCCACTGAGGTCAACGGATCCAAGAAAATTCCCATTGAGAAAGATATCAAAGTTGTCATCAGTAACGGCGTTGATGTTTATTATTGCTACGTGGGCGCCCGGAGAGCAGCCGACCACAGATTTTGGCGGCAGGATCGTGCGACTGTATCCGCCATTTATGGAGTACGCTATCCAGGTACTGTAACAGTCTGCACCTTTTGCGAAGGTAGCAGTCACAGCCTTTGGTTCAGGAAAAATAATGCTCGGAGGACTTCCGGGCGGCGGAGGTTCGTAGCCGTCATCCCAAAAAGTAACTTCAGTGAAGTAGTTACTCCACCTTGGACCTACGTATTCCCAGTCCCCATTCCATCTCCAATCAAGAAGAGCTAACTGTAATTGATATTGTTTACTGAAAACATCCCAGGCCCAATAAACTGAACTACTATTGTTAGTCGGTGATCCATTTATGTCGAAGTACCTGTACTGAGCGGTCCCAATTGTAACCTCCAATATCTGCGGCCTCGTACTTGGCTCATCGCTCAGGCCCTCCCATACCCACCTTACGGAAACAGACCCACCTATTGAAGTCGTATCGGATCGCCAAGAAGAGTCGCCATATGCTACACCGATCCTGAGAGGCAAAATGAATGGCAGGTAGTCAACGGATATTGTTGCGATAACCTCTGTATCATTTTTTGCTTCCTGAATTTCGAGGGTTCCTATATAAGGACAAACAGTAAGTGATACCGAGCCTGGAAGTTGAACCTCCGAGACTCTTTTCTCGAAAACGTTGAACGGATCATATCCTACCGCATAACCAGTGATACTAAGTATCTTCTCTTCGCAAAAGCTGGGCTGTCCTAGGCTGGTACCCCTGGCAAAAACCTGGTGATACGGAGGCGGCCATGGATCGTCCACGTCAACAACAGCGGAGTACCAGTTGGGCCCTCCGTCTTTCAAGGAGGATGGAATCGTGACCTCAAAAGAATTGCCGTCAAAATTCATAAACAGGGTAAAAGTACTAGCGAGTGGTATATTTATCGACACTCGTCCGATTACGAAAGCATAAATTTCACTCTCCCACTCATTGAAGGCGTCATAGCCGTATCGAATTTCTACATCTTCAAGAGTAACTTCCAGTACCTGTGGATCTTCTTGATCGAAGCAGCAGCACGAGCCTGATCTGTTCGTCCTTGTGCTCTGCTGGGTTGCTGAAGTCTGGGCCGCTGCTAGCGTTAGTGCTGTCGTCGAACTCGAAGAGGTAGTTGTCGTCGTACTCGAAGTGGTAATGCTTGAAAAATTACTTAGCTGAGCCTGTGCTTGTACGCCAGACAGGCTGGAGCCAGCTAGCTGTTCGACCGAACTGACCTCAAGGTTTGCGTTGCGATTGGCCTCTTGATTTTGCGCTGCAATAGCAGACAAGTTATTAGTTAAAACCTCCGCCTGCCGAACGCCTTGATCTAAGGTGCTCATGGTCTGTTTTTATTTGTTGGCCCCGTCGTCTCCCAGTTAATCATCGGTCGAGAACTGAATCCTGTAATTTATAGTCTGACCGCTCGCTAAGGTGATTTGAGGAGCCTCTGTCATTACCCCGTAGATTTGTGTCTCTTCCGTCAGCCTCGAAGCGGTACCAGAAGATGATGCGTATGCAACGTCTGCAGCAGTCTTTGCATAGGTAAAGGTGGTAAGCGTTGGGGCTGACGCTATCAGGTAGTTACCGTTGAAGACTGAGTTAGTGGCGTCCGCTACTACTACTATCTGTCCCGTGGTGAATCCATGATTGCCATCAGTGGTAATTGTGACTACGTTGGAAGCCAGTTGGGCGTAGGTAATATTGAAAGTCGAGGCCGAAGCTAAAACGATGTAGATTTTGTTGTAAGTCAACAGGCCGCCTTCTGCTGTAAATGTAGCAGTCAGTGCTGGCATCTCATACCTGTTGTCCCCAAAGTCATAGGCACCCGCCTCGATCTTGCCCCGAAAATCAGCATACCCGTTGCCGCTTAGCTTGATCGAATCCCAGTCAGCCCTTGAACTCTGAGCATCGTATCCCTCATTCTGAAGATACGCCAAGGAAAATCTTGCGTACTTGCCTTCGTAACATAGTTGGGCTATGCGGGCCAGTTCTTGTCTTGAGACGTTGATAAAGATTGACACGGCTAGGTAATTACCAAGACACCTGCGGTCTGGTCGAAGTCAACTGCAAAGGACTCTCCATCAAGCAACGTAATCGAAGATCCATAGTCCCACCACCCGATCAACGGATTGACCTTGAATGCCGTGGTACTGTTGTATAGAACAACGTATCTAAATGGGCCAATAGATCCCCCTACTGCCGTAAATGTCGCCGGATCAGATAGCACCAGCTTGTATGTACCAGTCGTCTGGATGCTGCTTTGAATGGCTACCTGGTTGCCCCCAGAAGTATAGCCGTTTCCTGCGGCGATCTCGCTCAGTGTGGATTTTAATTCTGAGGTAGGCAGAGGGGCATCATTCGACAGGAATAACTTCAAGACGTGACCAGTTGTCGGCGTTAAGATGTGAACCCCTCTTGCAAGGTCTTGTACAAAAATATTTACCTTGTTAAAAGCGGCCATTAAGTCTTCAGACTTTGCAAATAGGATTCCGAGTCAAGTGTCTCAGTGGCTTCAGCAGGCGCATCCCCACCCGTCAGCCAAATTGTACACAGAAGTTTTTGCTAGGTTACGGTGAAGGTGAAGATGCCGTTGACATTCCAAATAATCTTGAAGTCGGTGCCGGCTCCAGCAGATTGACTTCCGTCAAAATCGATAAACGCTATTGGGGCCAGGTCTAGTGGATCTGTGGAATCGTAAAGAATTCCAAAGGATGCAGTAATCGCTCCACCCGTAGCGGTCCACGTCACCTCGTCTGCCGTGAATCTTGCGTCATTCGTGGTGACCGTCTCTACGGTAACGTTCTGAAGCGTTGCGCCGCCAGTCGTGTAGCCGTTGGCATTCGCGACCTCGGTTCCAACTACCTGGTCTATGTCGGTATGTGTGGCGTCAAACGTGGCTGCGGTATACAGATTCACATTGTACCCATTAGATGGAGTAAAACTACCGTCCGCAAAGCGGCGTGCGGTATGGTTGTACAGCGAAACGGTAACAGCCACTTCTGCTCATGATATATTCGGCCTTAGTTTGCCAATTTATTGCGGTAATTGAAAGAAGCTGGGCTGTTCTTCTGCAAAAATGCTCAACATAGGCAAACTACACATAAAGACTTGACCTCATGACTGCTCCAAATTTGCGAGACCCAGTGAATATAACCGGAAAAACAGCCTTGTACTCTGCCACGGCCGCATTGGACAGCGCACTTGCGAATGTCGAGGCCAGTAACAAGTTGCTGAAAGTCAATGTCATTCGCGCCGCCAACCTTACGACCGGCCCTGCGGCTGTAGATATAACGGTTTTTCGCAGTTCTGCTCACACCTATGTGATCAAGACCGCTACCGTGGCCCCCAACACCTCGCTTGTCGTATTGGACAAGAACGAGTACCTCTACCTAGAAGAGGGAGATGCTTTGCACGCCAAGGCCAACGCGGTATCCACCATTGATCTAACCATCCACTACGAAGAGGTTTCCTAAAATGGCCGTTACCAAGCAGGTATACACCCTTAGCCCTACCTGGACTGCATCGGGCCTAGCAGACCTAGTTCGCTCTGCATTTATCGACGCCGGTCTAATGACCGACTGGTACGACTCCTTCCTTAGTGGCAGCGTAGAAAATCGCATTCTAGAAGTAGTAAACGACGGAACCAAGACCTACGGCACGGTCTACTACTGGTTCATGTTTACCACAACTACGCTTGCTGTACAAACCGCACTTAGCTGGGATGCCACTACACACGTCCCTACCGGCACACAGTACCAAGACTACTATTCTACTACAACAAACAGCACTACAAACCATACTACACTATACTCTAGCCTAGTAACCACAACTAGCCTCACACTTACTCGCTACACAAGTGCCATTAACACAAGCTGCACTTGGTTTTACTTGCGACAATCCTCTAGTTTAATCTTTTTAATCCCTTTCGGTGCTTATACAGCGACTTCTTTTGTAGATCAGAATATAACGGCTTTTAATGGACTTGTCGTTTGCGCTACTTCAACCTCAAGTTCAGGCGCTAATCTTCACTTTCGACATTACGGTGCGCATACTAGACGCACCTACTTGGGCGCCACTGCATGTAGAGGAAGTACTTTTGCCCAATACTACTACTTTGCTACAACCTTAAATAATTACAGCGCAATTGGAAACGATAGTCAAAGCGCTACTAGTAATATAGATAACGAAGAAAACATACGCCTACCTACAGCACTTGCTAATACCCACTCAGGACTTGTAAGCGATTACACTCCTGTGTTTACGTCAATACAGTACAGCCCCTATGCGCCTGCTCTGCCTGCAGATTTTGCTATGTGTGCCTATTATGCAAGCAGTGCTGTAGGTTTCCAAGACACTTTTATTGTAAGCCCCGGTGTAGAAGAGTACGAAATTCTTGTTGTAGATGTAGGCAGCACCGGCTCCATATTATTCTTAGCTAGGACAGTCTAATGGCTTCCTTTAATCAGTCCCCCCTAGGCCAAACAACCATATCCACCGGCTTAAGCACTACGCTTGTGCCGGGCAGTTCAACATTAAACGCGATCATTACAAATGTTTTATATGATAAAGTGATTGATGCAACAAGTAACACGCCGACGCGGTACGCCCCTTCAAGTGCTGTGCAATCTGAAGGGCGGCGAGAAAGCAAGATGATTGGGCTGCCGCCATCAGGCAGGGCTTGAGCGAAGAAGGCCCCTGCCCTCGATCAACGCACCCGAGGTCATGATATGTTAAGACCGTCCCCCTCTGTGGGTCGGTTATCTCAATCGGCCCACCAGTCTACCATGAAGTCGCGATCCCATGAGTAGACCTGGCCGGCCAAAGATGAGAAGTATGTGTTAAGTGCAATACGCGGAAGCCTGGCGTTAATTGCAAGATCGGTTGACGGTACTTCGAGAACAATGTTCGTATTCAGCGACGGTTCAATGCTGGAAATAGTTATATTTGTTAGCGGCACAATTGCCTGGGGCAACAATGCCTCGACTTCTGCAGAATTACTGGACACCGCTATTTCAATTGATGGCAGATTGATCTCTCTGTCCTTCTCAAGAACCACATACCTGTTGGGAGTCATCGTCCATGAAGTTCCCGTTTCATTACCAATAAATACCCAGCTACTATTTGCGGCAATCGTGCTGCTTGCGTAGGCCGTGGTTCTACTAGCAATCATAAACAGACCGCTTGTTCTGTTGTGAGAGCCAACACGTAGCTCGATCAGTTGTCGTCCATCCGGGAATGGCTGGAAGAACGTAAACTCTGCCACGATATTGGGACTACCCAGCGTGCCGCTTGTATTGGCTGTGCCTTCGTACCGAATACGCTGTACACTGATCCCTTGTACAACCTCGGCCTTGTCATAGACCCTTTGATATGAATTATCGGAAGCGCCAAAGAATATTTTGTTCAAGAATGGACTACTCTCCGAAAGACCGGAGTAAGCACTACTGCCTCCATCGAAGGTGATATAAGTATTTGAACCTATCCACGCATAATCATGGGCGGTGCTGTCAATTGTAAGATCAAACGTCCAACCGAATGATCCAACGGAAGCGTCGTCCACGTTTGTGTTTACAAGCACATTCCATCCGACTGGCGGATGCACAGCGCCGCCCGCCCCGAGGATGGGGGGAGCCGTACCAATTCTAACCACTTCTTCCACTGCCCGTTCTACAAATGCAAGAGGAGTCTGGAATACGACAGACAAGTTAATCGATGGCACAAGCAGTCCCACGCCAGCGGCAACAACAGGGTCTATGATTGAAATAGCCAAGTTATTAGCGGTCGGTATAGACACTCCGTATATGACATTTAGGACCTCTGGCCCCTCGCTGGAAATACTCACCTGGCTGGCTGGTACTGTAACGATATAGCCGCTACTAACGATCGGCAACTGACCCAGGACAACTATATCAACCGTGGGTGGCGTTATCAAGACAGCAGGTCCGCCTATGCCGATGGGAATCAGCATGGCGACGCTGACGATTGTGGGCGCAACAGAGGTGCTGCTACCAGTGCTGATTGAAGGGGGTGGTGCCGATACTGAGATCGAGGTCGGGGTTGGAATAGTTACAGCCAGATCGCTAACCACCAAGGGTATCGCTGCTGATACCTCAATAGAAACTGGAGATAGAATCCGAATTGCTATACCAAACACTATACTACAAGGCAAACCCTCTAGGCTGATATCAGTGGGCTCCACAAAGACGGATGTGATGCGCCTTGTGGAGGTCGGCCACCCCCGAACTCCAATGTCGCTAGCCGGAGGAAATACAGCCGTGTATGATCTTACCGCAAAAGATGCCTGAGAGAATGAGGCAAAGAAATACCCCAAAACGGGGAAGATGTCTTTTCTTCTTGATATCTCAGCGGTGTTGCCAGTAAAAGCGAAAATAGCATTTTCCGCCGCTATGTAAAGATTAGCTAGGCCCAGTTTAGCTTTGGTTGCCAGTGAAACCGAGCCGCCCTCTACCGAAAGCGGATAGTTGATTGATGTGACGCCAAGCCGTGCCCTCGTTATTGTCGGGACCAGTACCGTCTCAATATATGGAGCCGACAACAGCTCTACAGTCTGCTCTACCGGATAAATCGGCGGAGACGATATAGGCAGAATGTCGTTGAATAATGCACAAAGATCTGGGTTTTCTGGATCAAAATCTATTGGTGCGGCCACCGAATTGGGGGCCTCAGGGGTTTCATTGATGACCGGTTCCGGACTGACAGGTAGCTCCGTGGTACCCGGAAGCACCGGGAACCAAATGGTTGTCACCTCTGGCTGGCAACTACTAGCAGTTCTCTTTCTTAAAGCCGTATCCGAACTGGATACTACAAAAGAGCCATACTCGGCTAGGATCGTTGTCACTGAGATCCTCCCCAGAAGATAGCATCCGTACTGGCGATAATGCCAGTGGTGTCAAATGTATAGGTGGTGCCGTTTGTCATGTATTGACCCGTTATCCCTTCTGCTGTTATAAAAATCGGGCTAAAGGGTGCTGGTGGCATAATGTCTGCTGATATCTGGACAGAAACTCCACTGCGGTTGCCCAGCAGGATCTTGTTCTGATCCCGGCCGTAATTCAACGCCTTCGCCGCTCCGTCACCCCTGACCAAGGTATACTGCCCACCCTGTAGTTCTATGTAGTCATCCGAACCATATGGAACCGTAAGTTCGATATATGTCTCGCTCTCTGTTAAGCCATTGACCCACACAAACTTCTCTTCAGTGTCTGTATCAGGCTTTGCATTGGCACTGTTGATTCTCTCGGCTCTATTAGCTCGCGATTCTACTGCAGCATTCGATCCTACAGCGCACTCGATGGATTGCTCAAAAAGAATCAAACCATTATCCTGTCTTGCAAAGGTATTTACCGTTTTCTTCGTGACGACATCTGCTACATCCGGGGAATTAGTTAGGCCAGGTACCTTCACAAAGGTTGGAACTTTTTCATAGAATTCTTCGACTTTTTTAACTACTTCGCCATCTCTGGTATCGATTGTAATTTTACTAATCAAAGAGTCGAATGCCTCCGCACTATCAAGCGCTGCTTCTGATAATTCGCATTCATCTTCGCTGTCCGGGGGGTTTACCGCATACGTGTGTACCTCTTCACTCGTCGTCAAAGTCGTGCCATCAGGCACTAAAGCCCGTATTGCTTGGTCCAGATAGCTGTCTGGAGTCACTATTGCGTACACAGTTGTCTGCTGTCCCTGGGCCTCAATCTGTCCGCCCAATATCACATAGTTGATTCTCTCTATTAAGGTTTCAGGTAAAACTCGACCAGTAGGCTCACTAAGTCTGATTGTCCTCGTGGTCACCCTGTTCCACCTGTCGTACCGAGTAGTTGTTTCTTTCAGTGTAAAGTCTGGATAAGAATACTGAATTGTTGTATAACTGGCGATGGTGGTTTCATTTGTCGTGGTGCTACCAGTTCCGCAATCGACATTTGAAGAAGTATTGCCAGCGCCATAAGCGGAGCCGGTTGTGGCCGCGTTGCTTGCGGCTGTTTCTTCAAATGTTTGTGGAGTAGGGGTGTATACTATCGGGGTAAATTCTGATATCTCTGGTGGTGTCTCCAGTGTCTGAGATGTTGTCGGAAGTGTGTCTGCAACATAGTTGAGTGGAGCCAACGCTGTCACAGAATAGAAGCCTCCGCTGTTTTGAATTGCATCGTACTCCCAGTCGCGGGCCGAGGTATTGACCGGATCAGAATCTCCGGGGTCCTTCAATACGAGTGAGTTATATTTTACGACTACTTCGTCTCCAGGTAGGTCTCCGACCCCTATGGGACTTAAATCGATGATCTGATCGCTTGCAATCAGTGGACCAGTCGAGGATCCGGTTCCGTTTATCTTTTTTATTATCACTTCCTCTTCTTCGTTTAAGTAGCAGTAGTACCCTTCGGAAACCAGTAACTGACCCATTACCGTGACATATCCAGGGCTTAAATCAAATTCCTCAACGTTAAACTTGCTTGTCAGAGGAATTGACCCTTGAGTAGTTAAGTCAAGTGCATTCAGACATGTATTAAAAACGAATTCGGCCGAGATCGGAACGATTACGTCAGGAGACGGACAGAGACCACTTTCCTCTTCTGACGTAGGGTTTCTGACTGGTGGTCTTCTATTGTTAAAATATGTAAATTTACAACCTAACTCAACTGTCGTTTGTCTTCTGAACGGATCGGCAAAGAAAGACAAGACTCTCAGCGTCCTTGGCAATAAGGAAATTCTTCCATTCCTGTAATAGGAAAACTTGACGACATCTCCAGCTACTGGTGCATAAATACCATTCAGAACCACTGATCCGCTAGTCTGGATTAATCCACTGCCTTGTATTTGGGTATCACTAAAATTCCCGCTAATTACTCTGCCTAAATTGCAGTAAACGTTTGCTCTGATATCAATTGTCATTTTACCTTCGCCAAGACAATTGAAACGGTATAAACGACTGTTTTGACGCCGTCAACGATCTTGTTAGACGCCGTTGCCGTTGGTGGTTGAATCGGAAAGTATGAATTCGTAGCTGGTGTAGATTGTATGATCGCAGCATACCAGGCCCTGATAGAATCCCATCCCGCGGAAGTCGTGTCACCCTCTATATCCTTGACCTCAGTTGACGTTAGTGGACCCGTTACATAATGATCCCCACCTGCCGTCTGCTCAATGGTTGGCGCAAAGATAAAGCCATCCGGTGGTTTCAATAGTTTGAGTACTACACCGTTTATTGTAAAAGTTCCCAGATCAAGGACGTCTTCTTCCTCTGTGGCTGTCTGCTGTTTCAGTAAAATTGCAAGATATTCCGCTGCATCCACAAGGGTGCACGAACCGGATATGTAGGCTCCGCTCTGTTCCCCCTGGGGCGCGGCCGTAATCCAGCATGGTACATTTGTCCATGTTTGACCGCCTGGACCATCCCCACTTAGTGCTACCGTCGCCCCGACGACACCGGTTTCTGTAACCGGATCCTCCAGGATCTTTAGGTTCCGCCATGTATCATATACATTCACCAGAGCCAGCCACTCCGCTGGTGTCATTAAACCACTTACGGTCCACCTGCGGGCTGTCTGCCCCGATTTCGTGTCCGTCTCTTCGTAGCCGTAAGGCTGGGCAGTTAGACGGCTAAAAATAGCTCCGCCAATGGTAATACTCATATCTTCCTATTAATTGCACGAGCATAACTTAAGCCGCCATTTTGGCCTTGGATATTTACTCCTACATTCCAATCTTTATCCACTAATTTATTAACCGCCTGGGTTAGCTTTCCTATCTGGATCGCTTGTGTAGCCTGTATTGCATTGTCATTATTCTTTTGGGATGCCCTGGATGCATTCAAGGCATTAACCAGATTGGTAATAACCCTCCCAAGACCGCTGCCGTTTTTCTTGACCGACGACGATGAAAGGCTACCACTAGGCTTGGAAACTTTTACTCCACCCTTAGGAATATCAATACCGGACGCAATATGAGCTGGAATAATCGTACCAGAACTTGGCGCTCTCCAGGTACCCCAAGCAGGTGCATTGATCTGAGACAGCCTGCCGCTATTGCTAAGGAACATCTCCTTGCCGAATTCGTTCACCGTATACGCAGCACCACCTTGTACTGGGCCACCAGCAAAGTAGTTATTACCTCCGCTTGGGATTCTTATACTAGCCGCTGCCCTGGCAGCAGCGTTGAGTCTCCCTATTAGGGTGTTTGTAACACCGACACTATCTCTTATATCAACATACATAGCATCAGTTTGTGTTACGACCCTGCTCGCTTCTGTTGCGACATTTGCAGTATTGGTCCTGAGAGTAGCTGAGCTTGGAACTGATTCGCTGAACGCTGTTGCCAGAGTCTCGCTGCTTGTCGCGGCATCAGAGAAGCTTTCCCTTACGCTGCTTAAATTCTCGGAGATAGCAGAGGCAGCTTTTGCTGCGGTCGTCGCTGCTGTGTTGACATCGTCGAAGCCAGTCTTTATTAGATCAGTTGACTCGGCGGCCCTGGCTGCGCTATCAGAGATTCCGGTTGTTTGAGTCAGTAATTCATCAAAGACCCCTACGGCGCCGGACGCATTGGTTGACAGATTACCTACAGAGGTAGCTGCTGCCAAGGAGTTTGTAGAAGCGCCGACCAAAGAAGTGTTCAGCGAACTCATTGGTGTTACTGCCGCCGTTGCAGCGGAACCTATGCCCTCGAAATTCTGGTCAATCGTGTTACTGGACTGCAATAGATTCGCGGATGCTGCACCCAGTGCGCCAAAGGGCGAGACTGCCTCCTGAGCCCTGCCACCAAGGGACGTAGTCGCTGCGGTTGCATTGGCAATGGAGGATTGAATCGCATCGCCCTCGGTTCGTACCTCTGTCAGGGCGGTCTTCGCCTGAACGGTATCAGCATTAACGGTTAGAGGAACGTTTACCGGAGCGCTCAGCGAGGCCAGCTCAGTCTTCGCGATAGTTGTGTCGGGAGGGTTAACGACAGGGGTTATCACTACTTGTGTGTTACCGAGTTCTGACAACTCAGCCCTGGCTTCTTCAACTGGTACTGGTGCAATTGCTGGATTGAACCGTATTGGAGTGGAAGCAAGAGCTGCGGCCTCGGCTTTGGTAGGCTCGGTCGGCAGAGAAGCAATGCTTGACTTGAGCTGCACCGGAGTGGTGGCAAGAGCCGCAGCCTGCACCTTAGTGGCCCCAGTGGGCAAGGGAGCAACCGTTGGCTTGAACTGCACCTGAGTGCTTCTAAGCCTACTCAGCTCGGCGTTGACTTGAGTCGGGTCAGGGGCCTGAAGCGATGTCTTTAATTCCAGGTTCCTTGCTTCCAGGTCTCTATCTAGTTCATTTATCGCTTCTGGATCGGGAGAGCCATAAGCAACCTGAATTATCCTTCTCCTTTCTTCGAGCTCCTGTAGCTCATTCTCTACTGCTTCAAGCTCACCCGGCTCCGAAGCGACACCAAACTGAATCTGTCTCTTACGCTCTGCTAATCTCCTTAACTCATTCTCAATCTCTATAGTCTCAAGCCTTACAGGGACATTGACGCTTTCACGGGTTAAATCTAGTATCGCCCCTGGATCTTGTACGTCATATTTGATGTCAATTACATTTCTTCGCGCTTCCAATGCGTTTAGTTGACTATTTATTCTGTCCAGTTCTCCTGTTTCTGGAACAATAACACCTAATTCAATTTCTAGTTTCCGTTGCTCTAACCTGTTCAACTCGGTTTCAACTGCAACGGTTTCGACATTGAGATCGACGCTTAAACCATTACGAATCGAATCCACTTCCCTTCCTAAGTCAAGTGCCTCGTACTTCAGGTCAATTTCGGCAGGTACAACGATATTGGATTCTTTTAGTGCATTTATCCGTCCAATCGCCTCCGAATCATCAAGACGCCCTAGCCTGGTGTCAATCTTTACGTCTGATTGACGAAGTTCTTCTAGTTGACCCTTAACTGAGAAGTCATCTACCGGCTTCAGGATCGGTTCTATCTCGATTTCAGTTTTACCTAAACTATCTATCTTCCTTTCTGCTGCGCTCGTGTCGGGAGATGTTACAATTACGGAGACCTCGGGAGATGGACTACCTAGCTGCTCCAGCTTTTTGTCCGCATCCGCAGTATTAAGTACAGTATCTATCTGTATAGTTGTGCCATCTGGGCCAGCAAGATTGTCCCCACCTTCGACTGGGCCAACTTTTACCGGAATTACAATCGGATCACCTTCTAGACCCCTTCTCGTTTCTTCAATTCCGGAAAGACCAGGATCGAGAATGCTGGATGGAATCTCAACGTCACCATTCTTTATCTCCTGTACCTTGGCTTGCACATTGCGATCGTCAGGGGTACCGAGTCCCGACTCAATCTGCACTTGCTCCCTGTTTAGCCTATCTATCTCGGCTTCTATTGAGGTCGCATCGAGCGGCTTGATACTTGAAGCTATATCTACAATTTCTTCCTCTAGGTTGTTTATTTTGTTATAAGCGTCGTCCGTGTTAAGGTCCTCCAGGTAGGTTTCTACTTCTACTTTCCTTTGCTCCAGTTCGCCGATTCGTTGCTCGACTTCGCGATCGTCGGGTACGCCAAAGTTTAGACCGATTACTCCATCCTGTTCTTTCAGTCTGATGACCGCCTGCTCGGCTTCTGTTATGTCAGCTCCTACATTGATGGTCCTATCTCCAAACGCTTCGTCCAGATTACTGGCAAGCTCGGCTTCATTCTCTATCCGATACTTTGCACTGCTTTCGATTGGTCGAGCCAGACGGTTTAGAGTCGCTTCAACTTCAGATTCATTTTCTACCCTGGGCTCGATTGAAGCTGGTACAAAAATATCCCCCTTTAGTGCATCTAATTCTTGTTCTAGTTTCGATGCATCCAAAGAGTTAAGAGATGGATTAATCTCTAGTCCAGTCTGCTCAAAGGCGTCCAAACTGCCCCTGAGCAAAGATTCATCCAATTGACCCAGAGCTACTGGTATGATCGGAGAGGTGCTTTCTAGATCCTGCAAGACTCCTCTTGTCTCACTCGTATCCGGGGCCTCCACCAATGGAGTGATGGCCGGCACCAAGTTGCTCAGTTCCTCAAGTTGTCCTTCTACTTCGGTGGTGTCCAGTTCGCCAATAACTGGCGTGATCTCCAAGAGCCCGCCGTCCAGGTTGGTTACCCCGTCTGCCCCCTGAACAGTGCCCACATTGACTGGGATCTCGATGGGGGTACCCTCATTCTCTTCCCTGACCTGATCGATGAATGAAGTATCCGGATTTTCAATGCCCGAAGGAATCTGAACTTTGACATCCTGCAGTTCGTCTATCTTGTCGGATACCGCATCCGTATCAAGGGGATTGATACCTGATTGAATTTTAACATCAATATCTTCCAATTCCCCCACCTTCTCAAGCACGCCTTCTGTGCCTGGAACCTCAAATCCTGCTCCTATCTCTACGTTCTCATTGTTCAGTTCCTGTACTGTTGAGGTGATAGGAGCGGGATCGGGTGGTACAATGTCTGAAATGATCTCTATCTTCTCTGACTCTAAATTTCCTATGGTGGCATAGGTTTCGTTTGTATTTGGCTCCCCAAGTGATGTCTCGATTCTTAAACCACCTTTTTGCAATTCATCTAGCTCCTTCTGTAACTCTGATGTCTCAGGAGGCGTGACACTGGAGTCTATCTCCAGGCCCTGATTCTCAAGACGACTTGTCTCATCTTCGACCTTATCCGTATTAGGCGTGAACTCAAAGTCAATTCTCTGCCGACCAGAGAGTTCCCTGATCTGACGCTCAAGGTCGTTCTCGCCCGTAGGTATGAATTCAACTGGCACCTTGACAGAGGCAGGGGCAGCGCCCCTGGCATCTACGCCAACTCCGACCTCAATGGCTTTTGCATTTAAGTTAGCCCTATCAGTTTCCTGCTTTAATCTCAGGTTTTGATCGGCGAGTTCGTTTAGACTAGCCTGGGCAGAGATCGCATTTTCGAGCACTTTTTTTTCTTGCCCTATGCTGCCTAGGATTTCTTGCCTTAAGTTTACCTCATCAGTGAGCAGTCTGATCTTGGCATTGTCCGGCCTTTCTTTCTCTTGCTCTTTCGCTAAATCACCTCTACTTTGAAGTTGAGCTATTTTTGCTTCGTTCTCCAGTCGTTTCAGTGCAGCTTGAGTCTTTTCGAGTTCTATTTGCTTTAGTTTCTGTTGAAGTTCAAGCGATCTTTTTTCTGCTTCCTGGATTTTTGGTAATGCATCCAGTTCAGCCTTAACGGCCCTTCTCTTAAGCTCTAGCTTCTCATTGGCAAGACCTTTTAATTTTAACTCTAGATCATAGATCTCCTGTGACGAGGCACCCGCTTTCTTTAGTCCTTCAATTTGATCGCTTAGCGCTTTCTCTTGAGCTGTCAGTCTTGCCTCATCTACTGATAGCAATGCTCGTTGCAGACCTAATTGTGCCTCTATATTAGTTTTTTGCGCATCAGTAATATCAAGTTGGGCTTGTAAGGCAGATTCGTTTATTTTATATTCCAATTCAACCTGAAGCTGATACCTGTCTTTCTCCAGGAATTCAAGCTCAAATTTAAGAAACTCTAGCTTGGATGAAGCGGCATCTAATTTTCTTGGATCTAGCTCAAGTACAATGTTTGACTTTAACGTCTCTATTTTACTCTTGATACCATCTAGTGTTGCCTTGGTTTGGTCTACTGTTGTTACTGGTATCTCAATTCCCGAAGCGACTGCAGTTGCCTTTAGATCTTCTATTGCTAGTTTCTTGCGCTCAAGAGCTTTTATATTTTCATTATAACCTATTAATAGCTTCTTATTTTCTTCACTGATGGGTCCTCCAGTCTTGGTCGCTGCCTCTTCAAGCTCAGCTCTCTTTCGCTTTGTTGTCTCCAGAGCTAGTTGGACTGCATTCTCTGAATCGCTTATGATTTGCGCAACCTTAAGCGCACCCTTACCGGTTTTATCCTGTTCTTTATTGTATTTAGCTACAGCCTTTTCTGCTTTTTCAAAAAAGCCCGTCGCTTCCTTTTCTATCTGTTTGAACTCGCCTGTTGCGCTTTTTACTAGGGCAGGGAAGGTATTGAATATTTCTGCTGTCTCACTAAGGCCTTCAGGAGTTACCTCCAGATTTTTTATCCTTTCCTCGAAGTCTACTGCAGAATCCCCTGCAGCATCGATTGCTGCTATTGCTTTTTCTGATCTTTCCTTGATCCCTTTAATGCCTTCATCGAAAGACTTGATGCTCGCCTCCGATCCGCTGAATGCTTTATTAAGGAAAAAGACACCTGCTGCTAATGCACTTATTCCGATAATTGTCGCAGTTATTGGATTCGTAAGCAACGCGGCCCCAAAGGCAAGTACTGCCTTAATTCCTGCAGTTAGCGAAGCATTCGCTGCCGACACAGCCCCCGCAAACGTCAGCGTTGGAGCTGTTGCAGCGCCTGCAGCAGTTCCTGCCGCACCAACCCCCGCAGCACCCGCAACAGCGGCAGGTCCGAGACCTGCTGCGGCACCACCGGCACCTTGTATTGCTGCCGTGTATGGAATAAAAGCAGGTACCCCGTCCTTTGCAGCGTTAGCTACCTGAGTAATACCCGCAGCACCTTGCTGCGATTGTAAGAACGCTTCCAATGTACCCTTTGTATATGCTTTAACAGCTTCATTCGTTGCATTTAGACCAGGTATCGGTAGTTGTGTGGCTGAACCTAGTGCCTTAAGTCCTGCTTCACCTGTCTTGGCAGCTTCACCGGTAGCAGTTAAACCTGGTATCACTAATTGCGTTGCAGGAGCCAGTTTACCTATTTCCTGTGCCCCATTGGTCGCTTGTTTTGCTATGTCCGCCAACCATGGTGCTGCATTGGCACTGCCGGCTCCTAAAATTGAAGCTGCTGCAGTCGTGGCTCCGGCGGCAAGACCCTTCAGCGACGCAGTAACTCCTCCAGTTGATGCAATCGTCTTGAAGTTTGTTGCAATTAATTTCAAACTTGCAGAATCTAAGCCGAAAATTGTAGCAATGCCTTTACCTATAGACGCAGCCAGGCCACTGATTCCAACACCTCCTGCCGCAATGCCCGCTGCAAACTTTGCGATCGAAGTTACAATTGTTGTACCTAAAGTTACACCAAGTCGGAGTAGAGAAACTACTAGCTTGGTTGTTATTAACGCAGCAAGTCCTGTTACAACTACCCGTATTCCACCTATTGATTCAGTAAAATTATCTATTGCATTGATTACATTACCGACTGCTTCTATGATTGACAAGAATGTTAGCGCAATCTTGCCGATTACATCAATTACTCCGCCTGCTTGACTCGTGAGCTGACCCAAAAATTCGCCAAAAACTTTTAGAGCAGTTGCATTTGAAATCGCAGTTCCAAAATCTACAAAAGCAGCCTGTACTCTGATAAGTGCTGTCAGAAAAGGTTCAAATGCACGAGCAAGTTGTTCAAAACTTAGCTGATTTAAGTTATCTAACTGAGTCCTGGCCTGTGTTATTGTTATCGTACCCTTTGCTAATGCATTTGCAGCAGACGCTCCGCTATCTCCTAACTTCCCAAATAGCAATGAGCTCTTTGAAAGTAAAGGTAAAATCTCGATTAGACGATCACTGGTAATTTCACCAGCCTTTACTAATTCTCCCAGTTCAGCAACACTTACGCCTATTGCACTCGCTAAGTCTATTCTGAATGCTGGATCTGCTTCTGAAATCTGTTGAGTCAGTTCCTCTGCTTGTAGCTTGCCTTTACCAAATGCCTGAATGACACCATTCGTTACACGCCTTGCTTTGTCCGCACTTAACCCAAATGCAGCAAAACGAGAACTTAATGACTCCGTAATTGCTGATACATCACCAATTGAACCACCTGATGCCAAAATAACTGGTGATAACTGTTGAAATGCATCACGAACTGTCTGGATGCCAACCCCTAATCCTAGCGCAATCCTTTCTGATTCCTGAAAAGCTAGTGAGGTCTCACCTGCTGAAGCGCCAATTGCTTTGAATGATAATTCGAATTGCTGGATCTTTGCTAGCGCCGTAAATAGTTGGTTGAATGATCCAATTACCTGCCCAATTAAAATTGAGGCAGATTGTAGACCTTGCGTAACTGCAACCAGGCCATTCGAAAAGTTGGAAAGCCCTTGTAGATTAAGTCCTGCTTTCGCTTTTGCCCAAAAACCATTGGCACTTGCTATACTTAGTTGCCGAGATAATTCCTGAACCCTTGCATTTTGTGCTGCCCAGGCTTGATTAACTGTTAGGACTTTCTGCCCCAGTACTCCAACACTCTCTTCGTACCTTCTTATCTGATCCCTTGCTTGCGTTGCTTCACGTAGTTGTCCCTTTAAGCTAGTGGCACTGCCAAATTCTAATTTCTTCGATTTCTCGGCAAGCTTCTCAATTTGAGAGCCAAGATTATTTACATCTCTTTCAACAACTCTTATCCCTTTCTGTGCTGTTGATGGATCAAAAAATGTCTCGACAACTAGCTTCTTTTGTACTTCTATACCTAGAAGTTTATTGAAATCATTAACTGCACCCTCGGCTCCATTGAATATCGCATCAACCGCAGCAGCAACTCCTGCGTCTCTAACATTAATGCCAATATCAATGTCTCCTTTTCCTGCCACTCTTACTTGTTTGCACTCGGTGTTCTAGTTTTCCAGTCTGTTATTATTTTTTATGCTACACATATACACAAAAAAAAGAGCGGCCGTAGCCGCTCCTTTATTATTGTCGCTACTCGATTCAGTTGATATCGAGATCCAGACGGTAGGGACCATAACCTGTCAAGGTGGCTTCCCAAGAAACAATCGAACCAGCTTCGATCGATTCGGTATAGCCACTCAGAGTGCCATAGCCATAAACCTTCTCGTCAGTACCCGTGGGACCGACACGCAGGAACTTCACCCGCAATGCATCAGCAATCGTGTTTGCTTCGGTCAAGCGCAACACATGATAACCGGCATCCTTGAAATCAGTAACGCCTGCAAGAGATACTTCCCAACTCTTTGAGGTTGGCAGACTGATATTGAAACCCTTGGTTTCGTCGTCATAGGTCACCACATCCTCGGAATCCGTGTCGGTTTCCAGGGCTGCGTTGGTTAGACCATAAAGACGGAATGGTTCATCAGTTCCATCCATAGCCAGTGCAGTGGCGCCAACACTAAAGATGCCACTTGCGTAGGTGATAGAACCGTCAGCGGCTTGAACCGTCGTGGTATCAATGAAATTAGCGGCAGTGGTAACGCCAGTAAAACTGGTATCTACTTCCGCTGAACTCAGAGGAACGAGGTAGCAGTCAAAACCAAAACTGGTAGAAAAGTTTGCCATTTTAATAAATAATCAGGTAGGAATGCCGTTTATCGACACAAAATAGTAGAGCAGGTGCCTACCTGCTTACACTAGACTTCCAACTTTATACCTTTATTTATATCTTAACTTTCAAGAATGATTGATTCTGATGGAATCATCACAAGTATTTGCGCAATTGCTCCCAAACCATCAGGTAAAGGTACAGTCTCAATTGCTGTTGCTTTTGTAAAAATCTCCATTATTCTTGCTGCTGCAGTATGCAAAATTGATCCATTCGCCCCTGGCCAGGCAAGCAGAAAAACCTTCCAGGTGGTATTGATATCTATTTCAGTTGTGATGTATTCCCGACGTGTTAAACTACCTAAATCATGTATTACAACTTCCATTCCTGTTGCTGCTTTTACTAATGGTAAGTCAGCACCAGGTGTAACAATTGATATTGCATCCAATACTGTATCGTCTTTTGCAAATGTTCTCGTACCTACTAAATTCATAAACGTAGCATCTCCTGCTAACGTTTCGTAAATTAGCTCTGGACTTGATGCCTTCACCTGTGACATTGCCCATTTATATGTACGGTCAACCCTTATTATTCCGTTACTCAATATAGCAAACTATATTGCAACTGCTCTGCGGATTATGTTGGAACTCCTATTCCTTTCACTTTCAACTTCCGCACAATCATTGATGATATATGTCTGAAGACCTTACTTCCTTTGCTCATCAGGAAGTGCTTCATACTTATCACCAATACCTAGCAGTCATGGAATGCCTTACAAGTTCTGAGGCTAAACGGCTTTGGCGTAAAGCTATTAAAAATGCTTGGCAAAATTGCTGTTGCTTCTGTGGTCAACCGCCTATTAGTGACCAATCACTTACTATTGATCATCTTAAACCACGCAGTAAAGGTGGAGAAGATATTAGTCGTAATTGTCTTCCCGCTTGTCTAGAACATAACCAAAGCAAAGGTTCTCATGATTGGATCCCTTGGTTTCGACAACAGGATTTTTATGATCCTACTAGAGAAGCTCGAATTCTATTCTGGCTTGATAACTCTCGCCTTCCTACTCAATCTGAACTTGATCTTCAGTTGCTTAAATTAAGACAATATCCTTAGTTCAGCTTCCTCATTAGCTTCAAATTGACCGCTGATCTTAGGTATCCTTACCGTTATACTAGATCCACATGGTGAATTCATTATTCGGATATTCCCTGATGCTGTGATCCCTGCAATTAACATACCCTTTACTATATTTTCTTCTGCACTTGGAGCTAGCAAAATTGCATCTTCACATTGAAAACATAAAAGTGTAGGTGGTGTTACATTTTTTGCTCTTGCAGTTAAATCCTTATACGTGAATAATGCCCAATTTGGAAACATTCCTGCCTTGATTAATGCTAATGCAGCAGCACCATACCTGGGCTCCGGAAGGTTCTGTTTTGATTGGTCGTTGTAATACTGGAAATCCTCTGGCTTGAATGGTTTTCGATTCTTCTTCCTGTCGCGATTCATCTCCGCTGTCTGATACGCTAGATACGATATCGGACGCTCAATGTTATGTAGTTCTTCTCGATTTAACTTGTTTAGTTGTATAATAGCAATTAATACATACTCAAAAGGTAAAAGCCAGTAGTTATTTAACGTGAATTCTTCATCACCAGGAAATCCTCGTTTTAGTCTCCAGTAGTACTCCTCGAACGGGATACCCTCATCCTCGGCTTTTTTTCTGCCTCCTCAACATTTTCCTCATCTTCTGTTTCCTCATTTTTATTTGCTTCCTTAAATGCTGTCAATGAACGTGCTTCTTCTTCTCGATATAGTTGAGCCAATCCACTGATAATATCAGGATGAATCTTACTGATTTCCCCAATCTCAAAATTATCGTCAATTCGATAACGCAACAAACATGCAGCCATTACCAGATCTTCTCTGATCTGACCTAATGTCAAGTTTCTAACAACTGCTGTGATCTCTTCACCAAATTCTTGCTCGATCTTATCTGCAACCTCTGCATTTACACTTGATGCATTTTGCATAATTCCAATGATTTCTTGATATGCTTCCTCAATTCCTAGATTCAACTTTCGTGCCACCTTCCGACTTAGCGAAATGATCTCTGATGCACCGCTCTCAGATTGTTGAATCTGTTGTACAAATGATTTCTCACCAGAAGTTAAATAACCCCTTCGCTCAATCTCAAATTGACCTGATTCCTCTGTACCGATTAATTCAATAATCGGTTTGCGACGAGGTTCTACTACAAATGGCAGCTTGGCCATGTCTATCCTATACTTAAGCCCTAATATCCTTCCAATTTTATCTGAATTCTGCTATTATTTCCTCTAAATAGTATTTCTTAAAGTCAAATTCAGGTACTGGACCTCCTCCCCTGATAACCGAATCTAGCCACGGACGTGGTGGTAAATATACTCTTGCATTAATATTACCATACGGATAAATGTAACCTCCAAAATTTACTAATGCCGCATATGGAGCGTCATAACTTACAATTACACCATTAGGACCTACAGTTACAGTACCACTAGATAATAGTTCCCCTGTTTCATAAATATCCGCTGTTCCACTAGGTGTTGACCATACATTTGCTAATAATGCTTCATCTAATGCAACCTTTAAGTCAATCGCAATTCTTGCATTTGCTCGTGCTATTGCATCCTGAAAACCACTGAGAATTCTTGCTTCATTTATAATCGGTTTCTCTAATCTAATCGGTGACTTTATCTTTGTAGATGACCGTATCTTTGGTAGTTTATTTGGTACTATATCAATCTTTCCTAGACTTAATTTTGCCATTAGTCAATTGTATCCCCACTTCGTATTGTAATCGGAATTCCTCCGATGTTCTCACTTACAATCGCATCAATCCCTACGCCACCATATACTCCACTCGGACGCTCGATCCTTGTATATTTTACTGGTTCAGACCCCTGTAAATGATATCCCTTTGAACCAGGTGCTATCCAATTTGGTTTCGTAACTGATCTTAATTCAATCCATCCACTTAATCCTGTACCACCATTTGCAATTATATAACCCGTTGGTGCAATCGCATACCTCAAACCGTATCCTCGATATATATATACATCACCACCAACACCAGGCATGATCTTCTTTGCTGTGATGTCACTAGGTAAATAATCTGCTCCCGTACTTGTTACTTTTTCCTCCATTCTAGTTAAAAAACATTCTACTACATATTTTTGACCCCCATCCACTGCAATTCGACCATTTACAACCTCAGGAACTCCAGTGTCCTCTAATAGTAAATAACTGTTTACATATGGAGCTAAAGGTGATGCCATTATCCTTTGCCCCTACATTGCCTGCAAGACTCTAAACCGCCATCCAAATAGGGTAAATAAACCTTATTTACAATTGTCTGAAAGCCGCAACGTTTACACTCAATTGGAACAACCTCAGAATGAAGAATTTCTCCAAATTTAATACCGGTATCCTCTTCATTCATGATCTTACTAAAGATGTTACTCCATTCATAGTACCATGTGAATTATTACTAAATAAAATACTTGAACCGAAATATTGATATAACAAACCTCGAATTCGATTTAATTCGCGCTCAGGACTATAAGATGATCCCGGACTTGTCGCAGCCCACTCTAATACATCCGCTTTTGTTAAAATCTTGCCGTCTGATGTCTCATTCAAATTTGACATCCGACTCTCTGCTACATCATATGCATCCAATAACTCAATTATAGGCCCTACTGCACTAGGTAAATTATCTAACATGTAATTCATGTCAGATTGAATCTGTTTTGTTGTATATACACTTACACTTAAACCCGCAGCAACTAATACCCTTACATCATCGCCCTCTGACCATCCCCTATTCGTAATTAATGTCATCCCTGCCTACCTCAGTCCCCTAGCTTTCCTATAATATACCTTATGCCTCACCTATTATGTATTATATGCTTAAATCTCATGCTACTTGATATTCTTACCCTTACAACCATACTTAAAGCTCGTAATCAAATTGCTGCTCAACAGTTCCTTCGTGAACTTACCTGCAAATCTTCTTGTACTCAATTACAAAAAATTCCTGATTACCCTAAAGCTGTTGTCCTTAAAGCTATTGCTATATCAGGTTTTGGTGCTAAAGAATGGTTGCAAACACTTTATTGATTCTCAAAAAATTTACGGAAAATTTGAGGGGGCAGCTAGTGGCTCGACAATCTTGAAGCGGGGTGGGGGTACCCCGTTGTATGGGTAAATTGATCCAGCGTAAATTAGCCAGCCAATTCAGCGATTACATCTATGATTTAGATTTAATTAACTATCTTCTTGCGTGAG
>Ga0213866_10000516_pt1 | contig 30936 bp, 31 predicted proteins | sample PICome_11_FD_160079 | JGI IMG/M metagenome (GOLD analysis project Ga0213866, IMG submission 160079) | Coastal seawater microbial communities near Pivers Island, North Carolina, United States - PICO284 | ecosystem: Environmental > Aquatic > Marine > Coastal | place: USA: North Carolina... | reverse complement strand
ATGCTGAAGCAATAAGACATAAACTTTCAGTAATAGTTGAAGTGCACGATAACAAAGAAGCTGAAAATGCTTTAAAATACGAAAATGCTTTAATTGGGATTAATAATAGAAATTTAAAAACATTAGACATCTCTATTAATAATACGATTTCTATTTTCGAAACTTTAAAAGAACATAAAGGCCCTATTATTTCAGAAAGTGGAATTAAGAATGAAACTGATGCTAAATATATTTATGAAAAAACAGGAATTAAAAATTTTCTAATTGGTGAATCACTTTTAAAATCTGACAATCCTGCAGAATTATTGAAAAAACTTACTCAAATAATTCAATAAAATAAGGGCTTATTTCAAGTTGTAATTTAAGTAGAACTTTTATAGAACATAGATGTACGAGGTTTGTTCTATGCTTACAAAAAAACAAAAAAACTTACTAATATTCATAAATAAGAAGATTAGATCTTCTGGAATTTCTCCATCATATGAGGAAATGAAAAATTCACTCAACCTTAAGTCGAAATCAGGAATTCATAGATTAATATCAGCTTTAGAAGAGCGAGGATTTGTAAAAAGATTAGCTCACAAAGCAAGAGCTTTGGAAGTTGTTAAATTGCCAGAAAATGCAAGTGCTAATGATATTTTTAATTCTTTCACGCCAAGTGTTATCAAAGGTGGGTTAGATAAAGAAAAAACAAAATCGACTGATGTATCTGTTTTAGGAAGTATTGCAGCCGGAACTCCAATCGAGGCAATTCAACAAGAAGTTGATAGAGTAGCTTTGCCTGAAGATTTGCAGAATAATGGTGAACATTATGGATTAAAAGTTAAAGGTGACTCAATGATTGAAGCTGGTATCAATGATGGTGATACAGTAATTGTTAAGAAAACTTCAAATGTAGATAGTGGTCAGATTGCGGTTGTTTTAATTGATGACCAAGAAGCAACTTTAAAAAGAGTTAGAAAAAAAGGAAACACTATTGCTCTTGAAGCTGCAAATAGAAATTACGGCACAAAAATCTACGCTGCGAATAGAATAAAAATTCAAGGGAAACTAGTTTCTTTATATAGAAACTTTCACTAAAATAGTCTAATTAATAGATTGTCTTTTAATTGTAGGTTTGCGCCCTCTCCTACTGGGCCTCTTCATATTGGTGGTGTTCGAACGGCTTTATTTAATTGGCTTTTAGCTAAGAAAAATAAAGGTAAATATTTTTTAAGAATTGAGGATACAGATAAAGAAAGATCAAAAGACGAATTTAAAAAGCAAATTATTTCATCATTATCTTGGCTAGGTATTGAGCATGATGGTGAGGAATATATTCAATCTAAAAATATTAATAAACATGTTGCGGTTGCTGAAGAATTAATAAAAAAAGGCTTTGCTTATGAATGTTATTGTTCTGAAGAAGAGATAAATGAGCAAAAAGATAAGTGTAAAAAACAAGGTATACCGTATGTTTACAATAGAAAGTGGAGAGATGCTAAAGACCTTAAAATTCCAGAAGGTGTAAAGCCTGTAATTAGATTTAAGAGTAAAATTTCAGGAAATACAATCATAAAAGATTTAGTTCAAGGAGAAAGAAATATTTCAAATTCTACAATTGAGGATTTTGTAATATTAAGAAAAGATAAATCACCAACATATCAATTATCAGCAACAGTTGATGACCATGAGATGAAAATAACTCACGTAATTAGAGGAGATGATCATATGATAAATTCTTTTAAACAAAAGCAAATTTATGATGCCATGGGTTGGGAAGTTCCAAATTTTGCTCACATTCCATTAATTCATAGTGAGCAAGGGAAAAAATTATCTAAAAGAGATAACGCCTCCACCCTTGAAGATTATGTTAAAATTGGAATTATTTCAGATGCTTTAAGAAATTATTTATTAAGATTAGGGTGGTCTTATAAAGATAAAGAGATTTTTACTAAACAAGAAAGCATTGATTTGTTTGATTTAAGTGGTGTTGGTAAATCGCCTTCAAAGCTAGATATGAATAGAATTTATTCAATAAATGAAACTTATATAAAAACAATAGATGAAAAAGATCTTTTTAATTTCTTCAAAGAATATGTCTCGAAATACAAAAAACCTATAGATCAGGCAAAAGAGAATATACTTTTAAAATCAATGAGTTTTTTAAAAAATAAAGCAAAAACCTTAGAGGATATTTGGAATAACGCTCAATATATTATTAATGATAAAATTGAAATCGGTGCAGATGATAAAAAACTCATTGATGATTTATCAAAGAAAGTAATTAGTGATTTTACCTCTGAATATGAAAAACTTCCCTCTTTATCGAGAGAAACATTAGAGCCAATAATTAAGTCTCTAATTGATAAGCATAAGACTAACTTTAAAGGTGTTGGACAGCCTTTAAGAATAGCCTTAGTAGGATCAAGATTTGGACCAGGTTTATACGATGTAATTTTATCATTAGATAAAACCGAAGTTATTAAAAGACTTAAGCAAATTTAAATGAAAGAAGCTGTATCTTTCAGAACAAGAAAAACATCTATTTACGATAAAAAATCAAACACACCATTTAAAATAAGTAGATCCAAATTTTTCAATTTTCTAAGTTGCAAAAGATGCTTTTACTTAGATCGAGTTAAAGGACTAAAAGAACCTTCTATGCCTGGTTGGGCTTTAAACGTTGCTGTAGATGAGCTTTTAAAGAAGGAATTTGATCTTTATAGGAAAGAACAAAAACCTCATCCAATTATGGTTAAGCATAATTTAAATTTTGTTCCTTATCAGCACAAAGATTTGGATACCTGGAGAAATTCTTTAAAAGGTGGAATTTCATATTTAGATGAAAAAACTAATCTTATAATTCATGGGGGTATTGATGATCTCTGGTTTGATTTAAATGAAAAAAAAATAGTTGTAGTAGATTATAAAGCTCAATCATCATCTTATCCTGTAACAGTTTCTTCTTATCTCGATGCTGAATGGCATCTTAGTTATAAATTACAAATGGATATTTATGTTCATATTTTAAAAAAAATGAACTTTGATGTCTCTGACCGAACATTTTTTTATGTTTGTAATGGAGAAAAAACAAATGATAAATTTGATAACAAAATAGATTTCAAAACTACGCTGATACCCTACCGTGTAGATACATCTTGGATTGAAGAAAAATTAATTGAAATGAAAGATGTTTTAAATCTTGATGAGCCACCTGAAATTGAAAAAACTTGTGAGAAGTGTGCTTATTTAGAAGGTGGAAAAAAATTTTAGTAAATTACTTCAATAATTTCCAAATGGATTTATCATCGTAATCACCAGTTATAGAGTGATAAGTTAGAATTCTATTTTTTTCTAAATCAATATGAATTTGTTGACTACCATGACCACGCATTTCAGCATGCCTTGATTTAATTTTTTTATTAAACCAAAAATGACCTGCATATTCAGCATTTTGATTATCTGATTTTTCTTTCATGGACTCAATATTTTTTAAGTAATCACCAATACAAGTATTAGAATTCCAATCTTTAGAAACTTGGATACCAAGTTTTAAAAAGTCTTCTCTTGTAGCATAAGTCCAAGCATGTAATAAAGGCCATCCGTTATCATCAATTAAAAAAAACATTTCTGAACTTGTGCCTGCTTTATTTGCAAAATCTTGGTAAGCTTTTTTAAGACCACCGGGAGATTTTAAATCTATTGCTCTAGCTACTAAATCAGTAAGGAAATTATTATAATTAAATACTTTCTTTGTAGTTTTCAAATTACTTGATGATGCTAAATATTCTTTTACTGTCTTTTTTTTTTGGATAATTTGACCGGCATAAATGAATGTTGCAGATCCTGCCTTTCTGCTTGCAAAATTCGTATCACCAGCTCTCATATTAGTTAAATCTTTAAATGTAGAATTTTCATATAATGTCCCTTTTGCTTCTGGAACATAATCAGAAATTTTATCATCTAAACTCTTAATATCTCCATTACAGATAGCATTACCTAAAGTGTAGCTTACAAGGCTTTTTGAAATTGAAAAACTATATAACTTCGTATCGTCTTGAATTTTGTCTGATATTTTATCAACTACTACATTTTGACCATCAAAATATAAAACACTTAACAAACTCTTCTTTTTAATATTTTCATCAATTTTTTTTGTATTTTTATTTTCTATTATTTCTCTATTTAGAGTTTTGACTGTTGTTGCTGGTGAAATTTGTATTTTTTTAAATCCAGCAGGTATATCTACTACCCTAACTTTTAAGTAGCCATCTTTTTCAGCTTTAGACTTTCCTTTTAAGTGATCAGCCGATACTGATGAGTTAATTAAAATACTTAAAATTACAGTAGAAGCAAGAGCTTTGAATTTATTCATAATCGAAAACCAAAATTAAAAATTATTCGATATCATTTATCTATTGTTATTTTCATCATCATTATTAGATGATTGATCATTATTTTCTGACTGAGGTTCTTCCTCAGTAGTTTCTGTAGGAGTTTCCTCTTGAACTGGTTGCTCTGGTTCTGGTTGAGGTTCAGGCTCTGAATATGTTTCCTCTTGAGCTGGTTCTTCTTGAGGCTCAGGAGTTGAATCTTGCTGAGACTGAGTTCTAGCTAGATCAGCAGCGCTTTTAGGTGAAGGTTCTCTTCTCATAAAGAAGTATATGCCAGCTGCAATTACTGCGATTGCTCCTAGGATATAAAGAAGAATATTAACCATACTTAATCCTTTTTCTTCTGTAGCTTCAGTAGTTTCTTCTGTAACTGGTTGAACTTCTTCCTCCTCAGGTTTTGCATCTTGCTCCTGAGTTGGTTCAGCATTAACTTCCTCTTTAGGTTCTTCTTTTTGAGGCTCCGGTTCTGGTTCTGGCTCAGGTTCCGGTTCTTTGGCTGGTACCGGCTCTGGCTCTGGCTCCGGTTCTGGCTCAGGTTCCGGTTCAGGTTCCTTAACTTCTGGAGTTGTTATCTGCGTTTCTGGAGCTTTAGCTACTTCTTCTGGATCTTTAGCTTTTGGGTTAATTACACCTGTAGCTGCAACTACCACACCAATAATAATTACTGTAATAAGATCCATATCTAAGTTTTAAACTTAAATTCATAAATTTCACTTACAAACATGGACGAATTGGGTGCTGTCTGTGAACAAAAAAGCTTAAATAATAAGAGATTTTTTTAGGTTTAATTGTTTTTACTCTGGTTTGAAAATTAAACAAAGTCCATTATTACAAAATCTTTTACCCGATTCTTTTGGACCATCATTGAAAACATGTCCATGATGTACGCCACACTTTGCGCAGTGGTACTCTATTCTTTCCATGCCAAAGCTATAATCTAATTTTGTTTTAAAAGCCCCTGGTAAAGCTTCCGAAAAAGAGGGCCAGCCAGTTCCGCTATTATATTTAGCGGTTGATGCAAATAGTTTATTTCCACAATTAGCACAATGATAAAAACCTTTTCTTTTTTCTTTTAATAAATCGCTAGTAAACGGTCTTTCAGTCCCTTCATTAAACATGATATTTTTTTGCTCTTTAGATAGGTTTGGATTAATGATTTTTTTAGTAGCAGCTAAAAGAATTTTGATTGGAAATAGCGATACTAAAGCCGAAAAACAAAGGATTTTATTAAATTTTCTTTTACTAAATTTCATAAAATTAGTTTAATATATTAAAAAATGAAAACAATTTTTTTATTTTTTTTAACAATTTATATTGCTTATTATCTATTTAGACCAGTAACTGAAAAAGAAATAAAAAAGTTTAACGACCCAGATAATTGGTCAAATATGGGATTTTAAAGCATTTAAGTGTTCTATAATACTTTCGGATAAAGCTTGTAAATCATAGCCACCCTCAAGAAAAGATATAACTCTGCCTTTGGAATGTGTATTAGCAATATCAACAATATTTTTTGTGATTTTAAAAAAATCATCTGACTCTAAACTAATATTAGCTAAAGGATCTCTTTTATGAGCATCAAAACCTGCAGAAATTAAAATTATCTCTGGTTTAAATTTATCTATAGCTTTGAGAACTTTTTGATCAAATATTGATATAAATTCTTTACTTGTAGTGCCAGCTTTTAAAGTTGCATTGAAAATATTTCCAACCCCTGTTTCATCTTCGGCTCCAGTTCCTGGAAATAGTGGGAATTCATGAGAGGAGCCATAGGCAACAGATTGATCTTTAAAAAAAATTTCTTGAGTTCCATTACCGTGGTGAACATCAAAATCAATTATTGCAACTTTTTTTATTTTGTATTTTTTTTGCAAGTATCTTGCCGTTACTGCAACATTATTGATAAAGCAAAAACCATTAGCCCTTATAGTTTCAGCATGATGGCCTGGAGGTCTAACGGCACAAAATATTCTCTCATTTTTTTCCATGAGATCCGTTGCTGCAGCAATACCGGCTCCACATGATCTTAGAATAGCATTTTTACTATTAGGACAAAGCATAGTATCGGCATAAGGTTCTTTCTCTACGCCTATTATTCCTTCTTGAGGAATGTTAGAAAAAATTTGCTCTATATGTTGTTTTGGATGAACCAATGAAATAGTTTCCAAATCAGCTAAAGGTGCTTCTTTAAATTTTACTTTTAAATTTGATGATTTTATTGAATTTATAATACTTTCTAATCTTTCTTTTTTTTCAGGATGAGCATGACCATTAAATTTTTTTAAGCAATCATTATGAGTATAAATAATCATAAATACTTATTGATAGCTTTAGCAGCTAATATTGAAGATGAAGTATTAGTTTTAAAATTTTCTAAAATCGTCTGAGTTTTTGATATTTGTTCATCCATCTTTTTTGGATTATCTAAATAACCAGAAACCGCTTTAAATATATTTTGTGGATTGCATTTTGATTGAAGTAATTCTGGTATAATTTCTTCTTTAGCAGCAATGTTTATGATATTTGCAAATTTAGTTTTTACTAACATCTTTATAATCAAAAAATTTATTAAACTCATTTTGTATAAAATTACTGATGGTATTTTTGCGTTAGATATTTCAAGTGATATAGTTCCTGATTTAGAAACAGCAAATATTGATTTTTTTAAGATATGATTTTTAATTTTATTATCACTTATTACTTCACAGTTATTTAAATTATTTTTTTTTATATGAGAAAGAATTAAATCAGAATATTCTTTTGTAGCATGAAAAACGTAAGAAAAATCATTATACTTTTCATTCATGAGTTTAATAAAATTTAAAAGAATTGGTGTTAAAACTTCTATTTCAGACTTCCTGCTCCCCGCAAAAATAGAAACTAACGCTTTGTTCTTTCCCAATAATTGATTAATATCTATTGCGCTTTCAGCCGTTGGCTCAAGTAAAGGATGACCGACAAAATCATAGCTCATATTTTCTTTTTCAAAATAAGTTTTCTCAAAATTAAATAGTAGAAGGATGTGGTCAATAAATTTTTTAATTTTTTTAACTCTACCCTCTCTCCAAACCCATACTTGGGGAGCTACGTAATGAATGGTTTGTATTTTAGGATTTTTTAATTTGATCCTTTCAGCTACTCTTAAGGTAAAATCAGGACTGTCGACAGTAAATAATATATCAGGTTTAAAATCTTCTATCGCTCTTATAGTCTCATTAATTTTTTTTTTAATTTTGAATATATTTAAAATTACGCTTGTAAAACCTAGATATGTGATTTCTTTAAGATCGTAAATAGATCTTATGCCCAACTTTTTTAAATTTTCTCCACCAACTGATAAGTATTCTATATTTAAATTTAATTTTTTTAACTCAGCAATAACTTTTGAGGCAAGTTTATCACCTGATGCTTCCCCGGTTAAAATAAATATTTTCTTCACTTTTGTAACCTCCAAATGGAACCTTCATCTGTTAAAAGAAAAATTTTTCCAGTTTTTTCTTCAATTTCAATATCTCTTATCCTTCCAATACTTCCTTTAAATATAATTTTTTCTTCAAGGAATTCATTATCTTTAAATTTTATTTTTCTTAATGATTGATCTTTGAGTGAAGTTATTAATGCATCACCTTCCCATTCTTTAAATTCATTTCCTTTATAGATTATCATAGAACTAACTGCGATCGACGGTACCCAATATTTGATTGCTTTAGTAAAGCCAGGCTTCCATTTGGGGCCTATTTGTGTGCCAGTATAATTAGTTCCACCCCAACCTAGAATTTTCCATCCGTAATTTTCACCAAATTTTGCTTCTCCAAACCAATCTCCACCTTTCGCACCATGGTTGGTGAGATAAATTTTATTATCAAAAGGGGATAATGCCATACCCTGAGGGTTTCTTACACCTATTTGATATATCTCCGGCTTCCAATCTTTTTTACCTTTAAACTTTGGATTGTCTTTAGGAATTTTTCCGTCCAAATGAATTCTAATAATACTTCCAGGATGTTTTGTTGGATCTTGAGCAATCATTCCCTTACCTCTCTCTCCAACTGTAACATAGAGAAGATTATCTTTTATTATTAATCTTGAACCAAAATGATAACCTGAATTAATTGGTGGCTCAGCCCTAAAGATATTTTTAAAATTTAAAAAATTTTCGTTAAATTTTGCTAAAGCAACTGATGTACTAGAATTACCATTCTTTAAATTTTCCGAATAGGAAACAAAAACTTGTTCATCGAAATAAAGTACCTCTAACAAGCCACCTTGTCCGTCTTCTAATATTAGTAAATTATGTTTTATCCTTTTAATTTTTTGATCATTTAAATTCACTAATATTAAATTACCTGATTTTTCAGTTACTAATACTTTGTTACTATCAATAAAAGAAAGACTCCATGGACTATCTAAGCCATTAACAACTTGTTGTAGTTTTGGTTCAATTGATACAACATTAAAAACCTGAACGAAAAAAAAGAAAATTGTGAAAATAATTTTTTTCATTTCACTAAAATAAATATCTTATTTTTATTTGCAAATTTGATAGATTTTTTTTTGTCTAAAAAAATATTCTTTTTATGCTTTATAACTATGCCTTTAAGGCCAGCAGTTTTACATTGCTTTAATGTACTTAAGCCAACAGTTGGTAGATCAACCCTAAAGTCTTGTTTTTTTTTTGGAAATTTTACTAGAACTCCTTTATTAATATTTTTTATTTTTTTAATTTTTTTGAACATATTTTGTGTGCCCGCTTGTTTTTCAAGAATAACAGAATTATCTCTGCTTATAGCTGCTTGAATATGATTATATTGATTAGATTTGTTTAATACCTTTAACGCATTATTTATATCCATTTTATCTTCTTTATTAGGTCGGTATTTAGAGTAATTTCCTTTAGATAAATTAAGTTCAGGTGTGTAAAATGATGAGCTAATAGTTTTAATTTTTTCATTTTTAAAAATATTTATTATTTCTTTTAAAATAGCTGCATCACCTAATTTTGATTTTTTTATAATTCTCGGAAAATAATAAACCCCCTTTAAATCTAATTTAATTTTTGAAAAATTAGGTTTTTGAACTTTTCCAGCAAATAATATTTTTTTACAGTTATTTTTTTTTAAAATTGAAATAATTTTTCCAAATTGACCTACTGATACAGAATAAGAATTTTTGTCCTTTTTAAAAAATTTTTTTTTTGTTAGATCAATTATAATATATTTTTTCTTACCTTTAATTTTTCTGTAAATATATTTTGGGAAGTCTGTTTCTCCAAAAATTAAGCCAATCATAATTTAATTCTGTGGCGTGCAAATAGGTCTTTTTTTATCTTTTTCAATAAATTTTATGACTTCTGAAACTAATTCATTATCTTTGTACTCGCCATTAATTTTAGTTAAATTTTTATGTAAATTTTTTGAGGAGAAGATTTCTTTGTAAGCTTTATCTAAACCCATAATTTTTTTATTATCATATTTTTTTCTACGTAAACCAATTAAATTTATTCCTTGTAAGTAGTTTCTATTGCCGATTGATAAACCAAAAGGCGTTACGTCTTTTAGAACACCAGTCATTCCGCCTATCATTGCTAGTCTTCCAATTCTTGTAAATTGTTGAACTGCTGAGTTGCCACCTATTACGACAGAGTCTTCTATAGTAACATGACCACCCAACGGTACGTTATTTGCAATAATAACATTGCTTCCAATCGTGCAATCATGTGCCACGTGCGATGAAATCATGAATAAACAATTGTTTCCTATTGAAGTTTTTGAACCTCCGCCTTCAGTTCCCGGGTTTATCGTGACATATTCCCTAATCGTATTATTTTCTCCAATTGATAAACTGTTTTTTTCATTTTTAAATTTTAAATCTTGGGGCTGTGTTCCAATACTGGCAAATGGAAAAATTTTTGTCCCTTTTCCTATACTTGTATTTCCCTCTATGTGAACATTTGATACAAGCTCAACTTCTTCTGATAACAACACATTGGGACCAACATAACAAAATGGACCAATTTTCACATTTTTAGAAATTTTTGCTTTTTTATCTATTACACTTGAATTATGTATCATTCTTTCCTGTCTACAATTGTTGCTGACCACTCAGCATCTGCCATTCTTTTTCCATTAACTTTTGCTGTGCCTTTATATTTCCATACTCTGCCATGAGATCTAATAGCTTCTATTTCCAAATGAAGTTCACAATCGGGAAGAACAGGATTTCTAAATCTTGCTTTATCTACACCCATTAAGTAAACCAATTTGTTTGCATATTCTTTAGGATCAATACCATGAGCAGTAAGCGCTGCTGCTGCCTGACCAAACGCTTCAACTATCAATACTCCTGGCATAACTGGTTGTCCTGGAAAATGTCCTTGAACATAAAAACCATTTTTTTTTACATACATTATCGCCGTAGCAGATTTTAGATGTACAATATTAGTCAACTTGTCTATTAATAACATTGGTTCTCTATGTGGTAGTAGAGATTCAATTTCTTTTTTATTTAATTCTGTTTTACTCATTATTTTTTTTATTTTTTTTAATAAAATCCTTAAACGGAATTGCAGGATAGCCCATAACAACTTGGTTGTTATCTATATCTTTTACAACTCCACTACCTCCGCCAATTTTAACATTATTTCCTATATTTAGATGCCCAGAAATGCCGGCTTGGCCTCCGATAGAAACATTATCTCCAATTATTGAACTACCAGCAAAACCTACTTGCCCTGCAATCATACAATTTGAACCAATTTTTACATTATGAGCTATATGCACTTGATTGTCTAAATAGCTATTGTTTCCAATTACTGTGTCATCAACCGAACCTCTGTCAATTGTACAGCCAGACGCTATCTCCACATCGTCATTAATAATGACTTGGCCTATATGAGGAATTTTAATATTTTTGTTTTGATTAGGTATAAATCCAAAACCTTTTTGACCTATTTTACAATTATCTTGCAACACTACTCTATTTCCTATTATCGAATTTTTGATAATAACATTTGAACCAATCACGCAATTTTTACCTATTACTACATCGTGTTCAATAATTGAATTAGCACCCACAATTGTACCTACACCTAATTTAGCATTTTTGCCAATTAAAACATTATTTCCAAATTTAACCGATTTAAAGAGATTTTTATTAGCTTTTTTTAAAGTAAGATCAGGGTAATCTATATCTGCAAGTGGGTAGATTTTTTTTAAAACTATAGCTAGTTCGAATAAAACATTTTTAACAATTATTGGCTCAACATTACTAGGTAAATCTTTAGCTAAATTTGATGAAGTAATACAGAAAGAAGCCTTAGTAGAGGTAGCATGGGTAAAATATTTTTTTGAGTCATAAAAAGTAAGATCATCTTTCTTTGAATTTCCCAGAGTTTTGATTGACAGAATTTTGATCTTTTTTTTAAATGTTTTTTTTGGAAATAGTCTATCTATAGTGTAAATTTTTTTTTCAAAAAAAACTTTTTCTTTCATTAAACTTTAATTTAGTTTAACAGATTTAACTTTATCATTTAATCTTTTAATAATATCTTGTGTTATATCTAAATTTTCATCGGCTAAAATTAAGCTTTTTTTATCCATAACATACCTAATTTTCTTTTCTTGCATGTACTCCTTTATAACTGGATTTAAATTTTTAAGAAGCTCAACTCTTGCCTTTGACCTTTGCTTAGCTACATTATCTAAAAGGCTTTTTTTATCCTTTTGTAATTTTATTACTTTTTTTCTAAGATCTGTAACTTTCTTTTTATATTCGTCTTCTGAAATTAATTTTTTTTGTTCTATTATTTTTTTTTCTTCAGATTGAAGGTTTTTTTCAGCCTTATTTAGCTGACTTAAACCATTTTCTAATTTGCTTTTAAGGTCTTTTTGAGCTTTTTTGCCTGCTGTGCTCTCGTTTAAAATAAATTTAAAATCTAGATAATATGGAAGCTCTGCAGATAAATTTTGATTATACGCTATGAGTAAAAAAAGAATTATTAATATTTTTTTAAATTGTTTCATGTGATAATTAGAAAGTTGTTCCTAGGTTAAAGTTAAAGCTTTCAGTTTCATCAGAATTAGCTTTCGAAAGATTCTGAGAGAGTATAAAAGTCATTGGTCCAATTGGTGAACTCCAACTTAAAGCTAATCCTGTAGAAGATCTCAATTTGTTGCTTTCATCAATTGTGCTATCATAATCTACACCCCAAACATTACCAAAATCCAAAAAGACACCAACATCCATATTTGTATCATCTGGTAAGATATTAGGAAGATTTGCCTCAAAATTTATAGCTGAAGCGTAGTTCCCTCCCACATGATCTTTTCCATCTATAGGACCTACTTTTCCTTTTTGAAATCCACGCAATCTTTTTGTACTAAGGTTTTTTCTTTTACTAATTCTTACATCTTCATCGTCCAACCCGTTTATTGCTGATACGTAAAATTTAGTTGCTCCAATAATATTCTCTGATAACGTTTTGTATATGCTAGAAGACAAAGTGTTAGAAACAGCTTTTTTATCAGCATAAAAAGGTAAAGTTTGTTTGAAAGAAGTAATAGCTCCATTTGTTGGCATAAATGCTCGATCTCTAGTGTCGTAAGAAAAACCGTATGAACCTGACAACTCAGAAAACTCACCGCTTTGTTTTTTTAGTCCGGACGAAGCTGAGTCAAGTGTTTGTAAATCATCATATGATGCTGATATACCGAGACTTGTAAATACATTTTTATATTGTTCAAATTTTGTGTTAACACCAAAACCAACCAGGGTATTTTCAAAACCTTGGTCGGGCTTATCATTATTTGTACTAAATAAATTATAACTAATTTCGTTACCTAAAAAATTATAGTTAGGATCTAAATATACAATATCACCTGAAAGTGTTTCTTGATCAACTTCTAATTCAAATTTTACTTTTTTTCCTTTACCAAGCCAATTATTTTCAGAAATAGAAACACCAAAAGAACCTCCATTTGTTCCGATACCTGCACCAGCACTTATTTCTCCAGTAGGTTTTTCTTCAATATTTATATCAACCACTTTTAAATTATTGTCACTTCCACTTGAAACTTTAGATTTTACATTTTTAAAAATATTCCTTGATCTAATTTTTGCAACAGATTTATCTAATTTAATTTTTGTAAAAGGATCACCCTCATCTAATAAAAGTTCACCTCTGATTACATCTTCATTGGTAACATTGTTTCCAACAATGTTTATTCGCTCTACTAAAACTTTCTCACCTTCAAAAATATTAAATTTTATTGTAATATTATCTTCATCTAATATTTCCTCAACGTTATGTTCTACGAATTGTAAATTATTTTTTTCAATTAAATTGTCAATTGACTCAAGTAATTTTTGAACTTTAAACGGTGAATAATACTCGCCTATATACTTTTTATAATCTTTGTTTAGCTCAAGAAATAACTTGTTATCAAAAGTAGGGTCTAAATTTGTATCAATTTTTTTAATAATATATCTTTTACCAGCTTCTATAGAGTAAATTAAATTTACATCTCCTGATTTTAGTATTTCAGCAGAGTTTGAATTTATCACCACATCATAATAGCCTAATGACTTATAATAATTTTGAAGGAGTCTTAAGTCTAGATCTACTAAATTTTGACTAAATTTTGTATTTCTTGAAATAAACTTCCAAAATTTTGACTCTTCGCTTGCAATTATATCTTTTAATCTTTTATCTTTAATTTTTTTATCACCAATAAATTTAATTGAAGTAATTCTAGATTCTTTCCCCCTATCTATCTCAATTATTAAATCTATACTTTTGTCGTCAATATTTTTTACACTTGCATCTACTTTAGGAGAATTAAATCCAATAGAGGAATAAAGTTTTTTTATAATTTCAAGATCATTTGAAAGATTAGATTTAATAAATGATCTTTTTTCTTTTATTGAAATAATTTTCTTTATCTGTTTTTTTATTCCATTACTTTTTTCACCAACTAATAAAAGTTGATTTACTACTGGATATTCTTTTAAGTCAATTTTTAATACATTATTTGAAAAACTTACATTAACGTTTTCAAAAAAGTTAGTTGAATATAGATTTTTTAAAATTTTATTAATTTCTTTTTCATTAATTGTCTTATTTAAATCTATTTCACCATATATTTTTATTGTTTCATCACTTATTCTTTGATTGCCATTAATTTTAATTTGCTTAGAATTTTCGTTTGCGTTACCAAAGGAGCAGGTAATAAACAGAATGAATAAAATTTTAATTATATTTCCCATAATAACGTTCAATTTTTTTAATTGTAATTTTTTTTGCCCAAGTGTCTACAATGTTGATTGTATTTAAATTAGACGGCTTTCTTATAGCATATTTTTTATAATTTTTGTCTTTCAAAATGTCTAAAATGATTTTTTGTATTCCCAAAAAAGGTATCTTTTTTCTTAAAAAATGCTCTACCAACACCTCATTAGCTGAATTGATAATTATTCCTGTTCCGTCATACTCATTAATGTGTTTTGACAGCCTAATGATAGGAAATACTTTTTTATCTACATTTTTAAAAGTTAAATTTTTAATTTTAGGATAATTTTTTTTTGTTTTTATGAAATTTTCGATTTTTATATTTTCCCCAAATATGGCATTCGCTATTGGTATGATCATAGTGGGTTCGTGGTAAACGAATTTTTTTAATCCATTTTTAAAATCAATAATTGCATGAACTAACGACTCAGGATGAATTATAATATCTAATTTTTTAGTTGGTAGATTAAATAGTCTTTGAGCTTCAATTAATTCTAGAATTTTATTCATTAACGTTGCTGAGTCTATTGAAATTTTTTTACCCATTTTCCATTTTGGATGTTTTAAAGCTTTTTGTGGCTTAATATTTTTAAGCTGAGAAAATTTATAATTAAGAAATGGACCGCCTGATGCAGTAAGATACACTTTATTAATATCTTGAACATTGTGATTTTTTAGTAAATTCATTATCGAAAAATGCTCTGAGTCTATTGGGATAATTCTAGTTTTATTTTTTTTTGCTTCTTTTTTTATTAAGTGCCACCCACAGATGATTGCTTCTTTATTTGCTATTAAAATCTTTTTGCTTAACTTAATTAAATTAATAGTTGGTTTTAATCCTTTGATGCCAGGTATAGCAGAGATAGTAATATCTGATTTTTTTTTTGTCTTGATTATTTCAGGATTATTAATAACGATAGTTTTGGTATTAAGGAATTTTTTTCTAATTTTTTTACATATAAGCTCATTATTTATTAAAAAATAGATTGGTTTGTAAATTTTTATCTGTCTGCAAATCTCTTTATAATTTTTATTTGCTGAAAATATAAAAGGTATAAATAAGTTTTTTTTTTTATCGATTATTTTTAAAGTGTTACGTCCAATAGAACCTGTTGATCCTAATATTGATATAAATTTTTTCATTTAATTAATAATGAGAGAGTTATCAAGCCCATTGGAATACCAAAAAATATACCATCAAGTCTATCCAAAACTCCACCATGTCCTGGTAAAAAATTACCGGTATCCTTTAATTTAGCTTTTCTTTTCAAAAAAGAGAAAAATAAATCTCCCAATTGACAAGATATCGAGGTTATTAAAGCAACAATTAAAATTTTGAAATTTAATAAATTTATTAAAAAGAAAAATAAAAAAGAAATTGTTATCAATGTCAGTATTATTGAACCTAATGCTCCTGCATATGTTTTGTTTGGACTTATTTTGGTTAATTTAGGACCTTTAAATATTTTACCAAAAATGTAGCCACCTAAATCTGATGCGATGCATCCTAGCAATAATATAAAAAGTAAATACTTTATTATAATATTATTTGAGGAAAAAAGAAAAATTGCAACAAAGGTAAACACATAACTTGCAAAGAAAATATTAATTAAAGTAAAACCTAATTTTTTTTTAATAATTCTTTTTGAAATTTCAAGAAACTCTAAAACTGACAAAACGCCCAATACAAGCAAACTATAAGCTAAAACTATGTTAGAAATAAAAATAAAAAAAACTAATAAAAATAATACTAAAGAAGTTAAAATTCTTTTCTTTAAATTACTTGAAATCATATTTTTCCGTAGTTCCTATTTATTTTTTTATATTTATTTATTATCTTTAACAAATCACTTGAAGTAAAATCTGGCCACAATTTTTTTAAAAAAAATAGCTCGGCATAAGCCAATTGCCAAAGTAAAAAATTACTTAAACGTTGATAACCTCCAGTTCTAATTAAGATATCAGGATTTGGCAAATTTTTTGTATATAAATTTCTTTCAAAATTTTTGATTGATATATTTTTTTTAGTTTTTTTCAAAGCTTGAATTATTTCATTTTTCGAACCATAATTAATTGCTAAATTTACAACTATTTTTTTATTTTTTTTTGTAAGTTTGACAGATTTTTTTAATGAAAGTTTAATATCAGATGAAAATTTATTTAATTCACCTAAAATATTTATTTTAATACCTTGCTTTATTATATTCTTTATTTCTTTTGTAAAATAAGTGTTTATTAATTTGAAAATATAATTTTTTTCATTCTTTGGTCTTTTCCAATTTTCGGAGGAAAAAACGTAAAAAGTTATTATTGGTATGTTAAATTTAATTGATGCGCCAACTATTTTTTTTACAGTTTCTACACCTTTTAAATGTCCGAAGTTTCTTCCTTTACTTCTTTTTTTTCCCCACCTGCCGTTTCCATCCATAATGAAAGCAACATGGCTGAGTTTGTTCATATCTGAATGATCTCTTTTTCTTTTTCTGATAAGATTTTTTCTATATTTTCTATACTTGTGTCCGTCAGTTTTTGGATTAATTTTTCATGGTTTTTGCTGTCATCTTCGGAAATAATTTTATCTTTAAGTTTTTTTTTAAGATCTTCGTTTGCCTCTCTCCTGATGTTTCTTATTGCAACTTTACCTTTTTCGACCATATTTTTTAATATTTTAATTAAATCTTTTCTTCTTTCCTCTGTTAAATCTGGAATTCTTAATCTAATTATTTGTCCGTCTACTTGAGGATTAATTCCTAGTTCCGACTTTTGAATCGCTCCTTCTATTAAAGTTATATTTGATTTGTCCCACACTTGAATGGAAATTAATCTTGCCTCTGGAACACTGATAGTTGCTAATTGATCAACCGGCATTAGTTGCCCGTATACATCAACTTTAATTGTATCGAGCATATTTGTATTAGCTCTACCAGTTCTCAAAGTAGCTATTTCTTTTTTCAGAGATTGAATACTTTTATCCATCTTAGATGAATAATTTTTCTCATTAAATTCACTGCTCACCCTTAAACTCCTTCTCCAACTTTATATCGAACAAAGTCTAGAACTTTAAGTTGATTTTCTGATGAGTTTTCTTTAAGAACTTCTGAAACTTTTTTTTTAGGATCCATTATCCATAACTGGTTTAACAATGAGTTGTCATTTAAAAATTTTGATATTTTTCCTTTTGAAATTTTTTCTGCCATTTCTGCTGGTTTTCCTGAATTTGTAATTTCTGCTTTTATTATTTCTAATTCTTTACTAACTAAATTTTTATTTATACCTTCTTTAGCAATAGCCAAAGGGTTTGATGCAGCAATGTGCATGGCTACTTTGTTTCCAATATCCCTATTTTCTTTTGACACACCATCTAGCTTAACTAAGGAGATAATTTTTCCAATGCCTTTCTCAATTGCTGAGTGTACATAATAAAAATTAGTACCTTTAGAACTATCAAAAAATTTCGTCCTTCTAATTGTAATTTTTTCCCCAATCTTTGCAATTAAATTCACTAAATTATCTTTTACTATAATTCCATTAAGCATTTTTGCATCAGTAAGTTTATTAAGATCACCTTTATTAGTAAAATTTAAGTCAGATAATTCCTTGCAAAAATTTATGAAGTCTTGATTTTTTGCAACAAAATCTGTTTCACTATTAATCTCTATTAAAGAAATATTACCTTCATTTTCTTTAACTAATGCCAAACCTTCTGATGCAGTTCTACTCATCTTTTTTGAAGCCTTAGCTATTCCTTTTTTTCTTAAAAACTCAATTGATTTATCTAAATCGCCATTCGTTTCGTCTAAAGCTACTTTGCAATCTTTAAAACCAACTCCAGTCATCTCTCTTAGTTTTTTAATATTATCTAGCAAATCTTTATTTGACATTTGAACAGTTGTTAGGTTTATTTTTCTTTTACTTTAGATAATTTTTCTTCTGCTTTGTCAGGTCCTTTGATATTTTTCTCTGCATCTTTAATCGTACTTTTTAAAAGTTCGCAATATAAATTTATAGATCTTCTAGCATCATCGTTACCAGGTATTGGAAAATTTATTCCTGTTGGATCTGAATTAGTATCTAAAACAGCTATTATAGGTATTCCTAACTTTTTAGCTTCAGCTACTGCCAAAGACTCAACATTGGTGTCTATTATAAATATTAAGTCCGGTGTTTTTTTCATTTCTGATATTCCACCAAGAGATCTTTGAAGTTTTTCTTTCTCCTTACCAAATTTCAATATCTCTTTTTTTGTAAAACCTAGGTTTTCTTTAGATAGTTGACTTTCTAATTTTTTTAATCTTTTTATTGAATTTTGTATTGTATTCCAATTTGTAAGCATTCCACCAAGCCATCGATAGTTTACATAATACTGGCCTGTTTCTTTAGCTAAATCACTGACTTGTTCCGAAGCTTGTTTTTTTGTAGAAACAACTAATAGTTTCCCTCCTGCAGCAATCACTTTGTGCACTTCCATTAACGCGTTCTTAATAAAATCCACTGTTTGAGTTAAATCTATAATGTGAATCGAATTTTTTTCCCCAAAAATGTATTTCTTCATCTTTGGGTTCCACCTGAGCGTCTTATGGCCAAGGTGTACACCAGCTTCTAGTAATTGTTTTATATCAACTTTTGGTACGTTCATAATTTTTCCGGTTATTCCACCACAGCTATTCCATTAAAGGACCGGTAGGGCAATGCCCTTAACACTGTGTGCGTAATCTGAGACAGATATATACAATAACTTCAAAAAATCAACAGTCTAAACTGTTATTTTTTCTACATTTTTCATAGCTTTTAAGGCTTTCAAATGGTTAAAGTCAAAAAGTCTATTTTCTTTTAGTGAATAAAGAGCTTTTTTGTTTTTATCTTTAACAACTAAATTTATTTCTGTCTCACCCTTAACAGACAACAGTTTTTTTACCTCATTCAAGCTATAACTCTCTTTCAGCTCTATAGTTACTTTAGAATAAGGCTTGTTAATCACGTCTTCTAAACTAATGATTTTTTTAACATTTATTCTTTTTTTTATTGTTTCTCCAATATTTCTATCTTTTTGTAGAGTTAATACAATGGACTCTGACTCCTTCAATTTTTCTCGGTTAATTGTAAGAATTTCTGAAAATAAAAATAATTCAAATTCATTTTCTTTATCACTTAACTTTACTATTGCATATGGAGTGCCTTTTGCACTTTTCTTTTCTTGAATTGACATAATAGTTCCAGCTACTAACCCTTCATTTACATCACTCTCAAAGAATTGGTTGTAAGAAATTATATTTAGATGATTGAATATTTCGTCAAATTCATTTAACGGATGGTTAGTTAGATAAAAACCTAGAGATTTAAATTCTTCTGAGAGAAGCTCTTTTTGCGACCAAGGCTTTGATGGCAAAAACTCAAATTCTTCTGGATTATTCTCATCATTATCAAAAAGATTTGTTTGATGATTATCTTTATCATCATTTATATTTTTAATCTTTTGTAAAATTTTTGGTATTGAATTTAAAAATTTATTTCTCTCAATGTTAAATTCGTCAAAAACTCCTGCTTTAGCTAAACCTTCTAATTGAAGCTTGTTTACATCTTTTGAGCTAATTCTTTTTAAAAAGTTTGTAAAAGAAATAAAATTTCCATTTTTTTCTCGTTCATCTACTATATTTGATATAGCTTCGTATCCAACATTTTTAATTGCACCTAATCCATAGTAAAGTTTTCCATCAATAGCTCTAAAATCAGAAAAACATTTGTTTATTGAAGGATTGATTATTTCAATATTTAATTTTTTCAACTCCTCAACAAACTCCCTCAGTTTAGATGTGTTCGTAAGCTCAGTTGACATAGTGGCTGCAATAAAATCTTCTTTATGATATGTTTTAAGGTAAGCTGTTTGATAGGCAATCAAAGCATATGCTGCTGCATGACTTTTGTTAAAACCGTATTGAGCAAAAGGTTCTATCTTTGTAAAAACAAAATTTGCGACATCTTTTGCAATTCCGTTTTGAATAGCACCATTAATAAATCTTTCTTTTTGTTTATCTAACTCAGCTTTTTTCTTTTTACCCATTGCCCTTCTTAATATATCTGCTTCTCCTGCAGTAAAACCTGCAAGTGTTTGTGCTATCTGCATCACTTGCTCTTGATAAATAATAATTCCGTAAGTTGGCTTTAAAATTTCTTTTAAAGTTTGATGAATATAATCTGGCTCTTTGTTTCCATTTTTACAATCATTATAAACAGGAATATTACTCATTGGACCCGGTCTATATAAAGCTACCAATGCAATTATGTCATCGAACTTGTTTGGTTTCATTTGTTTGATTGCTTCTCTCATGCCAGTACTTTCAAGTTGAAATAGTCCGGTTGTTTCCCCTGTTGAAAGCAGAGAATAAACTTTTTCATCATTATGATTAATTTTACTTATATCAAGATTAATATTTTTTAATTTTAACCTTTTAACAGTGTTGTCGATAACTGTTAAAGTCTTAAGGCCGAGCAGGTCAAACTTTACTAAACCAGCATTTTCTGAAGAGTACATATCATACTGAGTTGATGGCAATGTAAGATTTGAACTGTGATCAACATACAATGGAAATTGTTCAGCTAATTTTTCTCCGGCAATAACTACTCCAGCTGCATGTGTAGCCATATTACGATTTAACCCCTCTAATTTTAAGGATAATTCCAAAAGTTTTTTAACTTTAATATTATTTTTAACTTCTTCTTTGAACCTAGGTTCTCTGTCAATTGACTCTTGTAGTGTAAGAGGTCTTGAGGGGTCAAAGGGCACCATTTTACAAATTTTATCGACATGTCCATATGAAAGTCCTAATACACGACCGACATCTCGCAAAACCATTCTGGCCTTTAATTTTCCAAAAGTAATTATATGCGCCACACCATTTTTGTACTTTGATTTTAAGTACTCAAATACCTGATCTCTTTTTTCCTCACAAAAATCTATATCAAAGTCTGGCATAGAAATTCTATCTGGATTTAAAAATCTTTCAAATATTAAATCAAATTCTAATGGGTCTAGGTCTGTTATATCTAAACAATAGGCAACTAATGATCCAGCTCCTGAACCTCTTCCAGGTCCTACAGGTATTAAATTATTTTTTGCCCATTTAATATAATCTGAAACTATTAAAAAATAGCTAGCATAATCCATAGAATTAATAATGTTAATTTCATGTGATAATCTTTCTTCATAAATTTTAATAATTTGTTCTTTAGATTTAATTTTACTTTTTTTAAGGATAAAATTTTCAATTCTGTTTTCAAGACCTTTTCTTGCAAGATTTGACAGTTGCTCTTCAGGTGTATTGTTTTGATTGCTCGCGATAGAAGGTAAAATTGGTTTTGATTTTTTTGGCTTAAAATTAAATCTTAAATGAAAATTATAATTATTTTCTAAAGACTCAGGTATATCAGAATAAAGATTTTTAATTTCATTTTCTGATTTAAAATAATGTTGATTGTTATATTTAAGTCTATTTTTATCGTCTATAAAATTTTTTTCTCCTATACAAATTAAAGCATCATGAGCTTCATACATGTCTTGATTTAAGTAAAATACTTCTTGAGTTGCAATTAATGGTATATTAAGTTTTTTTGAAATATTTAGTAAATAATTTTCAAAATTTTTTTCTTGATTTTCATCATGTCGTTGAATCTCAATATACATCCTGTCTTTAAAATCATTTTTAAGAGAAGTCAGTAAAATTTCTAAATCTTTAATTTTATTTTTAAAAAAAAGTTTACCAAAATAGTTATTATAATTTCCTGTGAGCAAAATTAGGTCTTCGCTATTATTTTTTAAATCTTCTATTGTGCAAGCAGGATCAGCTAGATTATTATTCAAATAACTTAATGAAGAGAGTTTCGTGAGATTTTTATAACCTTGTTCAGATGTAGCATATAACGTAATTTTTCCGATAACGTTTTGTGCTTTCAAATTAATTTGAGTACCAATTATCGGTTGTGTGCCAACTTTGGAAAGCTTTTCAGAAAATTCTAAAGCACCACATAAATTATAACTATCTGCTAAACCTACCGATTTTATTTTATTAACTTTGCAGTAATCAACAAGCTCATCTATTTTAATTGCACCTTCGCAAATAGAGTACTGAGTATGAATTTTTATATTATTAAAATTTTTGACATTTTCAGGCATTAACTCGTTTTATAATACCATTTGAAATAAACAACTTGTAATCAGCCCTGTTGGCAAGTTCTCTATTATGAGTTGCAAAAATAATAGTTTTTTTTAATTTTTTTAATTTTAAAAAGTAAGAAAATATTTCTTTAGAATTTTTGTGATCAAGATTTCCAGTGGGTTCGTCAGCTAATATTAAATCTGTTCCTGCTATCAAAGCTCTTGCAATTGCTACCCTTTGTTGTTCTCCACCTGAAAGCTCATTGGGAAAATGATTAGATCTCTCTAAAATTTGAACTGATTTTAAAATTTTTTTAGCTTTTTCTTCGGCTAATCTCCTATCATTTCCTTTAATAATTAATGGCATCATTACATTTTCGATAGCGGTGAAATCAGTTAATAAATTATTGTCTTGAAAAATTATCGAAATATTATTTCTTCTTATTTCATCTTTTTTTTCATCATTAAATTTTCTTGTAAAATTATCATTTATTTTAATTTCACCTTTTGTTGGTTCATCTAATAATGCAAGCAGGTGTAATAAAGAAGATTTTCCTGATCCTGAAGGTCCAACTAAAGCGACTAAATCTCCTTTTTTTATTTTGATATTTAAATTTTCAAAAAGTGTGATATCGCCATCGAAATGTTTATAGGTTTTTTTTAGTTTAATAATTTCTACTAAAGTCTTACTCATATTTTAATGCTCTAAATGTTTTCATTTTTGAAATATTGTTTGCAGGAATATAAGATGCTACTGCTGAAACTAATAAAGAAAGAAAGAAAATTATCAGTATTGAATTAAAATTTATTTCACTTGGTAATTTTTCCAAAAAATAAATATCCGAAGGAAATATTTCTAAATTAAAAACTGTCGATAAAAATAATCTTAATTTTTCTATATTTAGTGAAAAAATAATCCCCACTAAAATTCCAGTTAATGTAGCAAAAAAACCTATCGAAAAACCAGTTAAAAAAAAAGATTTCTTAATAGAAGAATTATTTAAACCTAAAGTCTTTAAAATTGCTATCTCTTTGGTTTTATTTTTAATTAATATTGTTAATCCTGAAATTATATTAAATGCTGCTACTATAATTATTAAGGTTAGAATTATAAACATTACATTTCTTTCAACTTTAAGAGCACTAAAAAAAGATTTATTCAAATCGGCCCAAGAGTAAACATAATAGTTTGGGAAAGAATCTTGAATTTTAACTTTTAACTCATCAGCTTCTATCGGATCTTCTAAATATATTTCAATATTTTGGTCTGCTGAACTCTTATCAAAAATTGATAAAGCATCTTCAGTATTCAAAAATATAACATTTTGATCAAATTCTATAAACCCAGTATTAAATGTACCAGCTATTCTAAAATTTTCTTGTTTTGGCAAACTTCCGATAGGCGTGGAAATAAAAGCTGAAGACATTAAATTAATTGGATCACCTTCTTTCAAATTTAAATTAAATGCTAGTTCCGTTCCAACAAAAACATAATTTTTTTTGAAATTTTTAATACTACCGCTTGTTATATTTTTTTCTAAAAATTCTTTAATTTTTATCTCATTTTTATTTACTCCTTTAAGTACCAACCCCTTTGCTTTGTTATTACTTATGACTATTCCCTCACCAGAGTAGGTTTTGCTTATACTTATGTTATTGTATTTTTCTTTTAATTCATCAATAAATCTATCCTCAATAACAAAACTGTTTGGTTGAACAACTACATGAGGATTTAAACCTAAAATTTTTTTTGTTAAATCATTTTTGAAACCGTTCATAACTGACATAACAATTATCAATATTGCTACCCCAAGCATAATTCCTAAAAAAGAAAAAATAGAAATTATTTTTAAAAAACCCTCTTTTTTTTTAGGCCTAAGATTTCTAGATGAAATTAATTTTTCTACTTTTGTGAACAAAATATTATCTTTTAAGTTTAGATTTTATATCTTCTAGGCTTAACATTTCACTCTTGGAATTCAATTCTTTAAATTCTAATTTATTTTCTTGAGATTTTGATCCAATAATAATTTGAAAAGGAATGCCTATTAAGTCATGTTTTTTAAATTTATTTGACATATTCTCATCAACATCATCTAATAATACGTCAATATTTTGTTTTTTTAATTCTTGATATATTTTTTCAGCTTTTTTTAAGTTTTCTTTGTTGTTTTTGCTTATGCTTGGAATGATAACTACTTCAAATGGCGAGATTGACTTAGGCCATTTCATAATACCATTATTATAATTTGCCTCAATTGCAGCGCCTACAAGCCTAGAAACTCCAATGCCATAAGATCCCATTTTTACAGAAATTTTCTTCCCGCTTTTATCATCAATTAAGCAATTCATTGGTTTTGAATATTTATCACCAAAGTAAAAAATATGTCCAACCTCAATACCTTTTGTTTTAATCTGATGTTGTTTATCAACTTCAGAATTAAATTTTTTTTCATCAAATTTTTCATCTGTTGCTGCATAAATATCTGTAAAATCTTTTCTCATTTTGGAAAGAGAATCATCAGTAGAATCATATTTATCTAAATTTATCTCAAATATTCTTTTATCTGCAAATATTTGACTCTCGCCAGTTTCTGCTAAAATTATAAATTCGTGAGAAAGATCTCCACCAATAGGACCAGTATCTGCGGCCATTGGTATAGCTTTCAATCCTAATCTATTAAAAGTTTTTAAATAAGAAAAAAACATTTTGTTGTAAGATTTTTTTGCATCATCATCTGTTAAGTCAAATGAGTAAGCATCTTTCATGAAGAATTCTTTACATCTCATTACACCAAATCTTGGTCTGATCTCATCTCTAAACTTCCATTGTATATGATAAAGAATTTGCGGAAGTGATTTATATGATTTAAAGCTTGATCTAAAAACATCTGTAATCAATTCTTCATTAGTAGGTCCATAAAGCATTTCCCTTCCTTGCCTATCTTTAATTCTTAACATCTCATCGCCATAATCATCATACCTGCCACTTTCTTTCCAGATTTCAGCTGATTGTATGGTTGGCATTAACATCTCTTGAGCTCCAATAGAATTTTGTTCCTCTCTTACTATTTGCTCAATTTTTTTCATTACTTTAAATCCTAATGGTAACCAAGAGTAAATACCTGCCGAAGATTGTCTAATCATTCCAGTTTGTAACATCAATTGATGAGACTTAATTTTAGCCTCAGCAGGTAAATCTTTAGTTATTGGAATAAATAATTGTGATAGGTACATTTTATTGCAAATATTTTCTTAAATTTAACAAATCAAATTCTACAAGATAATATATTACAATAAAAATTATTGAAGTAATTATCGTAGTAATTAAAAATTTTTTAGCTATTTTTGGATTATTAGGTGCCCCAGGATCAACTCCTTCTATCCTTTCTTTAAATTTTTCTTTATTTGATTGAATTCCGACGGGTAGTACTGCAAAAAAAATTATCCACCAAATTAATACATAAACTATAATTGAACCGGTTATACCCACTAAATTCTCACTATATTTATGTTTGTAAAAGGTTTTTTCCCAGTTTTTTCTCTAACGATTCTTCTACAATTTTGTTTAATTGTATCAATTAAATTTTTTTGTTGATTTTTATTTTCTAAAGAAAAAGTTCTACAAATGTTAAAAATTTCATCTTCCATATCAAAAATAAAATGCTCAGAATTTTCTTTTTCTGGAATGCCTCTAAATGATATAATTGGTTTTTTTATTTTTCCGTTATTAGATACTAAAAGTGTAATTTCCAGGTATCCATTTATTGATAAATTTTTTCTATCTTTAATTGATTGAGCATCTGTTTCAACGTTGATACTTCCATCTAAATAAACTCTTCCCGATGGCGCTTTGTCAACTACTTTAGGAGCGTCTCCAGGTAAAAGTTTAATTATATCTCCATTTTCAATCAATAGTGTTTTTGGAACTTGCATTTCTTTAGCAAAATTCACATGCTCTTGCATATGTCTATGCTCACCATGGACTGGAATAACACTTTTTGGTTTTACCCATTTATACATATCTTTTAAATCATCTCTATTTGGATGACCGGATACATGAACAAAAGCATTTTCCTCACTTATAATTTCAATATTATTTTTGACTATTTGATTTTGTAAGTTGTAAAGTTTTTTTTCATTTCCTGGAATTATTTTTGAAGAAAAAATCACACAATCTCCATCCTCTAAAAAAACTTCTGGATGAGAGCCATTAACAATTCTATTCATTGCTCCCATTGGTTCTCCTTGACTGCCAGTTGCTAAATAAAGAATTTTATCTTTTTTAACTTTTTTTGCTTCCTTTGGTTCAATTGGATCAATTAATCCTTTTAAATAACCACACTTTTTAGCAGCTTTAAATATTCTATGCATTGACCTACCCACCAAACAGATAGCCCTCCCTGTTTTTTTAGCACAATAAAATATTGATTCCATTCGAGCCACATTTGAAGCAAATGAAGTAACTAAAATTCTTTTTGTTTTTAATTCCATGATACGTAACAAACTATCTCTTACGTCGGACTCTGATCCTGCTCTTCCAGGGCTGAAAATATTAGTTGAGTCACATATCATTGCTGAAACACCTTCATCACCAATTTTCTTTAATTTATCTTCATCAATTTTATTTCCAATTAATGGGTTGGGATCTATTTTCCAATCTCCCGTATGTAAGATTGTTCCTAAAGGTGTTTTAATACTTAATCCATTTGGCTCTAAAATTGAATGAGTAAGAGTTACAAAATCTATTTCAAAGTCCCCTAGTTTAATTTTACTATTCAATGGAACAATTTTTAAAAAAGAAGAAATATCAATTTTTTTCTCTTTGAATTTTTCAGTTATTAACGCTGCAGTAAAAGGTGTGGCATACAACTTACATTTTAAATCAGGCCAAATATGCGCTACTGCACCGATATGGTCCTCATGAGCATGTGTTAGAACGATACCTAACAGATCATTTTTTTTATCAATTATAAAACCAGGGTCAGGCATAATTAAATCAATACCCGGAATAGAGTCATCTGCAAAGGTCACACCTAAATCAACGATAATCCATTTTTGATTGTCATCTTTACCGTATGCATAAAGATTCATATTCATGCCTATTTCTCCTGATCCACCCAAAGGACAAAAAAGTAATTCTTCTCTACTCATATTAATTCTTTATAAACTTTTGCTATACCATTTATAGTAATATTTTGATCAACTGTAGCATTCTTTTTAATAATTTTTTTAAAAAAATTTGCATAACCACCTGTTAATATTACCTTAAATTTTTTTTTATTTTTTGAAATTATTTTGTTGATAATATTATTTATTAAACCTTCATATCCCCATACAAATCCTGCGTTTAATGCTTCTTTAGTATTTTTTCCAATTTTTTTTTGTTTAGATCTCAAATTAATTATAGGAAGTAATGCAGTGGCTTTGTTTAAATTATTAATAGAAAGTTTTATACCCGGTGCAATCACACCGCCTTCGTATATACCGTTTTTGATTACGTCAAAAGTCGTTGCTGTTCCAAAATCTATTACTAGGCAATTTTTAAATTTTTTTACACCTATTGCATTTGCAATTCGATCAGAACCTAACTGTTTTTTATTTTTAATATTTATTTTAATTATCTTATTCAAATTTAATTTTTTTAACTCTAGCACTTTGTATTTTTTTAACTTCAAACTCTTCTTGATATTAATTAGTACCTTTGGTACAACACTTGAAAATAAAAATATTGGATTAAGATCTTTGTTATATTTTTTTGTAATAATGGTTTTTATTAAATTGCCTCTTAACATCTTAAAAGTTTCAAAATTATAAGATCTTAAAATTTCAAAACTATTATTTAAAATACATACTTTTGTTGAGGTGTTGCCTATGTCACCAATTAAATATTTCATAATTTTTTAGTGAATTTTTTTAAATCAGAAAAAGAATTTCGATTGACTTTAAGTAAAAATTTTTCATAACTATTTTTAATCATAATAAATAGTTTTTTATTATCTATATTTTTTTTTGTAATATGTTTCAAAGAAGTAGAGGAAAAACTACTATTTTTTGGCTCCAAATTAGTATTTATTCCTATCCCTATTATTAAAAATTTTTTACCTGTATTAATAACAGTTTCTTGCAAAATTCCACAAATCTTTTTTCCTTCAAATAGTAAGTCATTTGGCCATTTAATTTTTATCTTTTTGGAAAACTTTTTAACGAGAATACTTTTTAATATATATGCATTTAAAACTGCAAATTTTTTAAAATCTACTTTGGTTTTATTCATGCTAAAGAAAATGGTTATAAATAGGTTTCCTTTTTTAGAAATCCATTTTTTTCCCATCGTTCCTCTTCCTTTAGTTTGTTTCTCAGATAAGATAATTGTTGGCCTAATATTTTTTTTCTTAATTAGTAAATGAGCTATATCATTTGTGCTTTTAACACTTTTAAATTTAAGTGATCTTAATTTCATTAATTTAAAAATAATGTATCTACAACATTATTCAAAACTGAGGGGTATAAGAAGAAAGTTAATAATATGCAACAACTTATAAAAATCGATAATTGTGCAAATTTATTTTTTGTTACATCAAAACTTATAACGCTATCATCAAAATAAATAGTCTTGATTATTTTTAAATAATAAAAAGCAGAAATTACTGTGGTCAACAATCCTATTATAGCTAGAGCATACATCTTTTGTTCAACCACAGCTGTGAAAACATAAAATTTGGCAAAAAACCCTCCAAGTGGTGGAATGCCAGCTAAAGAAAATAGGATTACTAAAAATGAGATAGCTAACATTGGATGTTTTTTAGAAATGCCTGATAAGTCAGAAATATTTTCTTTGTACTCACCATCTTTTTTTAACAAGTACAAACATGAAAAAGCTCCTATATTCATTACAACATAAATAGAAATATAAACTATTGCGCTTTCATAACCTGAGATCACACCTGTTGCTACACCTGCTAAAGCGTATCCTATGTGTCCTATTGAACTATAAGCTAATAATCTCTTCACATTTTTTTGCCCAATAGCAGCGACTGCACCTAAAATCATCGAAGCAATAGATATAAAAATAATTATTGTTTGCCACTCCATTAATATTTTTGAAAAAGGAATAAGCATGAACTTTATTAAAACAGCTAGTCCGGCAACCTTTGGAACTACTGCAAAATAACTTGTTATGGATGTTGGCGCTCCTTCATAAACGTCAGGTGTCCACATATGAAAAGGAACTGCTGAAACTTTAAATGCAAGTCCAACTAAAATAAATACCATTGCAAACACTGCACCAGTATTTTCTTTTCCTAATTCGTTTGCAATTAAATCAAAATTAGTTGATCCAGTAAATCCATATAGTAAAGAACAGCCATAAAGCAATAAACCTGATGATAAGGCACTTAAAACAAAATATTTTATACCTGACTCGGATGACTTTAAATTGTCTCTGTCAATAGAGGCTAAAATATATAGTGACAATGATTGTAGCTCTAAGCCCAAATAAAATAAAATTATATCATTAGAACTTACCATGAAAAACATTCCTAAAATTGAAAGTAATATTATTATTGGATACTCAAACTTTGCCAATTTATTATCTAAAATAAAATTTTTTGATGAATTAAGCACAAATAAGCTTGAGATAAGTATTAATATTTTAAAAAAATTTGAAAAAGCATCTCGTGTGAAGCTTTCTAAAAATATTTTTGCTACGTTATTTGAACCATTTAAAATTATTGTAATTGTCAATAAAATTATTAATGAAGTAAGGTTGAAGATTAAATTAAAACTATTTTTTATGAATACTCCGATCATCAAGATAGAAAATATTGATAATGTTAAAAAAATTTCTGGAAGTAATATATTTAAATTATTTATCATATTAATTTAAACCATTTGTTTGCACAGCTGTTTCGTAATTATTGATCAAATTATCCACTGAAACGTTTAATGTTTCCATTAAAGGAACCGGATAAAAACCAAAAAAAATAACTAGCAAAGCTAATATACCTAACATAATGATTTCTGATTTATTTACATCTTTTAAATTTTTAATTTGATCATTTTTAGTTACACCAAAAATAACTCTCTTTGTGAGCCAAAGCATATATGCAGCTCCTAAGACAACT
>Ga0213866_10000515_pt1 | contig 30961 bp, 29 predicted proteins | sample PICome_11_FD_160079 | JGI IMG/M metagenome (GOLD analysis project Ga0213866, IMG submission 160079) | Coastal seawater microbial communities near Pivers Island, North Carolina, United States - PICO284 | ecosystem: Environmental > Aquatic > Marine > Coastal | place: USA: North Carolina... | reverse complement strand
TGGGTCTGTTCGCTGATCGTCTCGCCGTGCTCGTCGATCGCCCGAATGGTCGCGCGGACCTCCGCGTCGACGATCGCCTCTCGGCGGTCCGATACGGCGTGCACCGCCAGATCGAGGTGTTCGCCGCGAGCCACCACCGCGGGAAGGGGATCGCACACGATGATCACCGGTCGGCAGGCGTCGACCATCGCCTGCCATGCCGGCTTGGGACGCCGCTCGTGGTCGAGTACGCCGAAGCCGCCGGTCGCGGAGACGTCGGCCAGGTAGAACTGAGCGAAGCCTCCTGTCGGCCGGTACTTCAGGCGTCGCAGGAGTTCGATGTTGGTCTTGACCACCTCGGCCTGCGCGACGCGCGTGAGCGACGCCCACGTCGTCGCGTCGTCGACCCCTCGCGGTGCCACCAGATGGTGCAGCGACGACACCCGTGCGCCGGTCTCGGCCCCCACCCGCTCCCAGTCGAGCGCCGGCCAGCGATGGTCCTCGAGCACGGGCGCCTCGGGATTGACCGACGCGGCGCCGAATGCGGTGACGAATCGGGCCATCCGGGGAACCCGTGCCGTCGACGCGCCGAGGTCGGCGGCCCGGCCATCGGCCCAGCCGAACCAGAGATGGCTCGTGGTCCCATCGAGCGACGGGAAGTGCGGCGGGACCGCCGTGTGGAGGACGACGGGTCGACTCCCGTCGGTGCGGGTCAGGGTGCGCCGGACGGAGCGGTCGAGCACGTCGCGGTTCCACGATGGTGCCTGCTGCCCGAGCACCGGCGGCGTCGCCGTGGGCACATCCGGCCGACGGAACGGCTCGTCGTGGGCGCACCAGATCGCCACGGACGGATGATGCCCCAGGAGATCGACGGCCTCACGGGCCTGACGTGTCGCCTGGGTGCGCACCCCGCGAGCCATCACACCGCGGAGCGGGAGGTCCTGCCAGATCAGGAGGCCGGCCTCGTCGGCGGCGGCGTAGAGCTCGGGCCGGCCGACATGGGCGATCAGCCGGACGAAATCCAACCCGGCTTCCACGGCCGCGCCGACGTCGCCCGCGATCTGTTGGCGTGTCGCGTCGCCCGGCCGGGCCGTGGTCGGGAGCATCCCCGCGCCCTTGAGGAAGAGCGGGGTGTCGTTGACCCGCAGGACCCAGTTCTTGAAGCTCACCGTCCGGAACCCGATGCGCACATCGCGGGAGTCGTGCACCTCGTCGCCGGTCATCACCTCACACCGGAGATCGTGGAGCGGTTGGTCGCCGAGGGCATGGGGCCACCACAAGGCCGGTGCGGGAACGTCGAAGGTCCACTCCACGCGGTTCTCGCCGACGGCCGCGGAATGGACCTGCTCGTGCTCGTGCCCGGCCACGCGGGTGCGGAGCACCACGGCACCGCCGTCGGGTGCATCGAAGACGCATCGCATCGCCACGCGGGCCCGGGTCGGGTTCGCGTCGATGCACACGGCCCTGAAGAACCGAACGGCGATGGGCCCCGTTTCGTGGATCCGGACCCCACGCCAGATCCCTCCGGGATTGGCGCCCGCGGCGCCCGCCAACTCGGGATCCTGGAGTGCTCCCATCATCGAAGACCGGTTGTCGGGGTCGCTGAAACGGCTGCAGTTCACGTCGACGCCGAGGACGTGCTCGGTCCGGTCGCCGAGCAGGTCGGTCACCTCGAACCGATGCGGCACGAAATAGCCGTCGGTGTCGCCGACATACCCGCCGTCGAGCCACACGTCACCCTGTTGGGCGATGCCGTCGAAGCAGAGGAACCGGCGTCGACCCTCCGCAGCCGGCTCCAGTGCGAACGAGGTCCGGTGCAGGACCGATCGCGCCGATTCGAGCCCCTCGGTGTCGGACCAGTGGCCCGGCACGACGATGCTGGCCCAGCCACGATCGTCGAGCTCTGGCTCGTGGAACGTGCGCCGCAGCTCCTCCGTGGCCGGCGCAGCCCGCCATGCCCCCGACAGTTCCATCGACGCAGGGTAGCCCTGCGGCACAGCGCTTCGCCCAAGTGCTCAGCGCTGTGTCGGATGGCGCTTCGCCCAAGTGCTCAGCGCTGTGTCGGATGGCGCTTCGCCCAAGTGCTCAGCGCTGTGTCGGATGGCGCTTCGCCCAAGTGCTCAGCGCTGTGTAGGGTCGCCGCCATGTCGAGACCAGAGACCCTTGGTGCCCTTCGTGAGAGCGGATGGGAGTCCACCCCGATCCGCCAGGAGATCCGACGGAACGCGATCGCCAGGATCCGCTCGGGCGAACCACTGTTCCCTGAGGTGCTCGGATACGAGAACACGGTCACGCCCCAGCTCGAGAACGCCCTGCTCGCCGGACACGACATCATCTTCCTCGGCGAACGGGGGCAGGCCAAGACCCGCATGATCCGCGGACTCACCGGCCTCCTCGACGAATGGATGCCGATTGTCGCCGGCTCCGAGATCAACGACGACCCCTATGCCCCGATCTCCAAGCACGCCCGCGACCTCGTCGACGAGATGGGCGACGCGACCCCGATCTCCTGGGTCCACCGCGACGACCGCTTCGGCGAGAAGCTGGCCACTCCCGACACGGCCATCGCCGACCTGATCGGTGAAGTCGACCCCATCAAGATCGCCGAGGGTCGCTACCTCTCCGACGAGCTCGTGCTGCACTACGGCCTCGTGCCCCGCACCAACCGCGGCATCTTCGCGATGAACGAGCTTCCCGACCTCGCCGAGCGGATCCAGGTCGGCCTGCTCAACGTCCTCGAGGAGCGCGACGTCCAGATCCGTGGCCACAAGGTGCGGCTCCCGCTCGACGTCATCCTCGTCGCATCGGCCAACCCCGAGGACTACACGAACCGCGGTCGACTCATCACGCCGTTGAAGGACCGGTTCGGCTCCCAGATCCGAACCCACTACCCGCTCGACGTCGACACCGAGGTGGCAATCATCGAACAGGAGGCCGACCTGGCATCGGCCGACGGACTCGACGTCGCCGTGCCGTCGTTCATGACGGAGGTCTGCGCCAACCTCTCGCACGCGGCGCGGGCCAGCCAGCACATCAACCAGCGCTCCGGGGTGTCGGTTCGACTGTCGATCTCCAACACCGAAGTGATGGTCGCCAACGCAGTGCGGCGGTCGCTGCGCTCAGGCGCAACCGCGGTGGTGCCGCGGATCGTCGACCTCGACGCCCTGCCGGCATCGACGTCCGGAAAGATCGAGATCGAAACCCTCGACGAGGGCCGCGATCACGAGATCCTCGAGAACCTGGTGCGGGCGGCCGTGCTCGCCGTCTTCAAGGACCGGGTGCCGCCCGACACCCAACGAGCCGTGGTCGATGCGTTCGAGGGCGATGTGGTCGTCGACACCGGGGAGGACGTCACCGACGACGCCTACGCGGCGATGCTCGAGTCCATTCCCGCCCTGCAGACGCCGGTCAAGGCCCTGCTCTCGGAGGAGGACCCCAGCGACGCGGAGTCTCCCGCGATGATCGCGAGCGCCATCGAGCTGGTGCTCGAGGGGCTCCACCTGTCGAAGCGACTCAACAAGGACGGCGGCGGTAGCAAGTCGCAGTTCCGCAGCCGCAGTTAGGACGACGACGCCGCGTCGGCGAAGGTCGTCGCCGCGGGCCGGCGTGACCGGTCCCGGCGTAGCAGCCCGCGGGGAGCCTCGAAGCCCTTCTTCCACTCGTACCCGTCGACGCCGGCGTCGTGGAAGTAGCCGGCCAGGCCGGCCGCGTCTGCGGCATCGAGTACGTGTTCGAGGCTCCGGCCGAGCAGGTGGTCCTGCCACGCATCGTCGTCGGTCGCAACGCCGTGCCCGGCGACGACCACCCGGTGGTCGGGGAGGGTTTCGACCGTGCGGTGGATCGCCTCGGCCAGCTCTCCGGGCTCGGGGGCGAACCCCGAGACGTCGCGTCGACCCGTTCGCGGCCAGGCCTCGAGCGCGCCCTCGGCGGTGATGCCGATCGGGTGATCGTGGACGATCCCGACGAGGTCGACGCCGTTGACGAAGGCGGGCACCTCCTTCGCGGCGCGACCGTCGATCTCGAGGATCCCGTTGGCGTGGGCGCGAAGCCAGGTGCCCCACAACAGATCGTCCCAGCGCTGTCGAGCCTTCCGCGCCTCGTGACTGGTCCGTCCGTCGTCGTCGGCGAGGGCGTGCACGGGATCGGCCCGCCACGCCGTCATGATCGGCTGATGCCCCGAACTGAGCAGTCGGACCGCATCGTGGGTGGCCAACACGGCGCCCTCGACCGCCTCTCGCATGACCCGGGGGTCGCTTCTCCCCGGGGGCCGGGACCCGAGGCCGTAGCCCCGCAGCGCCCAACCGATGGGATCGTCGATGGGCACGAAACCGTCGGCGAACTCGTCGAGTGCCTCGGCGAGGAAGTCGACGTGGCGGGCCCAGAACCGGCCCCGCGCCGCGGCGTCGCGATGGCCGCCTTCGTCGTCGAGGTACCAGCCGGGCAGTGAAGTGTGGTGCAGGGTCAGCCAGTTGCGCAGGCCGGCGTCGCGGGCCGCTGCGAGGATGTCGCGATAGCGGTCGAGCGCGTCGCTGTCGCGCTTGCCCTCGGCCGGCTCGATCCGGGCCCATTCGATGGTGACCCGCCAGTCGGTGCACCCGAGCGCTGCGAACTGGCCGACGTCGTCCGCAACGTCGGCCTGGAGTCCGTAGCCGTCGCCGGACGCCGGTGCGAGCTTCTCGCGCTCCCACTCCGACCAGTCGGCTGTGGGGGCCACGCCCTCGGCGGAGACCGACGACGACGTGACCCCCCAGCGGAACTCAGCGGTTGGTGAACTCACCGGCGTCGAACACCACCCGGTCGCCCACCCGCGTCTGGAAGAGGGTGGTGTCACCCTCGTTCCACATGTGGACGTCGAGCTTCTCGCCCGGCATCACCGGCGACTTGAACCGGCCTCCCATGGACCCGAAGGCGTCGGGATCGCTGTCGCACAGACCGTGGAGAAGCGCCCGCCCCGTGAACCCGAAGGTGCAGAGGCCGTGCAGGATCGGCTTGTCGAACCCCGCCATGCTTGCAAACGACGGATCGGAGTGGAGCGGATTGCGGTCGCCGTTGAGGCGATACAGCAGGGCTTGGTCGTCGCGGGTCGTGTAGCTGATCACCGTGTCGGCGTCGCGGTCGGGGAGGGCCCACGTGCTCGCCTCGCCGCGGTCGCCACCCCAGCCGCCTTCGCCGGAGATGAACAGGCCGTTGCGGCTGGTCCACAAGGGGTTCCCGTCGGCATCGGTCACGGTCGACTCGAGCCGGACCAGCGCCGCCTTGCCCTTGTCGAGGATCTCGGCCACCCGGCCCTGGCCGGTCGCGGAGCCCTCGGGCGGGACCGTCTGGTGGATCTGGATGAACTGCTCCCCGTGGAGCAGCGCAGCGAGGTTGAAGTCACCGAAGTTCGGCATGCCACCCGCGCCCATGACCACGACCTGGGTTGGGAGCGCCTTCTGCGGGGTGTCCTTCGTGTTCTCGGTGGTGAACTCGAGCTCGAACCCGGTCGGGTCGGTCGCGCCGGCGCCGACGCCGAGCGCGTAGAGAAGGCTGTCCTTCGAGGTCCAGCTGATCGGCGCCGGGTCGCTGGTGTTGCCGACGGCGTCTGGGTTGATGGGCATGGCGGGTCTCCTGTGGGTGAGATGGATTCAGATGATCGGCGCGGCGAGGGTCGCCATCGCCATCGAGGTGATGCGGTCTTCGAGCAGTCCGTCGTCGTCGCGTTCGGTGGTGGCCGTGGTGGAGATCATTCCGATCGTGCCGGTCACGAGGACGCGGGCCTGCTCGGGGCTGAGCTCCGGTCGCACCGCACGCAACTCGTCGATCCATTCGGTGCTCCAGGCTCGGAGCCGGCGGGTCATGGGCGCGCGGCGTCCCGACGAGAGGTGCTTCGCCTCGCTGGTCCAGACCGAGATCAGGGCAGATCGCTCGATCGCCACGCGGGCGTAGGCGCGGGCGTATCCCTCGAGCACGGACCGGGGATCTTGGTCGCTCGCCCGCGCGTTGAGGTTGGCCTCGTGCACCTCGTCGGCCGCGAGCTGGATGGCCTCGAGCAGGATCTCCTCCTTCGAGGAGAAGTGGCGGTAGATGGCCGGGCCGCTCACGTCGACGGCCTTGCCGATGTCGTCGACGCCCGTGGCCGGGTACCCCCGTTCGTGGAACAGCTCGATCGCGGCTTCGAGAATCAGCTCGCGGCGGTTCGACGGGCGGCGCGAGGGCTGATCGGCGTCGAGAGCGGGAGCGACTTCGGACATGGTTAGTGAACGTTAACAAGCGCCGGCGGTCGCGGGCACACCGACACCGACGGGTGTCGCGAACTCGCCGGGGGTTAGGGTCGGGTCATGGTCCTTCGCCGTCGTCGCCGTCAACGTCGCCAGCCGCCTCACTTCACCTATTCCCGGTGGGACGGCACGCAGACGGGATTCCAGGTCGACGCCGACCATCTCTTCGACGAGCTGGCCGACGACCTCCTCTACCACGGTGATGTCAACAACGCCCTCCGTCAGATGATGCAGGGCGGGATGATGGACCGCGACGGGCGCCAGATGGAGGGCATCCGCGAGATGCTCGACAAGCTGCGCGAACGGCGGAGCGAGATCCTCGACCAGCACGACCTCGGCGGCGTCTTCGACGAGATCGCCGACGCCCTGCGCGACGTGGTCGAGGAGGAACGTCAGGCGCTGAACGACATGGTCGAACACGCGAACCAGACCGGTGACGATCGTCGCCAGGAGCTCGCGAGCGACTCGGCCACGATGAAGAACATGGAGCTCGACATGCTCCCGCCCGACCTCGCGGGGCAGGTCAAGGGGCTCCAGAACTACGAGTTCGAGAGCGCCGAAGCACAGCAGAAGTTCGAGGAGCTGATGGAGCATCTCCGTGAACAGCTGCTGCAGCAGCAGCTCGACCAGATGGCCGACGGCGTCAACAACATGTCGCCGGAAGACCTTCAGCGCATGAAGGACATGATGGCCGCGCTCAACAACATGCTCGAGCAGCGGGCCAACGGCGAGGAGCCCGACTTCCAGAAGTTCATGGAGGACTACGGCGACTTCTTCCCGGAGAACCCGCAGACGCTCGACGAGCTGCTCGAAGTGATGGCGCAGCGCATGGCGCAGGCTCAGCAGATGATGAACTCGATGACGCCCGAGCAGCGTCAACAACTCCAGGAGCTGAGCAATCAGCTCATGGAGGACATGGATCTCAACTTCCAGATGCAGCAGCTGGCCGACAATCTGCGGGAGCAGTTCCCGCAGATGGGTTGGGGGCAGTCCTACGACTTCCAGGGCCAGGACCCGCTCGACATGTCCCAGGCCATGGACATGATGGGGGAGCTGGGCGACATCGATCAGCTCGACAACCTACTCCGGGGGGCAACGAACCCAGGAGCGCTCGCCGAAGTCGACATCGACCGGGCTCGCGACCTCCTGGGCGACGAGTCGGCGGAGTCACTCGAGCGCATGGCGGAGATCGCCCGCATGCTCGAAGAGGCCGGCCTCATCGAGAACAAGGAAGGTCGCTACGAACTCACCCCTCGGGCCATCCGCAAGATCGGCAACGGCGCCCTGGAGGAGATCTTCAAGCACATGTCGGCCGACATGATGGGCAAGCACGAACTCCACAAAGCCGGCCAGGGCCACGAGCGCGAGTACGAGACCAAGACCTACGAGTACGGCGATCCGTTCAACCTCCACATCGAGCAGACCCTCCGCAACTCCATCGCCCGTACCGGCGGCGGCACGCCGATCGAGCTCCATCCCGACGACTTCGAGATCGAGCGCACCGAGCAGCAGGTTCGCTCGGCCACGGTGCTGATGCTCGACATCTCGATGTCGATGGCGATGCGCGACAACTTCCTTCCCGCCAAGAAGGTGACGATGGCGCTGCACTCGCTCATCTCGAGCCAGTACCCGCGTGACTTCCTGGGCATGGTCTCGTTCAGTGAGGTCGCCCGCGAATTCAACGCGGCGACGCTGCCCGAGTTGAGCTGGGACTACGTCTACGGCACGAACATGCAGCACAGCTTCCAGATCGCCCGCAAGATGCTCGCCCGCGAGACCGGGACGAAGCAGATCATCATGATCACCGACGGCGAGCCGACCGCCCACATCACCAAGTCGGGACAGCCCTACTTCAACTACCCGCCCTCGCAGGAGACCGTCGACCTGACGCTCGCCGAGGTGGCCAAGTGCACCCGTGAAGACATCCGTATCAACACGTTCGTCCTCGATGTCACCCACTACCTGCGCCACTTCGTCGAGCAGATCTCCCGCATGAACGGGGGCCGCGCGTTCTTCACGACCAACGAAGACCTCGGTGACTATCTGCTCTACGACTTCGTCGACCACAAGCGATCCATGGTGCGAGGCAGGCGCTGAGGAATTGACCAGGCCCGACGAAGAGCGTCCGGCGGCGCGCTCCCGACGCGCTCGACCATTTGGTGTCCGACGTCGCCTCGATCGCGGCGACCACGACGCTGGGCCGACGGCTGCCTGAGTCTTGACCGAATCGTGGTCGAGATGTCGCCACGGAACGCGCGGAACTCATCGCCAGGGGACACTCCTTCGTGCGACTCGGCGACCTCGGCACGGAGTCGACCCGATCGCTGGTGGTCCGAGGCCGACATCGCGGTCTGCCGCACCATCGCGAACCTGGCCGACCAGACCCTGACCCGGCTCCACGCCGACATGCTCGTCCGCGAACGGCTACGCGACGAGGAGTTCACGTCGGCGGTCGCCGCACTCGCCTACGGGCTGGCCGAAGCCTCCATCTGGCGCCGCGAAATCAACGCACTCCGGTGCCGGGCGGTGGCCCGACTTCGCGACCTTGGTCTGGGCGACATCACCCGCCTCGACAGCCCCGACGCTCGGGTACTCATCCTGAGTTACGGCAGCACGCGGCGCAGTTCGCCGAACTGATCCGGCTCGGTTGCGGTCGAGGTCAGGGCTTCCATCTCGCTCGGCCCGCGCCGGCGGCGCATGTGACACGTCTCCTGGCCGGCGAACAGGCCCGGTCCGAGGCTTCCTGACCACCCGGGCAGGGCCGAAAAATCCCGGCACGGCCTTTACAAGCACGGAAACACAGTGCTGTAATTACACTCGTGGCAGCAGGCGGAGGGAATCCACGCCGGATTCCATCGAGCGCCACGGAGGACCCATGGCCATGCATTCCGACATCGACGCAGAAGAAAAGGCCTGGCAGGACTACGCGAACTGCCTCGGCGTCGACCCCGATCTGTTCTTTCCCGAGCGTGGTGCATCCACCCGTGAAGCCAAAGAGGTCTGCCGAGGCTGCGTCGTTCGCGACGACTGCCTGGAATACGCCCTGCAGAACGGCGAGAAGTTCGGTATCTGGGGCGGTATGAGCGAACGCGAGCGGCGCCGCATCCGTCGCCAGCGGGCCCTGGCCAGGGCTGCGGCCGCGGCGCAGGCAGACGGCGTCACCGCCTGATTCCGACGATTCTTCCTGCCCTCATACGATGTTCATCGTTGAGCGGGTACTCTCGCAGTCATGGTTGCTTTCCTCCAGACCAACGAGTTGCTCATCGTCTTGGCTCTTGCGTTGCTGATCTTCGGGGGCGCCAAGCTTCCCAAGCTCGCAAGGTCGCTCGGTCAGGCCCAGAACGAGTTCAAGCAGGGCCTCGCCGAGGGCGCTGAGGACGACGAGTCCACGTCCACCAGCTGAATCACCGGTCGAGTTGACCGGGGCCGACCCGACCGATGCGGCGGGGACCGTGCCCACCTTGGACGAGGTCGCGCGTGACCACTCCCGGTTCATGTACTCCGTCGCGTATCGGCTGGCGGGGAACCATTCCGATGCCGAAGACGTTGTGCAGGAGTCGCTGCTGCGCGTGAAGCGCGGCCTCGTCAACTACACCCCCGGCTCCCTACAAGGATGGCTCGCCCGCATCGTGACCAATGTCTTCCTCGACGAGACTCGGCGTCGGAAACGACGACCGCAGACGGCATTGCCCGACGACCCCGATCGGGTCCTGGCCGGCGCGCCGGGTGCCGACGAGGCCTCGGCAATGGAGTCGCTCCCCGACCACATCCAGGCCGCCCTCGGCGATCTTCAGGAGGAGTTCCGGGTGGCCGTGGTGCTGTGTGACGTGGCCGGTCTCAGCTACGGCGAGATCGCGGCGCAGACCGGCGTGCCGGTCGGCACCGTTCGGTCGCGGGTCCATCGCGGGCGACTGAAGCTCCGGGAGGCGTTGTCGTGAACGAGGAGTGGCTCTCCGCCGGCCTCGACGGCGAACTCTCCGTCGAGGAGCAGGACGAACTCGATGCCGCCCTCGCGAGCGACCCCGGGCTGGCGGCGCTCTTCGACGAACTGCAGACGGTCCGTTCGGTGCTGCGCTCGAGCGCGGTCCCCGTCGACGACGCCACACTCCGACGGCTGGTCACCGATGCGGAGGCCGCCGATAGCGATGCCGCCGACGCGGAGGCCACCGGCCTCGCGCCGCTGGTTCCACTCGGCCGGCGCCGGCGGGTGCCGACGTTCGCTGCGGCCGCCGCGGCCATGGTGATCATCGCGAGCGTTGTCGGCGGGCTCGGCGGCTCGAACTCCATCCCGGCGTTGGGCGATCTCGTCGAGCGCCACGAGGCCGCCGCGGCGGTCATCGAGGGCGATGAGATGCCCGACATGATGGACGACATGGACCCGATGCCCATGGACGAGGCGTCGGATGCCGCCCTGCCGATGCCCGCCGACTACACGATGCGGCATGCGTTCGTCGACGGCCGAACGGTCCATCTCGTGTATCGCTCATCGCGTGGCGATGCCGTGTCGGTCTTCCGGCACGAGGGTGACGTCGATGTCGACGACCTGGGTTCGGGCTCGATGGCGTCGAGCGATGAGGCCGACATGTGGTCGGCGCCGATGGACGGCGCGTACGTCGCCGTCGTCGACGGGTCGGGCTATGTGTGGATCGTCGTCAGTGGGGAGCCCCACGAGGAGATGATGGACGACATGATGTACGACCTACCCCGGCGCTCGCCGTCGGTGGGAGAGCGGCTCCGAGACGTGGCCGACGCCGCGGTCGATCCCTTCCGTCTCTGGGACTGAACCCTCGGAAGGACCGAGCCCTCAGACGGCGATCGCGGTCGCCGCGTCGCGTCGGGCCTTGAGGATGCGGCGGCGTTGCCGCTCGCTCGTGCCACCCCAGACACCGTGATCGATGCGGTTGCGAAGTGCGTATTCGAGGCAGCGCTCGCCGACCGGGCAGCTGTCACAAATCCGCCGGGCGACTTCCACGCCCACACCGTCGGAAGGAAAGAACGTCTCCGGGGGGTGGGTGGCGCAATTGCCTCCTGCCATCCAGCTGGTGTCCATTCGAATCTCCTTGGGGCTGCGCTCACGCATGGTGCCCGATCGCCGATGCCCGCTGTCGGTATCGGTAGTACGCCCAGATCGTGGGGAAAGTTCCCGTAAAGCCTCAATCGACGCCCAGGCGCCACCGCCTGAAGTCATTCGTGCACGGAAAGTGTTTGTTTTGCCCGGGGGATCGCCGAAATCCCACCGGGGACAGCGGCCGATACACTGCTCGTCTCGGGGCCGAATTCGACGTCCCTGCCGCTCAGCCACCAGGAGCTGTCATGACCGACACCGCAGAAATCGAGACCGACGAGCCGCCGATCGGTCAGGCCACCATCGTCTACCTCGGTCCCACCGCCCCTCACTGGGAGATCCGCGCCGTCTACGGCGAGCGCGAGGTCATGGACGGCTTCCGCGACCGCGTCAACGCCCGCCTGCTGCTCCTTCCTCCCCACGACCCGCAGTTCCGTCGCAACCGTGAGCGGGTCAACCGTGACGGTGAGCGCGAGCGCATCGTCGTCGAGTGGGACCTCGGCTACCCGGAGGACGGCGAGGGTTCGTCGTGAACTCGACTCCCTGATGGTCGCGGTCGGAGTCGATCTCGGCGGAACCAAGATCATGGCCGCCCTCGTCGAGGACGGCCGAGTGGTGGGCAAGGCCAAGAAGTCCACACCGCGCGTGGGCACGCCCGACGACGTGCTCGATGCGGTCGCGGCCGTCGTGCGCAAGGCCGATCCCGACGGCCGAGCCGACCTGATCGGCATCGGCGTGCCCGGTCCGGTCCGTCCCGGCACCGGCGTGTTGCCGGTGGCTCGCAACCTGCCCGGATGGGACCACGAGGTCGACGTGGCCGCGGGGCTGAGCCGACGCTGCGACGGTCGCCGGGTCGTCGTCGACAACGACGTCAACGTGGGCACGCTCGCGGAGGTCCGTCTCGGCGCCGGCGTGGGGTGCGACAACGTGCTCGGCGTGTTCATGGGCACCGGCGTCGGTGCCGGACTCGTGCTCGACGGGGTGTTGCGGCAGGGGCCGCGCGGTCTCGCCGGTGAGCTCGGTCATGCCTATGTGTCGTTTCGCGACCACGACGCCGGAGAGGTCGGCCGTGGCGAACTCGAGGACTACGCGGGCCGGCGAATGATGGAGCACCGGGCTCGAACCCGCCACGAGGCGGGCGAGCCGACCGCGCTCGTCGACCTCGTGGGCGACGGCCGCATGAAGTCGTCCACGTGGGCCAAGGCGCTCGCCAAAGACGACGCCGTGGCGCGGTCGATCATCGACGAGGCGACCGACGCGATGGCCGCGGCGATCGCGAGTGCGATCGCCCTCGTCGATCTCGAACTGATCGTGCTGGGCGGAGGGATGGCCGAACGGCTCGGCGACGACTTCCGGCTGGCGCTCGAGGCGCGCATCGCCGACCGGGCGTTCGCCGGTGGCGACGCACCGGTGCGTGCCGCGGCCCTCGGTGAGGTCGGCGGCGCGATCGGTGCTGCGCTGCGGGCCACCGAAACCGCTTCCGATGGTGGCGCGCCGTGAACATCGGTGCTCCCTCGCCGACGGTGGGTGGCTGGGACGACAACGACACCCCCTTCCTCAATCGCGAACTGAGCTGGCTCGCCTTCAACGCCCGCGTGCTCGAACTCGCCGTCGACGACGACGTTCCGCTGCTCGAACAGCTCGCCTTCCTGGCGATCTACGCCAGCAACCTCGATGAGTTCTTCCAGGTGAGGGTCTCGGGTCTCTACGATCAGGTCGCCGGCGGTGTGCAGGCGACCAGCCCCGACGGGCGCACCCCGCGCGAACAGGTGCGGGCAGTCCGCGAGGTCGTCACCGATCTCGGCGCCCGCCACGAGCAGATCATCCTCAAGCGGATGCTGCCGGGCCTCCGCGAGGCCGGGATCGAGCTTCTCGACCACGCCGATCTCTCGGCCGCCGAGGTCGACTCGATGGCGGAGCACTTCCGGAGCCGCATCTTCCCGGTGCTGACGCCACTGGCCGTCGACCCCGGCCACCCGTTCCCCTACATCTCCGATCTCTCGCTCAACCTGGCTGTGGTGGTTCGCGACCTCGTCGACGGTCGCGACCGGTTCGCTCGGGTGAAGGTCCCCAACACCCTTCCCCGCTGGATTCAGCTCGGTGAGACCGACCGGTACGTCGCCCTCGAAACGGTGATCGCCGCCAATGTCGACCAGCTGTTCCCCGGGCTCGAGATCGTCGAGTCGCACGTCTTCCGCGTCACCCGCAACGCCGACCTCACCCTCGAGGAGGCCGAGGCCGACGACCTGCTGGCCGCGGTCGAGTTGGAGCTTCGTCGCCGTCGATTCGGCCGGGCGGTCCGTCTCGAGGTCGCCGCGTCGATGTCCGACGAGGTGCTCGAACTCCTCCTTCGAGAGCTCGATCTCGAGCACACGGAGATCTACCCCTCGTCGGCGCCGCTCGATGCCACGTCCTTCTTCGAGATCGCCGGACTCGACCGCCCGGCGTTGCGCTGGCCGGCGTGGCAGGGCATCGTCGAGCCCCGGCTCGAGGGTGAGGAGGGGCCCGCCGACTTCTTCGCCGTTCTCCGCGATGGCGATGTCTTCGTGCATCACCCGTACTCGTCGTTCAGCGACTCGGTCGTGGAGTTCATCCGCCAGGCCTCCCTCGACGCCGACGTCCTCGCGATCAAGCTCACGCTCTACCGGACCTCGGGCGACAGTCCGATCATCGACGCCCTGATCAGAGCCTCGGAGCGGGGCAAGCAGGTTGCGGTGCTCGTGGAGCTCAAGGCCCGCTTCGACGAGGAGGCCAACATCGGGTGGGCCCGGCGGCTGGAGAAGGCCGGGGTGCACGTCGCCTACGGCATCGTGGGCCTCAAGATCCATTCGAAGACCTGCATGGTCGTCCGCGAAGAGGGCGATGGCATCCGTCGCTACTGCCATCTCGGCACCGGCAACTACAACCACCGCACCGCCCGGTTCTACGAGGACCTCGGCGTGCTCACCGCAGACCCGGAGGTCGGCGAGGACCTGGCCGATCTGTTCAACGGGCTGACCGGCTACAGCCATGCCCACGAGTTCCGTCGCATTCTCGTCGCCCCGCAGCACCTGCGGCGGCGCCTCATCGAGCTCATCGATCGCGAGATCGAGTCCGGTCGGGGGTCGATGACGTTGAAGATGAACAGCCTGGTCGACCCACGGATGATCGAGAAGCTCTACGAGGCCTCACAGGCCGGCGTCGACATCGACCTCATCGTGCGTGGCATCTGTGGTCTGCGTCCCGGAGTGCCCGGCCTGTCGGAGCGGATCCGAGTCCGGTCCTTGGTCGGTCGCTATCTCGAACACTCGCGCATCTACCACTTCGCCAACGGCGACGGCCCCGGACGTTCGCTGACCTACATCGGCAGCGCCGATCTGATGACGCGCAACCTCGACCGGCGGATCGAAGTGCTGCTCGAGGTGACCGACCCCGTGGCGCTCGCCCGACTCCACGAAGCCCTCGACATCGTCCGCACCGACGACCGCCTCGCCTGGATCCTCGACGGATCCGGCACCTGGACCAAGCGCAGGGGTACGGTCGGCATCAATGCCCAGCAGCGGTTCCAGCAGCTCGCCCGGGCCCGGAAAGCGTCGTATGCGTGACCTCCGAGCCCGTCTGGCCGACGAACATCCCGATGTCGTCGTCTGGGCTGCGGGTGGCCTGGTGCTGCGCGACAACGGGGGCGAGTTGGAAGTGCTGATCGTCCATCGCCCGGATCGGGAGGACTGGTCGTTCCCCAAGGGGAAGATGGACCCCGGTGAGACCCTCGGTCAGACGGCCGAGCGCGAGGTCGAGGAGGAGACCGGGTTCCGCTGCCGGCGCCTCGATCGGCTGCCCGTCGTCCGCTACACCGATGGCAAGAACCGATCGAAGTTGGTCGTCTACTGGACGATGGAAGTGGAGAGCGGCCAGTTCGCGCCCAACGACGAGGTCGACACCGTCGGCTGGTTCTCGCTCGACGCGGCCGAGCGGGCCCTCACCTACCCGCGCGATGTCGAACTGATCGACGCGATCCGTCCGGCCAAGCGGCAACTTAGACTGCTGGCGTGAACGAGTCCGGCTGGCGCCCACTACGGCGACCACAGCCAAAGTCCGAGGGAGCCGAGGGCTTCGTCGTCACCCCGTTCGTTCGCCTTGCCCGAGTCCACGCGCTCTCCGCCGCATCCGACGGGGCCATCACCGCTGCGCTGGCCGGGTCGATCTTCTTCTCGATCAGCCCGGAGGAGTCGCGGGGCCGGGTGGCGCTCGCGTTGATCCTGACGATGGCGCCCTTCGCCGTGGTCACCCCGTTGATCGGCCCCGCGATCGACCGGGTGGCGGGCGGTCGGCGGATGATGATCATGGCGACGCTGGTCGGACGGGTGGTGGTCGCCTTCTTCATGATCAGCCACTTCGACACGTTGCTGCTGTTCCCCGAGGCGTTCGGCATCCTCGTCCTGCAGAAGGGGTACGCGGTCGCGAAGAGCGCGGTGGTGCCCCAGTTCGTCAAGAGCGAGCAGGATTTCGTCGGCGCCAACAGTCGTCTGGCGCTGATCAGTTCGATCGCGGGCCCGAGCGGCGCGGCGATCGCGGGTGCCTTCAGCATCATCGGCGGACCGGCCTTCGCCGCGGCCATCGCGATGATCGGGTTCATCGTCGCCACGATCTTCGCGTTGCAGCTCCCGAAGATCGTCGTGGCGCCCGAGCCGGTGGAAGCGGCCGAACGGGCCGAGCTCCGCGACGCGAAGATCCTGCTGGCGGCCACGTCGATGGCGGTCATCCGCGGTGTCGTCGGCTTCGTCACGATGCTGTTGATGTTCGAGCTGCGCGGTGGCAAGGAGGCGCTCGACATCTCCGGCGACGGAGCCGCGCTCGGCGGCGCGAGCGCGACCGCGCGCGGGATCGACATCACCGGCGACCCGCGCGCGCCGGTCTGGCACTTCGGGCTCGTCGGGCTCTTCGCCGTGTCCGGATCGCTGTCGGGCGCCCGGCTCGCACCGGCGGCCCGGGCCCGGGTGGTCGAGGAACGCATTCTCGCCGGGTCGCTCGGCGGCATCGTCGCCATCGCGCTGTTCACCGCGCTCAACGGATCGATCTTCGGCACGGCGCTGCTCGCCTTCATCGTGTCGTTCAGCACGGTGACGGGGAAGCTGGCGTTCGACGCGCTCGTTCAGCGCGACGCGCCCGACGCGAACTACGGCCGGTCGTTCGCCCGCTTCGAGGCGCGGTTCCAGTTGGCGTTCGCGGTCGGCGCGTTCATCCCCGTGATGATCCGGATGGGCGTCACGGTGGGGGCGCTGCTCGTGGCGATCGCGGCCGGCGCGGCCCTGTTCTCGTACGTCGCGGGCGGGCCGGGCCGGAGCGCGTTCTCCCGGCGTCGCAGCGGCCCCGCCACTCCGGTCACGCCCGCCACCGCGCCAGGCGACACCGGCGACGACGACTTCGGCGATGACGCAACCGTCGAACTCACCGAGGAGGACCTGCGTCCGTCGCAGCCCGCACCGCCGGCCACCACCGCGCAGGTCGCGGCCCCCGAACATTGGGACGACACCACTCCCTACGTCTCGTCGATCGACGGCGTCGAGGTCGACCCGTCACCACCGCGCCAATCCGACGACCGCGACGGCGACGACGCCGTCCACTGACCGCTACGGGGTCTCGTCGGGAAGGTCGATCCGCGCCAGCCACAGACCCGGCGCGTCGACCTCGTTGGGGGTCGGGAGGTGGGCCGGATCGGAGAACAGGCGGTTCACGCCGTCGTCGCCCGCCCGTTCGGCGATACCGGCCACGAAATCGCGGCCGCGCTCGTAGTGCGTCCGGTCGAGTTCGAGTCCGAGAATCCGTTCGACGAACCGGTCGCTCGCATCGGCCTCGACGCGGCGACGACGTAGGGCTTCGGTGAGCATCGCGTAGGACCCGATCAGCGGAGCGCCGATGCGATCCATGATGTGATCGACATAGCCGGTGATGCTGGCGACGAGGGCGGTGAGTTCGGGCTGGAGCGCTTCCTGTTCGGCGGAGCGCACGGCACCGAGGATCGCATCGGGGTCGCCGAGTGTCTCCTGGAGCTCGGCCAGCGCCTCCGGCCCGGCCGACAGGTCGGTGTCGCCGAACGCCTGGCCGAGACTCTCGGGGTCGCGCTCGAAGCTACGAGCGTGGCGCTGGAGTAGATCGGTGAGCCGCTCGCGCACGTGGGGAACGTTGATGACGGCGTGGTGGGCGACCTCGTGGAGACACACCCAGAGGCGGACGTCGTCGCGGTCGAGTGACCATTCGGCGCTGAAGTGATCGAGGTTCGGGAGCAGGACGAGGATCGGCGCGTCGGGGGGACGAGGAACCGGCAGCGAGTAGCCACCCAGAGCGGAGCGGGCGAGATTGCCGACCATCGAGCCGGTGGTCATCCCGAGCATCATCGGCCCCATCATCTGGGACAGCGACGCCATCATCTGTGCCATGGGGTCGTCGGCGGGGAGGTCGTCGGGCGTTCCCATGCTCGCCGTCATGCCCGCGGCGAGCGCCTCGAACAGCGACCGGTAGTCGTCGATCGTCTGGTCGGCCCACTGGCTGCGGTTGGCCACCGTGGCGCGGAGGGCACCGCTGCGGGCGACAGGGAGGTCGGTCGCGTTCTGGACCTGGAGCTCGGCGACCCGCACGAGGTTCTCGACCGCGATGCGGTCGGCCGGGTCGATGTTGGGTTCGGACTCACCGTCGTTGGCGATCGAGCGGGCGAGTTGGCGGGCGGCGTCGACGCCGCCCGTGGCCTGGCCCTGGAGCATCTTCATCAGCTCGCCGAGGAAGGGAATGCCGCCGAACGGGTCACCATCGGGTGGCAGATCGTCGCTCATGACGGCATGGTAGGTGCGTGACCGCGTCTTTACGCCCCGCTCCCGATCCGCAGGCCACCCGATGACCCGGGTCGTGGTCACCGGAGCGGCCGGCGCGATCGGGTCGCGCGTCGTGCGGCGGCTGGCCGAGGCCGACGACGTGCTCGAGGTACTCGCGGTGGATCGGGTCGGTACGCTCGTGGCAGCCGACGTCGAGTCGAAGCGGGTCGACCTCGCGGCAGGGCCGCTCGATGCGATCTTCTCGGGCGCCGATGTGATCGTTCATCTCGCCTCCGCATCCACCCCGGGCCAGCCCGAGCCGGCGGCAGAGGAACTCGACCTCGCGATCACCCAACGGGTGCTCGACGCGGCCGGCGAGGCGGGTGTCGGGCAGATCGTCGTGTTGTCGACGGCCATGGTCTACGGCGCGTGGGCGGCGAACCCGGTACCGATCACCGACGACGCGCCTGTTCGCCCCAACCCCGACTTCAGTTGGGCAGTCGCTCGCGCCGACGTGGAGCGGCTGGCCGCAGAATGGCGCGCCCGTCACCTCGATGCCTCGGTGGCGATCCTTCGGCCGACCGCGATCGTCACCGACGACGAGCTCGGCGGTCTGGCCCGGGTGCTCCACGCGGCTCGGCAGGGTGTCGCCGCCGATGGCGACCCGCCGGTGCAGTACCTCCACATCGACGACCTCGCAGCGGCGGTGGTGGTGGCGGTCACGGCTCGACTCGACGGTGCGGCCAACGTGGCCCCCGACGGGTGGATCCCGCCGGACCGCCTCTCCGATCTCGAGGGCCCCAAGCCCCGGCTGCGGGTCCCGTCGTGGGCGGCCCGCGCGGTCGCCGCAGCGCGCTGGCGATTCGGCGTCTCGCCGGTCCCGCCGGGGGTCGTCCCCTACACCTCCCACAGCTGGGTGGTCGCCAACGACCGGCTCCGGTCGCTCGGCTGGTCGCCGGAGCACACGAACGAGGAGGCCTGGGTCGCCAGTCACGAACCCGGCCCACTCGACCGGATGCCGGCCCGGCGGCGCCAGGAACTCGCCCTCGTGGTCTCGGTCCTCGCGATCGTCGGTGCGATCGCCGCCGTCGTCGTGGTCTTGCGGCGGTTGCGTCGCTCAGGCGTCGACGTCGAGGTGTGAGGTCAGCTCGACCGTGCAGCCCACCTCGGTGCCGGCTCGCCACACGATGATCTGCACGACATCGCCGGGTTCGTGGGAGCGCAGGGTCGCCACCATCGCGGCCATGCTCGCGACCGGGGTGTCGCCGATCCGTGTGATGAGATCACCGGCCAGCATCCCGGCGGCGGCGGCCGGTCCGTCCTCGTTGACCGCCGTCACCAGCGACCCGGCTCGGTCTGACTCTCCGTCGGCCGGATTCCTCGCCTTGACCCCCAACCACGGGTGGTCGGCCTCGCCGTCGTCGATGATCTCGTCGGCCACCTCGCGGGCCAGGCTGATGGGGACGAGCGCCGCCGGTGCGGCGTCGGCCGTGGCGGTCGTGATGCCGACGACGTCGCCGTTGCGGTCGTAGGCCGGACTGCCGGGCGGGACGTCGCCGAGTCGGCCGTCGAGCTCGACCACCCCCACGACCGGGTCGCCGTTGACCATCGCCGAGGTGGATTGCTCCGCCACGACCCGCTGGGTCGAGCGGGACCCGTCCTCGGTCGGCATGTTCACCTCTTCACCTTCCCGGGCGAGGGCATCCTCCTTGCCGAGACCGGGGGTGGCACCGTCGACCCGGATGACGGTGACGTCGGTGATCGGGTCTCGCCCGATGACCGTGCCGGGCAGGCTGGAGTCGCCCCAGCTGATCTCGACCTCGTCGGCGCCGGCCAGGGCGGTGCCGCTCGTGACGACATAGCCGTCGCGGACGAGCAGCGCGCCGGCGAGGGTCTCACCGTCGTGGGTGCGCACCACTATCACGTCTTCGGCCACCTCGCTCGAGGCCGGCGGGGCGAAGGAGAACAGCAGCTCGGGCGACTTGTCGGCCGAGGCGTCGGTTGTCGTCGTCTCGACATCGGCTGTCGTCCCGAGACGTACCGGGGTGTCGGTGACCGTGATGTCGGCCGGTCCGGCTCGGCTGACCCACACCATGCCGGACACGATCGCCGCGCTGCCGAGTAGCACCACGCCTGCACGACGGCGTCGGGTTCGGCGACGAGCGAGCGCCCGCCTCGCGTCCATCGCCACCTCTGCCGGGTGGCGCCAGACTCTGTCCTCGGGCGGCAGGGGTCGGCGGCCGGCCGGCTCCTCGGCGTCACGCTCCCCGTCTCCCACGGTACGAGAGCGTACCGATGACCTCTCGCCTGGTGGTCGCGCCCCCACGGTCGAAGGTTGGCCTGGTCGCTCCGGCCCCTACCATGGCGGCGTGCTCACCCCGCCCGACGATCGCCCCGACTGGCTCGGCCTCACCGACGGCCCGCTGCCGGTGGGCCAGGCCGCCGACTGGGCGGTGCTGCCCAACTGTGGCGCGATGGTGCTCTTCAGCGGGACAGCGCGCGACCACGCACCGGGTCGTGACGGGGTCGAGCAACTCGAGTACGAGGCCTACGAGGAACACGTCGTCCCACGGCTGGCCGACATCGCCTCGCGCATGCGCGCGGAGTGGCCCACCCTGGGCCGGATCGTGCTCCTGCACCGGATCGGCACGGTGCCGGTGGGAGAGTCGTCGGTCGTCGTCGTCGCCTCGTCACCGCATCGACCCGAAGCCTTCGCCGCGGCCCGGTTCGGGATCGACACCCTGAAGTCGACGGTGCCCATCTGGAAACGAGAACGGTGGAAGGACGGCGAGTCGTGGGGCCTCGAAGCCCAACACATCGCCGACGTCGACGGTGCGGTCGACCGCGATGGTGAGGCCCTGCGATGAACACCGCAGCCGTCTTCCTGATCGTCGCCGCCCTCGCGGCCGTGGGCGGTTCGATGCTCCTCTACTTCGGACATCGCGTGCGTCAGCCCCGCCCGCCCGACTTCCAGGAGCAACTGCGGGCCCTCGCCCCGCCCCACGCGAAACAGACGGCGGAGCAGCCGAGCGGTATCGTGCCCTTGGAGCCCGGCCCCGATGAGGAGCGCTGAACCCTGGCACGAGACCTAGCGATCGATCTGGGTACGGCGAACACGCTCGTCTACGCCCGGGGTGAGGGCATCGTCTTGAACGAGCCCTCCGTGATCGCGCTCAACAGCCGCAATGGCGAAGTGCTGGCGATGGGTCACGAGGCCTGGCAGATGATCGGGCGGACGCCGAGCTACATCGTCGCCGTTCGCCCGCTCCGCAAGGGGGCCATCACCGATTTCGACGTCACCCAGCGGATGATCCGGCTCCTGCTGCAGCGCGTCGGCGTGAGTCGGTTGAACCGGCCGCGGGTCGTGATCTGCGTCCCGTCGGCGATCACCGCGGTCGAGCGCCGCGCCGTCACCGAGGCGGCCAAGCGGGCCGGCGCCGCCGACGCTCGGCTCATCGAGCAGCCGGTCGCCGCGGCGATCGGCGCCGACCTCCCGATCAACGAGCCGATCGGCAACATGGTGATCGACATCGGTGGCGGTACCACCGAGAGCGCGCTCATCTCGCTCGGCGGCGTCGTCGCCCTCGAGGCCGTGCGGGTCGGGTCGTTCGACATCGACAACGCGATCCAGGGCTACGTCCGTCGCGAGTACGGCATCGCCGTCGGCGAGCGCACCGCCGAGGAGATCAAGATCGTGCTCGGTTCGGCCGACCCCACCAACGACGAGGTCAACGCCGAGGTCCGTGGCCGTGAGCTCATGAGTGGGCTCCCGAAGACCGTCGTGCTCACACCGGGCGAGATCCGCGAGGCGATCGACGAGCCCGTGACCGCCATGGTCGACTCGGTCCTGTCCTGCCTGGCCCAGGCGCCGCCCGAGCTCGCGCAGGATCTGATCGTGCAGGGCATCCATCTCGTCGGTGGTGGCGGGATGCTGAAGGGCATGGACTCCCGGCTGTCGCGCGAAGCCGAAGTCGAGGTGCGGCTGGTCGACTCGCCGCTCGAGGCCGTGGCCTACGGCGCCGGTCGCGTCATCGAACACTACGAGTCGGTACAGGCCATCTTCATGGAGGGCGGCAGCTCCCGACGTTGATCCCGGCGCTCGACGTTCACGCGTCGTCGGGACCCAGGAGCTCCTCGACCGCGTCGCGGACCTGGCGGTCTCGATCGGTGCGGGCTCGTTCCCAGGCCGCCTCGACCTCGGGGCCCTCGAACGCGACCAGCGCGATCACCGCCCGACGACGCACGGCCGGCTTGTCGGTGGTCGCCTCCAACACCGCCGGGAGACCCCGGTCATCGCCGATCGCACCGAGCGCGGCCACGGCCGCCTCTCTCGCCAGCGGGTCGTCGTGGGTGCGCACGATCGCGGTCAACGAGTCGATCACATCGGGATCGGCATCGGTGCGCTCGCCCAGCGCCCATGCCGCGGATTCGACCACCATGGGGTCGGGGTCGTCGAGAAGCGCCGCGATCGGCGGGACGTGCCGGGGCGCGGCCAGCTCGAGCGCCGTGATGCGCACGGACGGGTCGTCGTCATGGAGGGCCGACACGAGGTCCTGCTCGGTGAGGTCGTCGAGCCGCGCCAGCGAGCGCAGCGCCGCGGTTCGGACGCGGGCGTCGTCGTCGCCGAGCGCGCCTCGAGCGATGGTCGGATCGCCGGTGTGGCCGGCGAGACCAACGGCTCGCCGTCGTTCGGCGGCCGACGCAGGATTCACGGGTCGGAGACTACTGCGGAACCAACGGCGGTTCGCGGGTCGCAAACCCTCAAGACGAGTGGGGTTCGTGCCGACTTGGGGACGGCAGCCATCCGTGAAGGAGCCGGTTCGATGAGCCACATCGTGATCCATGACGACAGCGACAACGTCACCCACTACGCCGAGTTCGACGACGTGCAGTCGGCCGCGACCTATCTCGAAGGCCTGGTCAACCACGATGACGGCGCCAACGCCCGTCTCTTCGCACTCGAGCCGGTCGAGTTCGCCGTGAAGTCCTACGTGCGGGTCGAGATCGGTGGCGCCGTCGACGAACCCGCGCCGCTACCGACCGCCGAGGTGCGCGCGCTGGAGACGGTGATCGAGCCTCAGGCCCCCACCCCGGAGCCGGTCGCCGAAGAGCCCGTCGACGACATGGTGGAGTACGTCGAGGCCGCCATGACACCCGTCGACACCTTTGCACCGACCTCCGACCGGGCCGAGCCCGACAACGGTGGCGAGGCTCGCCGCGGTCTCTTCGGCCGCTAGATCACCCTTCGTCCGAAAGTCAGGCGATCGCCTGCTCGAGCAGGAACCCCGCCGCGAGCACGATGATGCCGATCGTCGCGGCGAGGGCGACGCCGATCGAGATGATGATGGCGGCGAGCACGATGAGCGCCCTGACGCGTTCCCACCGACGGACGTAGGCCTTGCGTCCGACGACCGGCTGTTCGATCCGTCGACGGACGAGCCCGAGCGCCCGGAGAGAATCCATGACGATCGATGTGTCGTCGTCGGGGTCGAACCGCAGGGCCGCCCAGACACCGGCCCGGCTTCGGTGGCGGAGCGCGGCATCGCTACGGCGCGCCACCGTGGCAGGCTGAAGCGCCCACGGCGGCTGAGCGCTGCCGAAGAAGACCCCCGCCGCAAGGACGAGTACGAGCACGATGAGTGAGGTGAGCACGCCGGACCCGATGCTACCGCCCCCTCCGGGGCCGGCGGCACGCGCCGACGAGGAGCGCCCTGGCGGCTCCTCGGTGTGGTGGCGGGTGGCGGCAGTGGTCCTCGGGGTCGGAGTGATCGTGCTCGCGAGCGCGCTGGTACCCGCCCGCACGCTCGCCGCGATCATTCCCGGACAGCGGCTGATCGACCAGGAGCTCATCGCCCAGAAGCCCGGGTCGGCCCGGTCGACCGCCGCGCGGGTGACGATCAGTGCCGACGGCATCGATCAGCCCGAGGGGTCCATCCTGTTCACCACCGTGCAGCTCGACACGAGCATCTCCGTGTTCGACTGGGTCAACGGGGAGATCGACGACGACATCGACCTGCGCCCGCGAAGCGAGGTGATCGGCGACCAGAGCGATTCTGTTCGGCGGGAGCGGAACCTCGAGATGATGAGGGTGTCGAAGGACGCGGCCGTGATCGCGGCCCTCCACCATCTCGGCATCGACGTCTTCGAGGAGACGGGCCTCGGCATCGACACCGTTCTCGACGACGGTCCCGCCGAAGGCCTGCTCGTCGCGGGCGACGTCATCATCGCGGTCGACGGCACCCCGATCACGGGGTTCGAGTCGCTGCAGACCGAGCTCGCCGACCGGTCTCCCGGCGAGGTCGGCACCATCACGGTCGAGAACATCGACACCCTGGAGACCCGCGATGTGGAGCTCGTGTGGGGCGATCACCCGGAGCGCCCCGGCGACGCCTACATCGGGATCAACATCGTTCCGCGGCAGGAGGAGTTGCCGCTGCCGTTCGACGTCGACATCGACTCGGGCAACATCGGCGGTCCCTCGGCCGGACTGGCGTTCACCCTGACGATCCTCGACCTCCTCACCGAGGGGGAGCTGACGGGAGGACGGAACGTGGCGGTCACCGGCACGATCTCCGCCAACGGAACGGTGGGTCCGGTCGGCGGCTCCGGCCAGAAGGCGGCCGCCGCCCGCGATGCCGGCGCGGCCGCGTTCATCGTGCCGCTCGACATGGTCGACGAGGCCACCCCTCACGCCGGCGACATGCCCGTGATCGGTGTCGCGTCCCTCGACGAGGCCCTCGACGCGTTGGCCGACCTGGGTGGCGCGACCGACGACCTCGCGCTGATGGCCGTCGGCTGACCTGGGGGATACCCACGTGGGCTCGCTCCCGCTCATACGATCAGTTCCGTGAATCCGCCTGCCGACGACCTCGATCCAGCGCGTCTCGAGTCCGCGTCGTTCGAGCTCGTACGCCGCGGCTTCGACACGACCGCGGTGCGAGCCGAGCTCCAGCGTGCTGCGCAGGAGATCCGACGACTCCGGCTCGAACGCGACGAACTGACCGGGCGACTCGCCGAGTTCGACGGGTTGTCGCCCGACCAGCTCGAGGCTCACCGGGTGGCGGAAGCACTCGGTGTCGAGGCGACGCAGGTCATCGAGGCGGCCCATCTCGCCGCCCGCGAGCGGGCCGATCGGGCCCAGCGGGAGGCCGATGCCGTCCGCGACGAAGCGCTCGCGGCCGCCGAACAGACCCGCGACGAAGCGCAGAGTTCCCGCGAGACGATGCTCGAAGAGGCCCGCCGCGAGGCCGAAGCCATCGTCGAGGAGGGCCGGATCCGCGGCCGCGACATGGTGGCCGAGGCCCAGACCGTCCGCGAGCGGATGCTGCGCGATCTGGCTCGGAAACGCCAGACCGGGAGAGCGCAGGTCGAGCAGCTCCGGGCCGGACGCGACCGCTTGCTCGAGTCGCTGACCGTCGCGCAGGACAGCCTCCATACCGCAGTCGACGATCTCGTGGCATCGGTGCCGGAGGCACGAGCCGCGGCCGAACGCGCCGGACTGCGGGTCAGCTCCGAACCCACTCCCTCTCCCGATGAGCTCGAAGGTGAGATCGAAGCGGCCCGGCTGGTCGGGCATCCGATCGTCGACGACGTGGTCGACCCCGGTCCGGTCGACGATGTGTTCGTGACCGGTGAGATGGACGCGCTCCCGCATCTCGACGTGCTCGACGAGCCCGACCGCGAGACCGACGACGCCGCAGCGGATGACGAACTCGATGTGGAGAACGAGATCTCCCAGGACGAGGTCTCGCAAGACGAGGTCTCGGAGGCCGGTGGTTCCGACCCGGACACCGACACCGACACCGACTCGACCGACGGTTCGGTCGCCCTCTACGACGTCGACGACGAAGACGCACCCGGCGATGAAGAGCCCGAGCCGGAACCCGAGCCAGAGGCGGAGGGTGAGCCCCCGGCCGAGGCCGACGACGTGTTCGCGAAGCTTCGCTCGGCGCAGGAGTCGACCGACGACGCACCGGAGCCGGAACCCGAGCCTGAGCCGGAACCCGAGCCGGAACCCGAGCCGGAACCCGAGCCAGAGCCAGAGCCGGAGGCCGAACCCGGTCTCAGTGTCGCGAGGGCCGGAGCCCGCAAGCGTGCGGCCGAGGCCGCCGCGAAGGCGATGAAGAAGGTGCTGGTCGAAGAACAGGGCACGCTGCTCGACGGTGTCCGCCGCAGCGGCGCGGCCGCGCTCGGGTTCGTCGTCGACGATCCGGCCGCACACCGCAGCACCTACGAGAAGGCCGCTGCCGCGGCGCTCAAGGATCTCGCCGCCGAGTTGGGCGGTTCCAAACGCCTCTCGTTGGCCGATGCCTACGCGCAGATCGACGCGATCGCGCTCGAGCCCGTTCGTCAGCGGCTCGGCGACGTGGCCGAGCGGGTCGACGACGCCGACGAACTGTCCGACACCGTGCGCGCGCTCTATCGGGAATCGCGCAGCCGCCGACTCGACGAAGCGGCGGCCGCCGCCGCCGTCGCCGTCGACGGCCTCGTGTCGATCGCCCTGGCGAAGGGTCCGGTGGTGTGGCGCTGTGAAACGGGCGGGCCGTGCGGGCCCGACTGCGCCGACAACGCCTTGGCGGGGGAGACGGAAGCCGGGGAAGAGTTCCCGACCGGCGATCGCCATCCCCCGAGCCATTCGGCGTGCACGTGCTGGCTCGACCCCGTCGACGCCTGAACCTCCGCGATTCGCGGCCGGCGACTCCGACTCTCGGTGGGCGGCCGATAGCCTCCTGACACATGCGCGCTGCTGATGATCTGCCCCGTCGCGAGAATGGCCGCGTTGGCGGTCGCGGGCGAGTGGTCGCCGTCATCGCCGTGGTGGTGCTGATCTTCCTCGCCGCATCGCTGTCGGGTATCGCGAGCTTCTACACCGACTACCTGTGGTTCGACGCCCTCGACCGGGCGTCGGTCTGGCGTCAGGTCCTCGGCGCCAAGATCGCCCTGACGTTGATCTTCGGCGGGATCTTCTTCGTCTTCATGTGGCTCAACCTGTTCCTCGCCGATCGGGCTGCGCCGACCTTCCGCCCCGCCGGGCCCGAAGAGGAACTGCTCGCTCGGTATCACGACGTGGTCGCCGGTCGGAAGACGCTGATCCGCACCGCCGTGTCGTTCGTGTTCGCGCTCATCGCCGCCGCCGGCGTCTCGAGCCGGTGGGAAGACTGGCTGCTGTTCACCAACCGGCAGGACTTCGGGATCACCGACGATCAGTTCGGCTGGGACATCGGGTTCTACGTCTTCCAGCTGCCCTTCCTGAGTTTCGTCGTCGGCTGGGCGTTTGCCAGCTTCGTCATCATCTTCATCCTCACGGCGATCAGTCACTATCTCAACGGGTCCATCCGCGTCACCGCCGTCGCCGGCAGCCGGGCGACCCCGACCGTGAAGGTCCACCTCTCGGCCATCCTGGCCGTGCTCGCCCTGATCAAGGCCGTCGACTACTGGCTCGACCGGTTCGAGCTCACGGTCTCGAACCGGGGCGTGGTCGACGGTGCGCTCTACACCGACATCAACGCCCAGCTCCCCGCGATCCACCTGCTGATCGCGATCTCGCTCGCCGCCGTCGTGCTCCTCGTGGTCAATCTCCGCCTCCGGGGCTGGACCATGCCGGTGCTGGCCGTCGGCCTCTGGGCGTTCACCGCCATCGTCGTCGGCGGGATCTATCCGGCCTTCGTGCAGCGATTCCAGGTCGAACCCAACGAGACCACCCGCGAAGCCGAGTTCGTCGAGCGGAACATCCGGGCCACGAGCTACGCGTTCGGGCTCGACGGCATCGAACAACAGCAGTTCGACTACACCGACGAGCTCACCGCCGAGCAGATCCGCGCCAACGCCACGACCGTGGCCAACGCCCGCCTCCTCGACCCCGTCGCCGTGCACCCCACCTTCGAGCGCGAGCAGACCGAGCGCGACTTCTACCGCTTCGTCGGCGTCGACACCGATCCGAGCGACCCCAACGCCGGCACTGCGCTCGACACCGATCGCTATGTCATCGACGGCGAACTCCGTCAGGTCGTGGTCGGTGCCCGTGAACTCCAGCTCGACAACAACCTGAGCTGGGAGCGGGAGCACGTGCGCCTCACCCACGGCTACGGGTTGGCCATGGCCACCGCCAACACCCCGACTTCCGCCGGCAGCCCCGACTTCGTCGTGTCGGGTCTGCCCACGGCAGTCGACGAGTCGCTCGAGGTCGCGGTCGACCGTCCGCAGCTCTACCACGGCGAGGATCTCGGCGGCTATGCCCTCGTCGACACGACTGTCAGCGAGATCGACTATGTCGACAGCGAGACCGGTGCCGACGTGCCCTTCCTCTACGACGGTTCCGGCGGTGTCGAGATGGGATCGTTCATCCGGAAGGCCGCGTTCGCCCTGCGCTTCCGGCAGATCGACCCGCTGATCTCCAACTTCGTCGACGGCGACACGCGGATCATCTACAACCGCGACGTCCACAATCGTGTGCAGGCGCTCGCCCCGTTCCTCGAGTTCGATGCCGACGCGTACCCGGTCATCGTCGACGGCGACATCTTCTACGTGATCGACGGCTACACCACGTCAGACCGCTTCCCGTACAGCCAGGCCAGCGAGAACGGGCGGCTCACCGAGGGCGGGCTGTCCGGTTCGTCGTTCAACTATGTGCGCAACTCGGTCAAAGCGGTCGTCGATGCCTACGAGGGCACCGTCGCCTTCTACGTGATGCCGGGCGACGACCCGATCATCAGCGCCTGGCAGGGCGCCTTCCCGGCCCTCTTCTCGGAGTTCGACGAGATGCCGGTCGAACTGCGTGACCACCTCCGCTACCCGCAGGATCTCTTCCGGGTGCAGACAAACATGTACGCCCGCTATCAGGTCGAGGATCCCGAGGCGCTCATCATCGGAACCGAAGCGTGGGCCGTCGCCCAGGACCCGGGCCGCACGGTGCGCGCCGGTGGGACCTCGGAGGAGTCGACCGACGAGTTCGGCGTCACCACCACCAGCGAGCGCCGCGTGAACCCGTACTACTCGTTGCTGCAGCTGCCGGGAGAGGAAGAACCCTCGTTCGTGACCTTGCGGACGTTCGTCCCCTTCGCCGAGAACGACGACCGCAAGGAACTCGAGGCCTTCATGGTGGGTGAGACCACCGCCGACGGCGTGTCGCGCCTGATGAGCTACGAGATGAACAGCGCGTCCGCGCCCGGACCGGTGCTCGTCGCCACCAGCATCGCCCAGAACGAGGAGATCGCCCAGCTCCTGACCCTGCTCAACGCCAACGGTTCGACCGTCGAGTTCAGCGATGTGCTGCTGCTCCCGATCGACGATGCGATCCTGTGGGTGCGTTCGCTCTATGTCGCAGCCGAGGGCACCAGCGTGCCGACGCTCGAGAACGTCATCGTCTCGGTCGGCGAGGGCGAGCAACTGGCCATCGGGTCGACGCTCGAAGAGGCACTCGAGAACCTGTTCCCGGGCGAGGAGTTCGGCACGGTCCTCGACCGCCCGGCCGGAGGCGCCGTGACGACGCCGCCGGTCACCGTGCCGCCGACCACCGGCGACCCCGACGATCCTCCGCCGCCGAGCGACGGCTTGCCCGATTCGCTCGAGGACCTCGTGATCGAGATCGAAGAGCTCTGGCAGGCCTCGAACGACGCGCTCGCCGAGGATCCCCCCGACCGAGTCGCCTCGGCCGAGGCCCTGGCCCGCATCGACGAGCTCCTGGCCCACAGCCGGACGCTCACCGGCACGGAGCCGCCCGAGCCCGTCGATCCCGGTGAGGTCGAGAGCTGACCCTCCGGCGTCGCCTGCTGGCGGAGATCTACGGTTCGGCCTCGACCACGATCGCCGACCGACTCGACGATCTGGTCGCGGCTGCGAAACGGACACCGCGCGGGCCCCGTTGGTCGAATGTCGACGCGTGGCTGATCAGCTATCCCGATCAGTTCGGGCCCTCGGGGCTGCGGGGCGTGCGGGTGGTGGCGGAGGCGCTCGCGCCCGAGATCAACGGCGTCCACGTGCTGCCCTTCCACCCGTCGTCGAGCGACGGCGGGTTCAGCGTGGAGGACTACTCGCTGGTCGATCCGGCCGTCGGTTCGTGGGACGACGTGTCGGAGCTCGCCGAGCACTCCCGGCTGATGGCCGACGCCGTCGTCAACCACGTCTCGGCCCAGGGGACGTGGTTTCGTGCCCATCTCGACGGTGATCCCGCAGTGGCCGACTACTTTCGCACCGTCACGCCGGGTACCGACCTCTCCGCCGTGGTGCGACCCCGGCCCGGGCCGCCGGTGACCGGCTTCGTCCGCGGCGACGGCACGACGGCCGACTACTGGACCACCTTCAGCGCCGACCAGGTCGATCTCGACTATCGGTCTCCCGACGTGCTGCTCGCCGTCTGCGAAGCAGTCTTCCGTCATGTCGTCCACGGCGCTTCGGCGGTTCGGCTCGATGCGGTGGCCTTCGTCTGGAAGGACCCGGCCACGCCGTCCGTGCATCTGCCGCAGACACATGCGATCGTCGCCCTCCTTCGTGACTGCCTCGAGGAGATCGACCCGGGTGTCGTGCTGCTCACCGAGACGAACGTGCCCCACGAGGACAATGTTGCGTACCTGGGCACCCCGGACAGGCCGGGCAGTCATGCCATCTACCAGTTCACCCTCGCTCCGTTGGTGCTGCACGGGCTGCAGACCGGCGACACCGAGCCGCTGACCCGCTGGGCCGCCGCGATGTCGCTTCCCGCCGGGAACACCGCCATGAACTTCCTTGCCAGTCACGACGGCGTGGGCGTCCGTCCGGCCAAGGGGTGGCTGAGCACCGAACAGATCGGAGAACTCGCGGCGCGATGCCGCGAGGCCGGTGGAATCGTGAACGAGGCGGCCACGGAGACGGGCAGCGAACCCTACGAGCTGGCCGCGACC
>Ga0213866_10000514_pt1 | contig 30965 bp, 33 predicted proteins | sample PICome_11_FD_160079 | JGI IMG/M metagenome (GOLD analysis project Ga0213866, IMG submission 160079) | Coastal seawater microbial communities near Pivers Island, North Carolina, United States - PICO284 | ecosystem: Environmental > Aquatic > Marine > Coastal | place: USA: North Carolina... | reverse complement strand
CATGTGTTTTTCTCCTAATTTTCAAACAACTGCCAGTTTTTTGCTGACCTATACAGGCTAGCATATTAAGTGGGACTTGTAAACAGGGTTAGTTATGCATTTTTGCATATCAGCTATGACGAAATAGGGGTAGTATAAGCATCACTTATATGCTAATATATAGGAGTCGGCAGAGATCGACAGTTGTTTGACAATTAGGAGAAAAGACAATGTTTTCATACAACACTGATGCTATGTGTGCGAGTAAAGTAGAAGCCCTTGGCGAAGCTCGGTTAAATGAGATGGCCAGCCTGTGCTACCACCTCGGCCAAGCCGAGATTACAGAACAGTCTCTGGCGGAATTTTTCTTGCGCTCTACTATCATGTCAGCGGCCCGGTTGCAGCCGGCGTTGACGATTAAAGAGATCCAGCCCTTTATTGGTTTTCGAGCAAATGTGCAGACTCGGCCTGTTGAAGATCTGGTTGCTCGGCACGTCGCCGAGCTTCAATCTGACGAGTGGCTAAAGTGGCACCTTAGATAACATTACAGGGGCGGCCTCGGTCGCCCCACCTCTCCTGGTTTACAAGCAGCACTTCATATGATAGTATCACTTATTGAAAGGAGAAAAACACATGACAACGTATTATCAGCATAACGGTCAGGGCCAATGGGCGAGGTATTACTACGATCCATCAATCCAGCTCTGGACTGTCTACCAAGTGACCTCACCAAACGATGAAGCCGACCAAATCGGAGATGCTGACTACTGCACCAAAGCAAGGCTGAAAGGCTGTGTTGAAAGCGTCCTTGCTTGCTAACTCACACCACAGGGGCGGCCTCGGTCGCCCCTCCTCTAGTTTAAAGGAGTAATTTAATGACTAACTTTTTGTTAACCATAATTGCGATCCCGCACTTCTTCGCGACGCTATTGATCTTCAAAGGCCTATACGACGTGATCCAAGATCGCACCACCAAGCTTTTTGATTTCGGGGAGGATGACGAATGGTGGAAAATTTAAGCCTATGGGAACGCGCACAGCGGATCAACTACACCAAGGGTGATCTGATGTTGTGCCTAGATTGTGACTGGATGGGTTCTGGCGACCAGAGATCGGCATATGCTGGCTACAAGGGTAACGAGTATTGCTGCCCCAGCTGTGGCGATGGGGATTTTATCCCGCTGAGTGAGGACGAGATCCGTTGGGAACATGGAGATGACGAATGAAACATTACAACGTGCGTGTGGACAAGGATAAAGAGATATCTATCTATCTGCGTCGGACGGAAGAAGAAGTCGATCACATCAGAAACAAGGAGCATGGCACGGGAGCCGTGGTCCGTGTGGAGGAGTTCATTGACCGTGACGAACAATCCTAAAGATTGGCAGACCCGCCGTGAGCGGGCTGTCCACTTACTTCGCGTCGCGGACGACATTGAGTGGGACAGTTACGGCAAGCGTGATGTCCAGCATCTTCGATCTCGTGCGAAGGATTTATTTGAGAATGACCCCGAAGAAAAGGAGCCCCCGTTTTGATTGATCAGAAACCACGTATTGAGGTTGAGACATATATGATGTCTTGGGAACCGTATTTAAAAACGTATGACATACTGGTGACCGAGCGTTTGCCGGACACTTCAGAAGTCAACCTGCTTGAAGACTTTGAAGGGCTTGGTGTTGACGCTGTTCAAACCACCTTGAAGGGTTTGGGTGATAAGTATCCGGACGCTATTTTTTATGACGTCACATCTTTTTTGCCGGCCTCGTGAAAAACAAAAACCGTGATCCGTGGGTCGTGATCCTAGTTAGTTTTGTGCTGGGCTTTGGTATTGGCTATCTGATGTATGATCCGATAGAGCCGTGGCCCACGATTGTAGTGGAGTAGTAAAATGGAAGATAAAATAACGATAACATTTGATCTTGAAGTCGATCATATCCGTGATTTGTTTGTCACTGCGATAGAGGGTGGCTCCAATCATTGGCTAGATCTTGTAGAGATACGAGATGAAAAGGGCGATGACGTTTCGTATCAATACCCAAAACTCTTCAACCGAGATTTTGATTTTTTCCTGACATATTCGGAGCAGGAGGGTGATTTATCTGGTGAGGAGAAGACGGTTTACGGACGAACACCTTTTTACCGTGCGTATGGTCGCTGGGTGCAATGGAAGATAAACCGCAACGGTTTGTCATCGCGTCATGACTTTGACGCCAACGACGCGGATGTTTTCATGCAATACGCCTTGCTTGGTGACATTGTGTACGGATGAAGATCCGTATGAAACACCGACGGCAGCGGCGATTAGTGTTTCGCCGTTGTCACGCTACCCTCTTGGTAGGGGATAGATCGGTTGCCTGTGGTAACCCTGTTTTTAAAAATGGAAAATGTAAGGAACATCAAAATGAACTTAAGAGAAGCACGTAAGGCCTCTAATTACACACAAGTCCAGCTGGCAAAGCTTCTGGGCTGTACTCCGGCGCACATTTGCGGCATTGAAAACGGCCAGCACAAACCCTCACTTAATACAGCTGTCCGGCTGACTGAATTGTTACCAGATCTTAATCTGAAGGAGCTTGTTTCCGGAGTTAGTGCTTAATGGTGCCTTCCTTAGCACGTAAAATCGTCAGGGAAACATGCCAAAAGCGACTTGTGTCCGAGCGAGATGTTTTAAATGGCGGTCGGACACGCAACTTTGTAGAAGCCCGCTGGCATGTTTGGTGCCTACTTCGAGAGCGAGGCTATTCATACAAAAAGATTGCCATGATTTTTGGCATGGATCATTCAACGGTTATTCATGGTGTGCGTAAATTTCTAGAAAAGTACCCAGACCGAGACTGGTCCGAGGAACTGAACGAGATATTATCCAAATGAGCAAAGCCCTGATGTCATGTCGGGGCTTTCTTTTTGCCGTGATTCAGAACATCTACGCACAAGTTAACAAAGTCTTGCATTGAAAGCTTGTGCTTGGCGTAGTTCACGGCCGATGTGACCAGCCAGACATTGCCCATACAGTAGCCACCAGAGCTGTCTATTCTGTCGATGCTAGGTTCGTGTCCCGTGGACCCTGATCCGGCCCCTATGGTCATTATACGGCCGGTCAGGGCACATTTACCGCCCTGAACCTGCCACAAGCTGAGAACGTCTTCCACGGTGATGCTGACTTCGATCTTGTTAAGTCGTTTGATGCGGGCGAGCTTATTACCAAAATAGGTTTCTAGGCTGCCGTATCTCACTTTGTATTGTTCGTGTCGGCAGGGCTTGCATCGACCGTAATACTGGCCTTTGCGTTTTGGTGGTGAGTTTCGTTTGAGGAAGGAATTTATTGGCTGGTAGGTTTCGCAGCCGATGCAGAAGCGTTTTTTGTTGGTTTCACTCTTCATTCGTCTGGATCGTAATCCGTGTCGATATATTTTTCGATGAGCTGATCGATGTCATCGAGGACTTCGCCGGTACCTTTACAGGTGGGACAATCTACAGAGGAAAAAGAAACGGTACCGAAGTCTTTTTTCAAGGAAGGCGCATCGTACGTCTCCCACGAAAGTTCTCCGGTACCGCCACATGTTTGACAGATCTCGACCATGCATCGAACGATGCACGATTATTTTTCCTCTTTCAAGCCCTTTGGTTCGATAACTTTTATTGCGCGGTCCGCGAACCATTCCGCAGCGGCAAGGAAGATCATCCACGATAAGGGTAGGAAGACAGAAGAAAACAGCCAAACTCCCCAAGTGACGCCTCTTTCTAAAGCATTTTCCTCAAAAAACACAAAGCTTATCAAGTCAATGGGTGCGAGAATGGCCAGTGACAGAAGCGGTGCATAGAACCATCTTCTGATTTCTTTTGGTAAAATTATGTAGAAAATAATTATTAAGGTTGGAATGTAGAACAACATTGGTTTCTCCTTTTAATGAACTTTAAAATCGTCTAATTCAGTTGCCACCGCAGCGCTTGTTATGCACGACGCGATAAGTCCTAGAGCCACGGACGGATTTGGACTGCCTGAGATAATGTGTGATATTGTTTCGGTCAGAATGCCGCCCAAAGCGCTACCCCTGTCGATGCCTTGTCGGTCAAATTCTTTTATGAGTTGTTCCGTACAATCGGCTGCGTGAAGGAAGTCGTCTTGCTGATCCCCCATGTCAGACATAAGGTAGTCTAGCCCGCGCTTCTTCGGCTTTTTAGTCATGGGGATTGCTCCGTTTACGTTCCTGCCACTGCTCAAAAACCAGTCGGAGCTGACCGCTTATGGTCCTCCCCTCTTTACGAGATAGTTCTCGTATCTCTTCATAAACATCCCGTGGAACTAGGATGCTTTTCCACTTGTTGGTATCCATAAACATCTCCTTACCGCATGTGGGATTATATAAGAGTTTATATCAAACACAAGCTTTTTTATATAAAAAAAGGCCTCCGCCGAAGCGGAGGCCAAGTGCGAGGGGGGAGGAACCCTCTTGGAGAAAAAACAACTAAACCGCCTCACCCCAGCTCGGTCCGATTTCAATGTCACATTTACTAGGGACTTCGAGGGGAACTGCAGTTTCCATAACGTATGCGATACTTTTTGCTTCGTCAAGCCCTTTAACTGACATTGCAATTTCGTCATGTATCTGAACCAAGGGCAGGTGCCCTGCTTTGTACAAGTTAACCATAGCTTGCTTTGTCATGTCCGCAGCCGATGCTTGGATCAGTCTGTTCAGCGCTTTGTATGTGTAAGCACGTTTTAGCCGCGTAGTTGGCCCGTAGGCGTCCACAGCTTCCTTGTAGGGCAGCGCTTTGTTCATTGCGAACGTATCGGGTTCCCAGAGATCAAAACGGCACTTACGGCCCAATATGGACCGCAGAGAGCCCTCGCTGGATCTTTCATTCAACCTGTTCTGTACGCCGGTCATCAGACCTTTCACAAACGGAACGCGCTCATGGTACTGTTTGATAAGCGCTTTCGCCTCGTCGGTCTCGATACCCAGCTCACCGGCAAGCTTGTTTACGCCCATGCCATACATCATGCCAAGATTAATAGTCTTAGCCTGCTTACGACCAATGCCGGCCATTTCCGCAACCATTGTGTGGAAGTCCATGTCTGGATTGTTGGTATACCCATCAACAAACTCATCAGCCCCTTTCAAAGGTATGCCCCGAGACTTACCGTACACTGAAGCATAGTGGACCAAGATCCGTGGTTCCTGCTGCGAGAAGTCAATGGCCGCCCACTGGTCCCCCTCTTCTGGCAGAAACAAGCTTCGTATCATCGGCCCGATTTCTGGATCTCGGGCAGGGATCTGTTGCAGGTTAGGGTTGTTCATCGAGATGCGGCCCGACACTGTTCCGCCGTCATCAGATCTAATCTGATTGATATGGCTATGGATGCGCCCGTCCGAGTGGCAGTGCTTCATGATTGTATTGATGAACGTGCCGCTGGTCTTGTTCAGGTTGCGAGCCTGCACCACCAGTTTAGCTAGCGGCTCCTCGCTGTCGGACAGAAAGGATTTGGTAAAGCTTGGCGATCCCTTATCTGTTTTGGGATAATAGATGCCTTGCTTATCAAAAGCCTTGGCTAGTGACTGTGCTGCCCAGATCTCGACATTTGATCCGGTAATGTGCTTGATCTGCTTCAGGACCTCTTTCTCTTTCTTGAGTAGATAGTCCTTGGTCCGTTCGACGCGGTCTGTGTCTACTCGAACGCCACGCATGGTCATATCCACAAGGCAGGGTAGCAGGTCCAGCTCTAGGTTGGCGATTGGCCACAGATCTTGTTTGTGCAGCTGTCCGCTGAGATAGTTCCACAGCTCCAGCGTTAGCTCTGCGTCACCCTCAGCGTACGGTCCGACGTACATCGCCGGCATCTTCCACATCTCGGCCTTTGGATCTACGCCAAACTCCCGTGCGGCTTCGTTCAGGCCTTTTTCTGATTTAACCTTGTTTAGGTGCTCATAGGCTAGTGCGTTGAGGCTGAAAGAAAACCTGTTCTCATCCAGCAGAGACGCCACAACCATCGTGTCGATGATCCTGCCGTTAACCTGAAACCCCATCTGACGTATCCAGCCGAGATCATATTGTGCGTTGTGCATGATCTTATCCGCAGGGCACTCAAACACTTTTTTAAGCCATCGGTTGACGATCCGCTTATCGAGATTGCCACCCCCAAGGTGTCCTACAGGGATATAACCAGACCACCCGTCAACAGCTATTGCATAGCCCACGACTTCTCCGTCACCAGTAGGCCAGCCCGGCCCGTGGGCCTTGAGATTTGGGTCTCGGGTCTCGACATCTATAGCTATTTTACCGGCGGATGTAATGTCCGGTAGTTCTAGGGGAGGAACCCATTCGCTTTTTGGCGCGAACATAGCCATCTGAAGTTTTGCCATGATTAATCCTTTGTAGCTATCTCGCCACCGAGCGCGGTATAACCCGCCTTGTCCACCCATGAATCAACGTGTTGAATGTCTGTCAGAAGGCGGCATGTTTTCAACCAGTCCATCATTAAAGCTACGTGTTCCGGCGTCAGCGTCCCGTGTGTTTTATAAGCCTTTTGAATAATGTGGTTCCAGCCAGTAGCAATTGCGAGATGATTATCCTTGGCGTCGCCGTATTGCTTCGCCCTGTCACCGGTAATTAGGTTCAATGCTTGATCTAGGATCTCTTCCCGCGTCATATGTAGTAGCTCCTTGTAACATCTTCGGGTTCGACAATGTAGAGTTTGTCTCTGGTTCTGGTAACACCGACGTAGAACACACGGTGTATGTCATCGGGATTGATACGCATGTCGTCATCTGCCGCTGGGCTGAGGTCCGTGATCAGTACGACGTTGTCGGCCTCGCCGCCCTTTGATCCGTGGATCGTGGATGTTGAGATACGGGGCAATCCGTTGAACTTTTCGCCTCGTCGCAGCATAGCTGTGATATAGGCCCGTTCACTCTCCGGTATTTTATCCAGAGCTTCGCTCCAGATCATATCTATGGTGGCGACCAGACCATGATCCTTTTGCAACGCTTCCAAGCTTACCTGATCTTCGTCAGCTAAGGCCGGCAGCTTCTTAAAACCTTTTTTAACTCGGTTCTTAAGCGACATGTAAGCATAGACTTTTCTGGCGTTCTCGCCCGAGATCGTCATGCCTTTACGTAACTGCTCCCAGCCGTTTACCGCGTCGCTAATCTTTTCGCTAATTGATCTATTACCTCGGTGGCTGAACAGGTATCCGGAAGATTTAAGGTCGTTTGCGATGCCTTGGAGATGGTACGCAGCCTGCGATAATATAAGCCACGAGCCGTCGGACATGTCTAGTGAGGACACCATGTTTATGCGCGACACCTGCCCCGTCTCTGCCCGCGGTTCATATCGTTTAGGAAATCTTTTTGTAATTCTTTTTACGACGTTCTCTGCCACTTCGTGAACACGACTAGGAACACGATAGGACTGACTGAGTGTTTCCGAACCGCCCTCTAGGTTAATGAAGTGGTCCACGTCTGCACCAGCCCATCGATAAATAGCTTGGTCATCGTCACCCGCGGCATACATGCGGTTGCTGTTCTTATCTAGAATGTGTGCGATATCCCACTGCATGGGGCAAAGGTCTTGAGCTTCATCCAGAAAGGTCAGCTCGAAAGACGGACAGCACTGGTCGGACTGGTCTATAAACACTTGTAGCATGTCTGTGAAATCGTAGAGACCCATGCTTTGCTTGTACTTAGTAAGACACTCATCGATGTAGCTAACCACGTTCCAGTCCACGTTCAGGCTGCTCGAATTGTACTGCTCTCGAAGCCCGACCTTTCTTAGCTTGGCTAGGTTAATCAGGCCTAGCACTGGATCGCTGGAGCTTATTGCGGAAGCCACTTCATTGTCCGCATTGTACGAAGAGGTGTTGCCGAACCTCACGCCGATGGCCTCTCCTAGTTCCTTATAGTGTGCGTCCTGAATTACCTGAGTAGGTTGAATGTCCGTCATGGCCAGAGCCATGCTGTGCAGGGTCCGGAAGTATACAAGATCTTTCTTGGGGTCGAGATTAAAACGCGCTGCCGCACGTTCTTTAGCTTCGTTTGCAGCCTTCTTTGTGAAAGCAAAAAACGCAATCCGGTTCGGGGCGATGCCCGATGCCAGTGCGTCATCCACCATGTTCAATAGTGTTGTTGTCTTACCCGTTCCGGGCGGCCCAAATATTCTAAACATCTTTCTCCAACCTCCGGATGATTTGTCGGACCCGCTCTCTACTAATGTGAAAGCGAGCCCCGATAGCTGTCATAGTCATGCGGTTCAGATACATTTCGTAGATCTTTTTGTTTCGACGAAAGTAGTCCGCGGGGGTCATTAGAACGGGGCCTCCGTCCCGAACCGTGGCGTCCGGATGGACACGTCAGAGCTGTCGAACGCGGGTATTTCCCAGACACGAACGCTCCGTGATTTAATTCTTATAACAGTGCTTTCTCCATTAATATCACGTAAACGCTGCGCTATTTTATGGGTCTTGTACTCGCTGAACTTGTTCTTGCGTAAGAAACCCTCAAAGTCTTTCAGACGGAAATATGTCTTACCCGCCTCTTCGTCAGTCCAAGGCTTACGCAGGAGGATCTCTTCCTTATCCTGAGCTTGCTGTAGGTGACGGCAAAACTCTTCCAGATAATCATAAAACTGACCGCTGACACTAGCGTCCTGAGCCACCTCGATGATGCTGCTTTCGTTTTGCTTCATCTCATTCATGAGAGTAGATATCCGACCTTCCCACTGCACCTTTGCCACTGACCGTGGCATGTGGTTTAGCTGCTCCATACAGGCTTTCTGGAAGGTAGGCTGGTGAAGCAGGGCATCTGTGTCCAGCTCCAGCGGCTCACCGTTGACGTCCATAAACCAGACGGGTGGTGTCGAGTTGTACTTACGCAAGTTCGCAATGGATGCGCCTTGTGTGCCCGTCCCTACCCCGAACTTACGGGTAAAGCATAACTCCTTGTTACAATGAGAGTTTATGGGCGCGTCGTTACACTTGTATGCGTAATCCTTACGCTCGACCTGCTTTGCCACCGCATTGACTTCTGCGAGGGGCAGGGGAGGGTCAATGTACTGCATGTTGTAGTTCAGTATCTCGGCCTCCCAGCTGTCTGGAAAAGCCTTACGCAGATACACCCCGATGTTGAACAGTCCGTTGTTGCGACCACCTTCGCTAACCTTGTTCTTACACAAGACCTGTAAGCACGGTGGTCCGTCGGCCAAGACCTTTGTTTCGCCGGTATCTACAACCTGAAGCTTGGTTATCTGCTCTTTTGTCTGAGTATACTTTTTGTGAAGATCGAAAAACTCCTCCAGTGTCGCGGATGTTCCGTCGTCCAGAAAAGCATAACGAAGCCCTTCTTCTGCGTTGTAGTAAGGCAGGTTCAGGAAGTTACCCACGTCACCCCGTTCAAGGTGCAGGACAACCTGTTTAGGAAAGATCTCACTTTCCCCATAACCCAGAGCTGACGCCATGCACTTGAGCGCCTTCTGGAAATCTTTTGCGTCTACCCAATCCTTGGAAAACAGGAAGCAGTGAGCGCCACCGGACTTCGACCTACAGACAACTAAAGGAAGCTTGAGCTTCCGTATCTTATCTATCAGCGCTGTGTGGTCCAAGGGGTACTGGTCGATATCAATACAACCCCACTTACAAGAGTTGTCCTCGTTGATGGGGATGATACCTAACCCGTTGCCGGTGCCGGACAGGTGCCGTTCCCACAGGTCCTTGGTCCGTGGTTCGCGCAGTATGCCCGCCTTACCAACGCTTTTGCCGGACGAGCTTTCTTTGTCTATCCGGAAGTATCCGTAAGCCTGCTGCAGGCCATCGAAGATAGACATAAACTTTTTTACTGACATTTGATCCTCCAAAAAAATGGTGGGGGTTTCCCCCCACCAAAAGTTAACTTAAAACGGGATGTCCGAGCTGTCGGAGGCGGAGTTATCCTCGTTGGCGTGTTTAACAACGACATCTCCTGCTGAGATGCTGGTCGCAAACTCCTTAGCGCGTTTGTACATAAACGCCTCGGACACGGGGCCATCGCACGACATTTCCCAACCGTGCCAGCTGCCCTTCGAGTTCTCTTCGCTGACCGTCTTCAGATGGTAAACGTGAGAGAAACGGGGTGGTGTGAAGGGTCCGTTCTTACCCTGCATGGTCCGCGATGCGATGATCGAGTTCCACTTACGTGACTTCTTCAACTGCGTTGACTTCAAAGCAATCAAGGCTGTTTCAAAAGTACCGTCGTCCTTCAGCAGGAGAACGTAGTGCTGGTGCGTCTCTTCGATATAGTCACCGCTACCATCCATCAGATAATCTTTGTTATCGTCAGGCGACCGTTCAGTCTTTGGGCGAGCCTCGCCGGCATCGTAGATTTGAACCGGAGCACCGGATCCAACACCACGAGGTGCCCACTGAATGAACCGACGTTGGTACGCACAAGGTACAACACGGACACCGTCTTTGCCTTTGTACACTTCACCGGTCACGGTGTTATAGATGTCGCCCTTGCGAGCAACTTCGTTTGTGTCCAGCACCGGATCGTTACCCGACAGGACTTTCAGGAAGGGTAGCGCCAGATCATCTTGATCTAGGTTCTCCATACCAACCCCAGCGTCTTCCTCGAACATGCTTGGATCAAATGCGGCTACCTCAGCCTTTTTAGTTTTAGCCAATTCTTGTGCCATAATTATTTACCTTTCTTGATTACAGCTTTTTGTCCGACCCATGCGCCGAACAGTTCCATCGGGAAGTCCTCCCCGAGTTCCACACGCTCTTTCACAAACGCACGAAGTGTCATGGGATGAACCTCAGTTTTCTGCTGAGTTTCAAACCCATTGCTCGCCGCCATTTCACGGAACTTGCGAGCCTCGTCATCTTCACCACGACCAAACTGCGTCGAGACGCTGTTCTTTATGATGTCGTCGTAACCATTGTCCCGAAGCCACTGAAATGCGGTTTCGCGGTTTTTGACCAAGATGGAAGCGCCGTAAGTCTGTTTGACATCGACGGTAGATCCGTCTTCCAGAACAAAGGAAGATACACCAACCTCTGCCAACATGCCGGGCATGTCTTCGTCGGTTAGCTTTACCAAAGCTTTCTTCTCTTCCTTAAGCTCCTGCTCAAGGCGTTGAATGCTTTCTTCTTTCTGTCTGATTTGTCGAGCGAGAGCTGCGATGGAGGACAGACCGGATTGGTCTAGCTTCTCAAGAGAGGACGCACTGGTCTCCTCAAAGTCCTCTTCCATTTCTGATATTAAGTTATCGATCATTATTACCTCTTTCGTTGTTAAAGGCACTGGTACGGCCTTGACAAAGGTAGATATAATCGCATACAACAGACACGTCAATCACTTTCTGGAGAAAAAAATGAAAGACTTTGTTTTCAAGACGCAGCCATACGAGCACCAGATGAAAGCGCTCAAAGATTCGTGGGCCGCGACCTACTACGCGCTATTTATGGAGATGGGCACCGGTAAAACCAAGGTTGCCATTGATACAATAGGTATCTTGTATGAGCAGGGTAAGATAGACACGGTATTAGTTATTGCACCAAAGGGCGTATACGACAACTGGGTGCGCGGAGAAATCCCCACACATTTACCAGACAGGATCCCGCGCAAGATTTATCGCTGGATACCCGCGCAAACAAACAAGAACAAGGCGGATCTGGAGGAGATTACAGATCAACCGTTCGATGGTCTTAAAATATTTGTAATGAATGTAGAAGCCTTCTCCACGCCACGCGGGGCACAGGCCGCGATGAACTTCTTAAACTTCAACCCAGACAATATGGTTATCGTGGACGAAAGCACGACGATCAAGAACCGCACGGCGAAACGCACAAAGAATATTGTGAAGCTAAAGGATCTCAGTAAGTACCGGCGCATACTTACTGGTTCCCCTGTAACGAAGTCTCCGATGGACTTGTTTAGTCAGTGCTCTTTTTTAGATCAAAAAGCTTTGGGCTTGCGCAGCTATTTCGCTTTTCAGGGCAGGTATGCAGTAATGCATGTTCAGCGCATGGGGCATCGATCCTTTAATAAGATAACGGGGTACCGAAGGCTTGATGAATTAACGAAGAAGCTAGACAAGTTCAGCAACCGCATTTTGAAAGAGGATTGCTTGGACCTGCCCGAGAAAGTTTACCTGCGCAGGGAAGTGTCTCTCACCGAAGAGCAGAAGCGCTTGTATTTACAGATGAAAAAGTTAGCGCTCGCCAAGCTGGACAATGGTGAGCTGTCTACAACAGCCAGCGTTTTGACTCAGATCATGCGTATGCAGCAGATTTGTTGTGGTTTTATTCAGCCGGACGAAGGCGAGATCCAACCGATACACAACAACCGCATGTCACACCTTCTTGAAGCGGTAGAAGAAACTCAAGGTAAGTGTATCATTTGGGCAACATATACCTACGACATTAAAAACATTGCAGCTAACTTGTCTAAGCTATACGGCGAGGAAACTGTCGCAACCTATTATGGTGCTACACCGCAAGACGAGCGTCAAGAAATCGTGAACAGGATCCAAGACCCAGAAGACCCACTTCGTTTCTTCGTGGGTCAGGCTCGTACCGGCGGATACGGCATCACCCTGACGCAAGCAAACACCGTTATCTACTACAGCAACAGCTACGATCTTGAAATCAGGCTACAGTCCGAGGACCGCGCTCACCGGATCGGGCAGAAGAACAACGTAACGTATGTAGACCTAGTTTGCCCTAACACCATTGACGAGAAGATTTTGAAAGCGCTTCGAGAGAAGAGCGACATAGCCGGCAAAGTTTTAGGGGAAGAGGCGAGGGAGTGGCTGTCTTAGTCTTGGTTTAAATAGCGTTGCGCAAATATTGTAGCGTATGGCTCCGGTATTTTACCTTCGTAATAAAGCTCTGTAGCAGGCGTTACCCAGCTGTCCAAAGCGCTTTTGTCAAAGATAAACGAATCCGTTGCGGTATCTAAAACGGAAGGACCTTGAGACCGGTCGGTAAAGTCCAACATGTCCTTCCAGAACTTTTCCCGAACTTTTTCTTTGGTGTCATAGTTAAAACCAAATTGAGGTGCTCTAGGATATGCGTCTGCTGCCGCACCAAAAAACGCCCTGTCGTTCGCGCCCGCGGCGGTTAAAAGCCTTGTTGTCAGCTCTTCAAAACCGTGAAGCCTGTCATAGGCCGTTGCAGCGCTGGTCCAGCCCTCTGTGCTGTTTCCGGACTGATCCCAAGCCCTACGCAAGTTAGTGTTTCGTGGGTAGTCCGTTACGGTAAACGCTCTGTGTATTGCTTCATGAGATGCAACCGTCTTGTCGTCATTGATCATCGGTTGTAATTGACCGTCATCCGATAGCTCGTAACCCGCGATCACAATCGTGTCGCCCGGCTGCTCTTCCGGATAAAATACGTTTTGAGACATCTCGGGAGCAATTTTAAGAAGCTGTTCAAGGATATCATTCCTAATAATATCCCTGTCCAACTTGTCTCGCAGCTGAAGGGCTGTTTCGTTTGGTTTCATGTAAACGCCGCGTAGCATATTGTAGTATCTATAACGCGCTTCCGGATCGGCATCTTCCTCATAAATATTGGAAGCCGAGGCCACTGCTTGGTCATAAGGGCTGTCGAACTGAGTTCTTGTTGCAAAATCTTCCGCATCACTTCTAGGGAAAATAAGTTGCATGGTTGATGGGTCAAAAAAACCTGCAACGCCTCTTGAATCAAATTCCTCATCAGGTTGTACAAAGATAGAGTTGCGGGCCACGTCTTGTGCGACTTGGTCAAGCAAACCCGCATACCGTTCGTCTTTGTACAAGTTTGGTCTTCGCATTTGACCAACTACGAAATCTCTTCTAGCGTCCGCTAAATTGTATTGGGGATGGTCCGGGGATACAGTTTCATCAAACTGCTGACTAAAAGCCTCCTTCACGTCTCCTCTTCGCAAGGCGTGTTTAACACCTTCCGAAAGATTTAGCATGTCTAAGAAACCTTCCATTAGCCGAACAAGCTCCCAATACCACCCTGCTGACCCGAGCGCTGTTGAACGATGTCCATATTAGGATCGTTTGGCCCAAACAACATTTGGTAACGCCCCGGATCGACGGATGCTAGTGGCGCGGGGGCCGTGGGAGTTGGCGCGGGGACTGCGGCTGGCGGGGCAGGTGCTGGTGCTGGTAGATTTCGACTACGCACTCTTTCTGCAACGGCTTCGTCATCCTCACGAGTTAGTTCTTGAATCTCTCGGGCACTTTCTCTTACCACAGACGGAGAACTTGGTGTGGCGGCGTCTAACATCTGGAGACCCCGATAAATTAAATAGTCACCCGTCCCATTCAAAATATAGTTAAAGGTTGTTCTTACATCGTCTGAAAATCTAGTCTTTGGAACGCCTGTTACTCCCGGCTCCCCTAACTCTTGGAACCTTCTCATAGCTGCTGCGAGTTTCTGAGGATCGTTCATGAGTTCTATAGCTATCTGAGCTTTAGTAACATTTGGAAGAGTATCTAGAAGACGAGCAAGCGCTTCTCTACCAGCTCGGGCACCTTGGCTTTGAGCAATAATGCTTGAGGCTGATCCGCCCAAAGTTTCGTAAATCTTACCCGCAGCAGAAGAGCCAGCTAAGGAAGCTATAACCGAAGCAAAATAAGTAGCGTCTGCTTCATCAAGGTTAAAAGGTATTCCGTCTCTAACATTTCGCTCAAGTCTAACCGCTTCTGAGAGACTTTGCTCAAAGCTTGATTTTATGTCCGCCGTCCAGAGGTCGTTTTCTAGCATCCAGTCTGCCATACTAAGACCGCTCATCCCCGGACGAGGTTGAAAAAGCCTTTGATGCATTTTTAGAAAGCTTGGGTTTGAACCCTCAATGTTCCCAAAACGCAGTGCATCTTCAATAATGGCTGTTTTAAGACCTCCAACGGCTGAGGCCCTTCTGCGAGCAATAGCATCCGACCTAGATAGATAAGTTCCTTCTGGCGCGGGATCACCCTCGGGTGTGCTAGGAATTAAATTGTCTTCCCGTGAGCTTGCACTTCCAAAAACAGGGCCTCTTGCGGTTCGTGTAGGACCCTCTATCGAGCTTTTAATTCTCGATATGATCTCTTCGGGAGAATCTACAACACGATCCTCGTCTGTTATTTCATTAAGAAGCGGGGCGCTGTTTATATCGCTCAGTGTTCTGTTTAAATTGGCAAAAGTTGTCTGTGGGTTGTCTATCCATTCGGTGATGATAGATGTTGGATCTTGTGTACCTTCTCTAGGTACTACGCCCGGGGTAGGACCGTCTGAAACGAGATCAGCCCGTTCCGGTGTAATAAAGCTTAACAGACTGTTTTTTGAATAAGCGTTTTTCCGGTCTAGTTCCGCTTGCCTTTCATACGTAAGTCTTAGGACCTCAAAACGATACGGGTTTTCCAAGTCCTCCCGTACGTTTCTTCCTATACCCTCTAGAAAGTCAATAACCACGCTATTTTCTTCTAAAAACCGAGTGTATGACGCAGTGTCAAACTCAAGCTCATTTGTGTTTGGATTTATTCTATAAAGATTTTGGTCTGCGGCAAATCTAATTAATTCTTCAGAAAGACTTTCTGGGTTTTCTAGATTTTCTATTGAACCCCTAAACCGGGGATCCAGTAACTCATTTTCGTCTATGTATCTTTTTAGCGTTGCAAACTCTTCCGCAGTACGAGCATTTAAAAACTCGTTTGCACCACGATTAAAAACGTAGGGTATTTCTTCGGGGAAAATAGTGGGTACGCCATGTCTCGTTGGGTTTATCTGTAAACCCAAAGTGCTGCGTGTAAAGATCTCGTTGAGGGACCGACTGTAAGCTCTGGCGGTGGCCAGTGGGGTTCTGACATCTAAAGGAAGGTCTTCCGCAAACTCAGTCATGTTATCAATGTCGTCGTCAAACGCACTGACCATCTTAAAAAAGAGACGAGCTTGAGCTCTATCCGGGTTAGCCCCGTCCATTAACGCAACTGCTTTATTTAAAGCGGCAGAACGCATACTCACCAATTCCCCTACTGTGGGAAAAGAGGGTGGTTCACCCGTCCGAGTTGTTGGAATTAAAGCCGCTCGGTTTTGAGCGGTTAATAAATTTGCCATAGCCTCATAGGCTTGTGCCGATAAAATCCGCATCTGTCTATTTCCCGGACCAAGGATTTGCCTCAATCTATCAGCCTCGGCGTTTAACAAGTCTACCCGCTCCTGTAACGGAAGATCTCTATATGCAACGCCCTGCGCATTTTTCTGATCTAAAAAGTCCTCTACAATTCCTTCAGAAGCGGTGCCAACAAGAGCTCGTCTAGCCCTTGTATTGGCCTCTCTAAGTCGGCCAAGACTTTCAACCACCTTACTTGGCTCCGTACCGGTTATCTGAGCCCGGCTCTGTTCCACAAAATTAGAAAGAGGGCGGCCCATTCGAGCCACAAACTCAGACCGTGCACCAGCCATCCTTTCACTCTGAGTTGGCGATCCGGAAGGAGCCGCTTCTTCCATAAGTCGATCATAAACCCGTATGTAGTTTGGTAATTCTACAGGCTCTCCGTCGGCATTAAAGTAACGATCTATAAGCGTGTTGCTTGGAATTTTTTCGTAAAAAGCTCTTTCCCTACGTCGGCTAGCCGCCAAAGTCTGGCTCCAAACGTTAAGGACAGCCTGACCCAGTTGGTCCGCAGACCTAACTGTTCCCGGTTGTGTTGTGCCCTGAACTAAGTCTTCTGTATCAGTTCGACGAACCGTTGCCGCCGCCTCTTGAACACGGGTTAATCCTGCGTCCAATTCATCTCGAATAGAATCATCGAATTTAATAGACAGGAGATCAGACAGGTATACCAGCTGTGCTGGATTATTTCTTTGATATGTTGCCCGTATTTCATTTGTTAGGAACTCTTGAAAGCGCAAAGTCGCCGCATTTTTCTCTTCTAAGAACCGCGTCTCGTCAATCTGGCTTAAAGTTCTGTCAAGATCTCTAAAGGTAGGTAATTGTGTTAGCTGCGCGGGCGATAACGCTATGACGTTGCCTGCTGCATCTCGGGGAGGGTTTTCTAGAGCTTCTATGGCAAAACGAACCTGCTCATCTGTTAGGTCATCATTAAAGCGAAGAGAAGTGAACAAGTCTCGTAAAAAAGCGTCTTCCGCTTTTAAACTAGCACCACCTCCCATTTTACTAACCTGCCGTTTAATCTGATTAACCATCGCGTTACCGAGGTTATAAGCGCCACGGGTACTGCTTGTGGTGGCTTCTCCCGCCACACCACCTAAAACCTCAAACCCTAACCTAGCTAACCCGTCATTAGGGTTTGCAAAAAAAGGTACAACGGCCGCCCCGGCTATCACACCAGCCTCTGAAGGAACCTCGCTAAGCATGGTTCTTACCGGTGCGGCAGCGTATCTTTGACCAACCCCTATAGCCATTCCTTCCAAACCGGAAAGACCCCGTTGCATAAAAGGTTTTGCGCCTGTAGGTTGGTCAGGTCCTACAAAATCTTGCGGTCGGTCTGGAAACAAAAGTCGTGGTATCGCTGATGCCATGACAGATGTTTTCTCTGTGGGTAATTCTCTTAACAAAGAAAGACCCATAATCGCATCTACCGCAGTCTGACCGATATTTCTCTTCACGGCAGATGTCATGGTAGGCAATACAGGTGCCTCTGGCCCAAAAGCTTGTGATACAGCCGCGTCAGTTAAAAGAGCTGCACCAGTTCCCGCAGCCAAAGAACCCAAACCGGCAGCTACTGTTCTTTTAACAGGTCCCGCTCCCTGTAGCGAACCGTATATTCGGGGGAAGGTAGAAACCATTGCTTGACGGGCGGCAATTGCTTGAGGTGCATACCTAAAAGCTGTTCCCGCAATAGTTGCCTCCGGCAGAGGATTACCCTCACTGTCGGTAATTAGGTTTCTGACTATTTGATCAGCCCCAGTAGGCTGATCAAAACCGGGTATTCTACCGCGTAACAAGCTGTCTCCGCGCATTAAAGAATCGTAAAAGTCTTCGGTGTCATAACCCAAGTCTTCGAAAATATCCGCGTTTTGCTCGGCTATAAAACTGGCGACATATCGAGCTAGCTTATCTCGACTTTCCCGGCTCGGTGTTTCAGCATTTAAGGATCGAAGAGTAGCTTCGAACTCGTCAGAACTTTCAAAAACAAGCGGGTTAAAAGTAAAGCCTAGTTCGTCTACGGCTACGGCTGCCTCCTCTTGGATCCGTTCCGCCGCCTCTCTGTCCCGCTCCGCCTCTTGGGATGCGGAAACAGGATCCGGCTGTTTTGATCCCAATCCAGCTACACCTAAAGTTATGCCCGCCGAACCGCCGCCTACTTTCATTCCAGAAGTTACTGCCATTTTTTAAGCCTTAGTTTAGTTGCTTGACCCCGAACGAAATGCCGCGTCTTGCTGCCGGATAGCGTTGTACAGTCCCTGACGCTCAGGGTCATTGTTGACAATACTTCTTTGCATTTCGTCGCTTAGATTAGGGAACTGTTGAAGAACCTCTTGTTGGAAGTTGTTGCCGAAGAAGGCTAAAGAACTTCGAACAGCAGAAAGGTCAGTCTGCAAGTCTCTAAACCGTTGAGCAGTCATAAGACCGCCGTAACGAGACTCTTGCATTCCCGTATTAATAATAGCCGCTTCTTTGTATTTAAGAAGATCGTACAACCTAACCATTTTTGCCAGCTGAGTGGAGTCGGAACCAAATACACCAACGTCAAGCAGTATCGGCTGTACTTGTTCCATGTCAAAGTTACTTACACGAGAGGTGTTTGTGACAAGACCCGGAAGTACCATTTTATTAAATAGTTTAGCTGTTTGTTTTGCTTGTACGGATTTTGATGTAAAACCGAAACCAACGATACCCAAGGCGCTATCCACAGCCCTTGCCACCACAGAACCCAAACCGGTTACGTCTCGGGTAGCTGCCACAAGATCTTCGCTCTGCTCACTCGACCACAGATTCATATCAAAATTTATTCGGTTTCTGAGAGCATTATACTCTCTGTTGCTTATTGGGTCTTCGTTTAACTCAGAAATTTGGGACTTACTATAATCTTGCATTTCTGACGTCGGTTCGTCGTACCTTCCTTCGGCCTGACTACGGAAGTACCTACCATACGCTACCGCCTCACGCATTTTTGTAACTTCAGTGTCTGGAATCGAGGTTATGTTACTAAAACCGGCGTCTTGCAATTGATTTACTGTAACATAGTCACCAGCGCCCGGAATAAGGCCGTCGTTTAGAATCAACCCATTGTTTGCCTGTGCCGCTATACTCCGCGCCCCGCTACTGTCTTCGATAAGAAGGTTGGCGGTCACAGCGCCAGCTTGAGATCCTGTTACAACAAAATTAGAGCCGGGGTTTTGTGTTTGTATTTCACTAAGTTCAGAAGGGCCAACTAAAAAAGTAGCACCGTCATTGTAAGCTCCTGTAGTGTCTCGAACGTTGATTGGATTACGACCTGAACCGCTCTGACCAAATTGATTAAGGTCAGTGCCTCTTACAAGTACAAGCCCGGAACCAGCTAATAAGCCCGCCGCTTTGTTGTAAGCTGCACCGTCTTGTAAAGAAATATTAGATTGCGGGCCGGCTCCAAAATCAAAGGGTTCAACCTTATTTGTGTCGGGATTTACGACAAAGTATTGTTCTTGAGAACCACCACCCGTCGCAGAAATATCTTCTTCTGCGGTTTCCCTTATAGTATATCCGGGTCCTAGGTTTGATGTCACATTTCTTAGCTCAGAATCCGTGTAAGCCCGTGTTTGAATAAGGTTTCCATCCGGCCCAAATATAGAATACAAGCTTGCATCCGTTTCGCCTTCGTCCAACATCTTTAATTGCAATGCGCGTCGAGCGTCTTGGTCCGCAAGGGATCGTTTTTGAGCATCCGTTAGTGCGGCGAGGTCCAGCTTAAGGTCTTGATCGCGGAACCCACGCTCTGCCTCTGAAATTGCTGCGGCTTGCTTCGCCAAATTATCAAACATTTCGCTTCCGCTAACCGCTCCAGAAAGCTTCTCGAAGAAGCTCATTGGAGAAGCTGTGGGAGAAGCTAGAAGAAGACCCGCCTTACCTAAGTCGCTAAGGAATTGAGTTTTCGCAGCTTCTCTAACGTCGGATCTAGAGGCTTCCCGATCTGCTTCAGAGATTAACCCTCTGTATAAGTCTCGGCTTTCCTGAAAGTACTCGTCCAGAGACCTTTCGTCCCCGTAGCCAAGTTCAGACATTAGGCTATCCAACGGATCAACGGTATCCGTAGCCAGTTCGGCAGACTCTGAAGAAGGGTCCGTGCCCTCCATTGCCGCTTGCGTGTCCGGAAGCTGCGCTCCGCCCTCGTCAAGCGTTTCCTGCTCGTACGAAGAAGCCTCTTCACGGTAGTCCCGAGGCATGCCTCGTATAGCCTCTGGAATAGGTTGATCCAAGTCTTCTAAGCGGATTCTCCGAGGAGGCAGAAGATACATTGGCGTTTGAGGGAGGTACCCCGATGGTCGAGCCTCCATAACCGAAGTGAAATCCGGTAGCATTACTTCTGGAAATCGACCCGGGCGGCGAACTACGCCGCCTTGATTAAAATTTACAGGGGGCGGCCCCTCCGGAGCACCCATTCCTACTGTAGACATAATCCCGCCAGCCATGTCTCCTTCAACAGGAGCCGACATCTGCTCTTGAGCCAGACCGCCAATGCCTTGATCCACCGACGCCATTTGAATAACAGGCTGAACCAAAGTCAAAACAGACTCAGGCGTTTGCTGTGCGTCTTCAGGCCCAACCAGACCAGCCAACTCAGAACGACGCTCCTGAACAGATGCCTCGTCACCGCGCATCATGTTCATTACTTCTTCGTAACTTCCCGCCTGATCCAAATCACCGATGGTTTGAGAAGCTTGAGCTAACATCCCCTCAAGTTCCGCAGGATTAATTGCTTCTTGGGCCGCGGCCATCGGGTCCATAGGAGGAGGTGCCGCCATAGGAGGAGGTGCCATCGGCATAGGGGCCGGGGCAGGAGCCGCCATCGGCATAGGAGCCGCAACACCGCCCTGCTGCATGTATCTAACCGGTCCGCCCTTGGCAAACATTTGACGGTTCATAACAGATCTGTTCATTTTGTTCACTCCTACCCGCTGTTGCCAAACACTCTTTGAGCGTTTGCCGCGGCAGTTAATCCTGCAATGCCCGTTCCAAGGAACTGCTGTACCGGCGAGGCTTGTGCCACGTAACCCGCGGTGCTCGTCATCTGAGACGATGGTGTACCACGAAGAATGTCACTAACAAACCCAAGATTCTGATAAGGTTGCTGATAAGCCGCCATCTGGTTGCGGTAAAGCGCATCCAGTTCACCCTGCTGTTGAGCCTGCTGACGTGCGCCCATATCAAACAAGAAGCCTGCTTGTTGCTGACCCATTTGCTGTGCCGTCTCACCAAGGGCCGCCTGACGAAGACCCAACGTGCTTAGTGCATCGCCAGCCTGTAAACCAAGGCTGCCATATTGTAGACCAAGACTTCCCAGCCCCTCACCAACACGGCTTCCTAGCTCAGTGCCTTGCAATCCAAAACGTCCCGCAGCTTCCGCAGCACTTAGCGCGGTTCCAGCGCCGGCTTGACCAAGTTGACCATACAGCTGGGCAGCCTGCTGCGCTCTCTGAGCGGCGCTTTCGAAACCGGCTTGACGCATCTGAGCCGCGGTCCGTGCTTGTTGCTGCAAGACATTGCGACCAAGTTCCGCCTCTGCGATTGCTGACCGAGATCCGCCAAAAGCACCAGCGCCTACAGCCTGTGCCCGTTGTCCCTGCTGTGCAATGTCGCCTTCACGACGAATGTCCTGCATTGCCTGCTGAACGGCAGCGTCTTCATACGGGTTAAAAAATGCTTGAGCCCTAGAAGGAGCAAGACCTGCCATGCCGAGGGCCGCGGCCCCTTGACCAAACAGCCCAGCTTGCATGAGGCCTTGTTGCGCTGCCGCAACTTGACCCGGTATCTGCTGCCCAGCTTGTGTCATATACTGCGTTGCCGCTTGCTGATACGGCTGGGCTCCCGGTAGTACGCCTGCAATAGCGCCTTGAGCATCACCGGTAGTGTATCCCGCTTGCTCTAAATACGGAACATAGTTGCCAATCCCAGATCCGGCTAACCCTGTGGCAGCGGACTGTAAACCAGAAAAACCAGCGATCTGCTGGGTTGGAACGGGGGTAGGCTGGTTAATAAGGTCTTGCGCTGCGTTAAATATACCTAGTCCGGCGGCTTCTATCTCGGGAGCCGGTCTTTGGATTACCGTCTGGGTTGTGTTTTGAGTCATTAGGACGCTCTTCCCCGGCTTTCTAGGTTTCGCATAACAGAGTACATGTTGTTTATACCTTTGTTAAGGTTCCCGTTCCCCGCGCCACGGACCGCGTCCGTAGTCATAACAAACTCTCCGGGCATAAGCATGGCTCTCACACTGTCTTCCCCCGGCGTACCCTCGTTAGGCATGATGCCGCCGTTGCGGCGCGGAAACACTTCACCACCCTCGGCCATCGTAATCATCGGTCTATCAAATACGGAGCCTTCACCCTCTGGGCGAGTAAACGGGTAGGGCTGATAAAAAGATTGAGGCGCTGTAGAAACCACGTCCCCAAAGCGACTTTCCGTTCTAACGTCTGAAACAGTCGGGGCAGGACCGTAATTAATTCGTGGCGTGTATTGCTGTGGGTTTTGCTCATATAACTGAGCACCGGTTAGTTCAAACCCTTCTGGCAGTTCTGGTTCAAATTTTGGTCTCTCAAAACCGCCCGCTGCACCAGCTACGCCCAGACCTGCCACGGCGAGGGGTCCGTACTGGCGTAAAAAGCTTGGATCAGTCTTGGGATCCGGGAAGAAAAGGTTTTGTGCTTTTGAAAAGAAACCGTCACCCGAGGTAACCGGTACCGTTGAAGTAACAGGTGGCTTCGACGCAAAGGTGTTAAAGTCGGGTGTTGTGGGCTTAGGCGGGACCCTTGTCGCGGCAGCGGCAACATCGGCGGTAGAGGTGGGAGAGGTGAGATTTTCAGGTTTTATCGACGGAGTAAGTGGTGTTATGTTTGCCGAATCAACGCCGGCGGTGGCTGCATTTGCAACGTCAGTCGTGGCCCCTAAATTAGCTGAGGCCCCTAAATTAGACTCCGTCGGCCGTGCAGCAGCCTGCTTGAACTCAACAGGGGCCGGGGTCCTTGCTCCGCCAAACATTGAACCTACTGACGCTTTGAGAGAACCAATACCGCCGCTTAGACCACCTTGGAAACCACCTTTTTGGAAACCTTTTAGGAACCCGCCACCGAAGCTGCTTGCTGCTCCCATAAGACCACCGGTCAAACCCGCTTTAAGAGCGTCCCCAAGGTCTCCACCGTTCATCAAAGTAGCGATACCAGAACCCAAAGCACCTGCGGCAATAGGACCGACGAGTGGTCCGAGGACCATGGGCAGAACGATAGGAGCTATCTTCTTAAATACTTTTACAACGCCTTTGAAGGCTTTTGAGATGCCTTTGAAAAGCTTCTTAAAAAAGAACTCCGGTAAGCCGGTGTCAGGGTTCAGGCTGTTTGCCTCGGAACCAACGACATACCGTTCCGGATCTTCTACACCCTGTTCCCGCAAGTTATTGAAGATGTCTTCACGAAGCTTTTCGTTACCTTCGATCAAAGCCCTCGGAATAATCAGCTCGCCAGTTTCAACGTGCGCTAGTGTGTCGTCACCAAAACGCCCATAACCAGCCATCCGTTTGGCAACATCGGAGAACTCCGCGATACCGGCTTCGCCAAACTCTTTCTTGGCGTCTTCGGCTTCCATAGCCTCGACTTCTTCTTCCGTACCGACGAAATCCGCGATACCGCCCTCGGGGACGATAAGCTCTTCAAATTTTTGGGCGGCTTCTGCCATCTAAAGCTCCAACTTTTGGGACACGGCTTTATCCTAACTATAAGCGTGTTTTACTAAGTAGTCCATAACCCCTGTTTAAGGCTGGGACGCGGTAATTTTCTCGACGAACTCGCCGTCTTCATAAATGTCTAACTCAAGCTGACCGGAGGCCCTCAAGGCGGCTAAATCGTCCGTTGGAGCCCAGTCTGCCGTCGCCATGTCTATGCACCCGTCTATTGCAAGAGCGCGATCTTCGTCTGTAAAATAGGTGGCTCCGTTTTCGCCAACCCTGATAACTGCTGTAAAAGCCATTGTTTACCCCTATAACTTCTCGATTAATAAACGAGACTGGTTTGCGTTTAGAATTGATGTTCCGGCAACTCCATCTCTAAAAGCTCGGATATCTAAGATATCACTCGCAGCACAATTAACGAAATCTTCAATATATGCGGTTGAGTCGTCTATACCACCGGCTCCACGTATATAACTGCCTCGGCCTCTGCCGGATTCGGCTGTTGCGTTCTTAAAGATTTGAAGCTGCAAACTCATTCTTTGTTCCGTTCCGCCTCTGGTGAACGTAACTTGACCGTATATGCGGTAAACTCCGGCTACGGGAACCGTGATCCGTCCACCGCTTTCCGTGAAAGAACCTTGATTGAGAAGCTGCGAGTTGAAGTCTACCACTGTCGGTGTAAAGCTAGCGTTGTGATTTGTGGTGGTATCCGTAGAGGTCGCTGAGTAATAGTATTTATTTGCTTCCGGATCTACGCCCGTTGCTATCGCAACCGTCCCGGATCGAAACGTCAGACCCACAATGCCGTTTGCGGGGATTGCTACCGTAGCTGGGTTAGTAACAGCAGTTCCGTTTACATAGATGGTTAGTCCTGAAGCAGGCGTCAGAGTTCTAGCGGTACCGTTACCGTCAAAAAGTATTGTATCATCTTGCGCGAAAGTTCCGGACGGAACAGTCATGTTGCCCGTCATAGTAATTTTTTTGTTAGCATCAGAAAGCACAACCGTTCCTGTGGTGGTGCTGCCCGAAACTATTCGTCCAACCATCTCTGTGGCTTTTACCGTTCCGGAAACATCAAGCGCTTCAGAGGGAGAACTAACACCGATACCGACGTTACCACTGCTTGTGATTCGCATACGTTCCGATGCGCCTGTTCCCGGGTCCGTGGTGCCTGTGTTATCGGTAAACCCCGTCTTAAACAGCATACCACCCGTGCTGCTGACGTTGTTTATCAACTCTAGGTAATTGTTATTTAGTCGAACCGCGCCTTCGGTAATGCCACCATCAGCCTTGAACCAGAGCTGAGGAACATCCCCCTCGGCATTATTATCCTCATCAGCCTCAATGATTACGATGCAGTCACCCGAGTCACCGGATGTGACGTGCAAATTGGTATCCGGTGCCGCCGTACCGATACCCACTCTTTTATCTGTGTTGTGAACCGTGAACCAACGGACACCGCTCTTCATTCCAGCGAATTGCGTTATATTGCTTGATGATCTCTCGAACTCAAACAAGTGGCCCCCGCCGACATCCGCGTCAGTGAGAGCCTGAAATCTGAGTAGATTTGTCGGCGCTGCTGAGATATTCCACTGCTTCGCATTAGCGGCCGCGTTTGTGTCCTCAAGCCGAATGGTAGGATTGACTGATGCGATGTGAAGGTTAACATCCGGCGCTGTTGTGCCAATACCAATATTACTTTGAACGTAGAGGTCGCCACCCTGACCCAATATGAAACGGTCGGTAGCTGTCCCGCTGACGTCACGGATCTTCAGATCACCGTTAACCAGATCGAAGTAGTTGATGTTACTTGAATGGTACATCCGCAGGTCATTACTGGTTCCAAGTTGAAGTTGGTGTCCATCCTGAAACTCAAGACCCGCGCTTGGTGTCCATTGGATTCTTATGGCGTTGCCGTTTGCTCCATCTCTCCAGCGCCAAGTGCCAGAGTCCAAATCCATATAAGCATCCGTGCCGTTGTATTGGAAAGCCCAGTCACTTCCGGTTCCGAAACGAAGTTCCTTGGAATCTAATATTTTAAAGGCAGCGTTTGATGTAAGTAGGTTCTCTTCTATTGTGAAATAGGTGGTCAACGCGGACGCAACGCCACCTGTCAGGCCCGACCCGACCTGAAACCGCATAGCCGCGCCAGTAGTAGCATCAGTGTTGACGCGTATACGGCCCGCGTTTCCCGTCTGCTCGGGCGTTTGACTCTTGTGGTTGAACGTTACGTTCGCATTGCCACCGCCGTCGTTCACGGTAAGTGATACACCACCACTACCTCTACCTGCAGTCAAAGCCGATGAAGTTGAATAATCCCCCGTTCCGCTAGTCTTACCCGTCAGGTCGTCGAACGCAACGCTCCCGCTTCCAGAAGAGGCCGTCGTCTGCGTGGTGCCATCGGGAAACTTGAAGCCACCCGAGGTAGATTCAACCACCCCTGCGACAGTTAGCGGTGAGGCCGGCGAAGTTGTGCCGATCCCTACACGACTGTTAGCGATGTCTACGTATAAAGTGCCATCTGCCACCGCCTGATTGGAGCTGTTCCCGACAAACAACCGGCCAGTGTTAAGATTAGGCACAGCGTTTGTACGGCCCGCACCCATAATAAAAATGCTGCCAGAAGATGCGTGAGATCTTGTAACCTTAGCCAGCTTTTGGAGCTGAGAAGATTCCCCTGTCGGCGGTGTATCTGATAGCACACCCGGCGTGTTAGAGACAAAAAGCTCGTCGCCTTCCGAGTAGGCCGAAGTGTTCAAACCGGCCAGTATTCCACTGGTGTAAACATCAACCGGGTTGTTTATTGCCGCCGCCGCCGCGACAACACCAAAAGCAGGCATTTCGGCGGGCACGTCAGCATCCGCCTTCGAAACCACTGTTGTGTTGCCGGAAATACCGCTAATATAAACAACGTCGCCTTTCGCCAGCGCCTCGCCTGCTTGAGCCTTAAATAAAGTAGCGCCTCGAAGATCACCGATAAATTCTTCGGCTTCCACATTGCCCGTTACAACAAGTTCTTGACCGTCCCACGTAAGGTTGGAGTCACCTTCAATGGTTGTCGCATTTGTCCAGACAGCAAGTTGATTATCTAAAGGTGTTCCTGTGTTTGAAACGTTCCCACCACCCCCAGCAGAGGCTGTTGTCTGTGTCGTTCCGTCGGGGAACCTAATGCCGCCCGAAGTGCTTTCAATTATTCCACCAACGGTGAGCTGAGTACCGTTCCACGTAAAGCTGGCTGACCCACCGATAACGTTTGTCTCTGTGAAAAACGCAACTTCGTCTACGCTGCCAGTGCCATCGTGATCGACGTTGGAAGCTCGTTCCTGCTGAACAAAAACAGAGAAGTTTCGAACAAGATCCGCAAAGAACCTTTGGTTGTACTCAACCGGCGGATTACCGAAAAACGGTATCGCTGTCTTTCGGCTCATCTTTTTCCATCCTGCCTTACGTCAACCCGGGGCGTACCAAGACGCCAAGCTGTTCCTGTTTCATCTGAGGATATTTTCAAAGAGAAAGAGCGGCCCCGTAACCTAACAAAAGCTTGCTCCGTGAACTGTTCTACTGGAACTGTTGCAGATTGCTGGATGGGGCTATCGGTAGTCTTACTGTTGGAAGACCCCGGGAACCGTTTAACCGCCAGTGTGAAATCAACGGAAGGGTTCGGCTCTGAGGATCCGTCAAACGTGATGTCCGGTATCATCCGTCGGATAAACAAAAACTGGTCCCCGTCCCCGATACCTGCCGAGCTGCTTTCAATAAACGAACTAATCGGTGAAGCTGGGTTTGTGCTGCCATCGTCCAGACCAAAGTCGTGGTTGTACAAGTAGCCGTCGGTGCTTGCAGCAATCGGATATTCTTCCGTGCCTCTATCTATCCAGAAAGTTCTAGGCAAACTTCCGTAAAACCAAACCTGTTCCAGATAGTTAAACACCACGTACTTATCTAACTCTTCCGAAGATGCCGACGGGTAGAACCACCAGATCTCAGAGAAGGTTGAGTTTACAGAGGCAACTACCTTCTGTGACTGACCCTCGTTGAAGTCATTAAAGACATAGGATCTAACACTACATGGAAGCTTTTGAACCTGCCCGGTGTAAACATAGAAATCTTGCTTACCCATCCAGAATACCGAATCGTCCACCGCCGCAGCCGACATTGGTCCCATGATAGTCGTATTTTCTGCAATTGTTTGCAGACCAAACGTGAACGGGGGACCAACAAACTGCATAGCTTGCAGCGATACATCTGTGAAAATCAGGATCTGCTGACGTGTCTTTACAGCCGTAACAATCTCGGTGCCTGAACCAAGACGCAAGTCACCCGCAGTGTTTGTGGCAAGAGATTGCCAGATCAAAGGATTGGCCTGATCAGAGAAACGTATCAACAACGGGTCTAGTGTTCCCGGAGCGGCTTCTGTACCAGTGCCAAAAACAATTACGTGCCGATCAATATCGGAGACCATAACCTGCTTGGCTACCGTGGGACAGGTAGCGTCACCGCTTAACGAGTCTAATGTGACGGCTCGTGCTAACGGGGCAGAGCTAGTGCTTTTATCCCAGTAGTAGATGTTTGAGTCACGTACATTAAAGATCAGATCTTCGCCAAAGCTGTCATGGCTCCAGAGCCGCAAAACTTCACCCGTTGTTGGTGAGGTGGCCGCCGATCCCCAGCCTCCACGACCCCAAGTTCCAGCGCCCCAACCAGTGCCTAAAACTGTTGTGTCGAGGCCCGTGGTCAACTGATACGCACCCACGGTCGAACTTCCGCCATTGCCGGTGTCACTTCCGTTGGCAACAACCGGCGTAGGAACAATCTGACCGTTCACCGTGATGCTTGCAATAGTGGACACCGTACGGGCTTGGATAGTGTAGGTGTTAGGCGTAGGAACCGAAATAACTTGGTATTCTTGATTTAGGACCGCAGCGGTAATGTTACCGCCCAAGGACACCGCGCCAGAAAAAGTTACGAAATCGTTGATGTTTGCCGCGTGGTTGGCATCCGTGACGGTTAGGGTGGAAGACCCGTTCGTTGCGGCAAAGGTAACATCTCCCGCAGCTGTTGTGCTTCTTAGTGGTGTAATGTCTTCAAACAGACCACCCTCGACGAGATAGTACTTAAGGTTCGTTCCTATGCCAAGATATTGTGTCTTATCCAAGGCAACAAACGGTAAGATGCCCCGACAGATGCCTAAGAAGCTGGAAGCGGCGTACTTAGCCCAGCCACCCAGCTTCTCTACTGTCCCAAATCGAAACCTAATTTTGTCACCGTCAAACCAGCCACCTTCGTTGGAGTACGAAGTGATTTCTCGGTTTACACCCGGTTTAAAATTAAGCTTCGTTAGAGGCATGGTTACGAAATTCTTTCAACGTTAAAGGTGATCGTTCCCGAATCAAGAACCGATCCAGAGCCTTTTCTTATCTCAAACAAAACCTGTGCCGAGCTGCTTCCCACGGTGAACTGGGTTTTGCTCCATGTGCGGTTTGATGTTAGCGCCAACCAAGACCCAAAAGTACCGGACGTCATTGTTCCACTAGAAATCGTAGCTCTGATTTCATAATCATCTGGCGCTGCCGAGGTTGGATCAATCCAGTCGGTGGTGTATGTACCCGCGTTACCCACAGAAGAAACCGTCCCGTTACTATTAAAAGTAATGGACGCCGTGGAGCTACCCCCTACCTGAAAGTTTGAAACAGTACCGTTGTTTATGGTAACTGTTGCACCCGGTTCTTCAGCCGTCGATGCCAACGTAGCCATCAAGGCTTGTAGTATAATACTCATGTAACAGCCTTTCCTCCAACGACTACCTCCGTAGCTGAAACAAAGAAGATAAACGCCATGCCCCGAGCGGCTACGGTGCGCGTACCGGTTGTGGTTGTTCCGTCTAACCGCATAGTCCCAATCGTACCGGCAACAATGGAGATGTTTCCAGAAGTGTTGTTGTAAACAATTACAACGTCCCCTGCGGAACCCACGCTACCATCCACTGTCACGTTACCTGTCGAAACAACACTGTTGTTCATGTCAGCAGCAGCTAACGTCTGTGCGCCGCTGGCCTGCGTGGTGGCTCGTGCTTGAATAACTGTTGCCGACAGAGTGGTCCCGTCCCAAGTTAGTCCCGCATCACCTTCAACTGTCGTGGCGTTAGTCCACACAGCAAGCTGGTTGTTGACCGGAGTGCCTGTGTTTGAAACGTTACCGCCCCCAGATTGAGCATCCACATACGCCTTAACAGACTGTTGCGTTACCAACGCTGTAGCGCTGTCACTAGCCATGTTGTCCTCGTCAAGGATGTTCGTGACAGTAGTAGCGCCCGTGCCTTTCAGGCTAGAAAAAGTCGTTGTTGTAAAAGTACCGGCTGCCGCCGAGTTGGCACCAATAATGGCTCCGTCGATAGAGCCCCCGTCAATATCTACTGTAGTAAAGTTACCAGCGGCTGCCGAGTTAGCGCCAATGGTAGCACCATCAATAGACCCACCGTCGATGTCTACAGTAGTAAAGTTACCTGCCGCAGGTGTCGCGCCACCAATAGTGGTCCCGTCGATAGTCCCGCCGTCAATATTGACCGTCGAAAAAGTACCTGCCGCTGCCGAGTTAGCGCCGATGGTCGTTCCATCAATAGCGCCCCCGTTAATGTCAACCGTGGTGGCCGTGACTTTGGTTACCGTCAGATCCGCAAAAACATCCGTTACCGTCGCTGCGCTGTTACCACCACCATCAAACTTAAGAACAACATCAGCTCCGTTAGGTATCTCAAAATCCCGAGCCGAGTTATACGTGCCCTGAAACGCAATAATGCTTCGATTGCCAGAAAGACTGTTTCGGATGTGGACAATTTTTTCCGCAGTCTCAGGCGTTAGCCGCACATAAGCAGTCCCACCCAGATCGCCGCCATCAGAATACTCAATAAACTTGTTATGACCGGTGCTGATAGAACCGCTGTTAATTGGGAGGTCGTTAGGCGTACCCGTGCTTCCCGTCCCAGTCAGGGTAATAACTTGAACCCCGTTTACCGACTGGTCGATAATATCAAAGTTGGTGTTGGTCGTAGTACCCCATGTACCCGACTGCTCGCCATTACCAATCTTTTCAATGCCTAAGTTAGTGGTATACGTACTAGCCATCTTGTAAGTCCCTATCCAATTCTAATGATCGCGCTGTTTGCAT
>Ga0213866_10000513_pt1 | contig 31006 bp, 34 predicted proteins | sample PICome_11_FD_160079 | JGI IMG/M metagenome (GOLD analysis project Ga0213866, IMG submission 160079) | Coastal seawater microbial communities near Pivers Island, North Carolina, United States - PICO284 | ecosystem: Environmental > Aquatic > Marine > Coastal | place: USA: North Carolina... | reverse complement strand
TGATCGCTGGGTGCGTATTCAACGTCTCTACACCGCGTCGACGGCGGCCCAGATCTCGAGTGACATTCGTTCGGCGCACATGCGCGATCTCAAGACGTTGCGCGTACGCGGCATTCTTCCCGGCGAACAGTGGGAATCACGATGGGGAACCGACGACAAGTGCCCGCCTGGAAACTTCGCCATCTGGGTGAGGTACCGGGGTAACGGCGACACGCCGTCGAGTTAGGTCACCCGGCCCGTCTGATCCAGACTTCTCCTGATCGAATGCCGGCAGTTCGGGTCGCGCGTCGACCGACTCGATGAGCGCGTCGGATGTCGCTTGCGATCTGGGCCGCAGTGTTACGTGTGTAGAACTTGCCGACCCGATATCAGTGCGCGGTCACCAACGCTCGAACGACCAGCTCGCCGGACGACCATCGGAGTAGGGCATCACTCCGTGAAACGGGCGTGGGTCGTCGTCGAAGACGAGTGGCAGGAAATATCGGTCGCCCTCCCACATCGGAAGATCGGCGGCCTCGCGTTCGACCAGATCGTCGCTGCAGGCGGCGAGGAGACGTTCGACGGGTATCCAGGCCAAGTCGCCTTCCACGTTCGACTCGGGAGGAGTTCCCGTCCAAGTGTCGATCACGAAGATCGGGCCGAACCAGTCCTCGCCGTTGGCCCCGAAGCCCGGCCACGAGATCGTGCCGCGTAGTCGCATCGACGTGACGACGATGTGGGCTTCTTCGAGCAGTTCGCGTCGCATGCCACTCGCCAGATCTTCACCTGGCTCGAGTTTGCCCCCGAGTCCGTTCCACTTGCCGAGGTGCTCGTCGCCGCTTCGCTTGTTGCGATGTACGAGCAGGACCGAACGGGCCGTGTGGTCGAACACGTAGCCGAGGGTTCCGATGATCGGGGTGTACGGCACGTGGTCATTCGTATCAGAATGTGCTCATGTCAACGTCGTCGGCCATCGATCGATCGACGATCGACACCTTTCGCAACGAGGGAGCCGCCGTCCTCCGAGGGGTCGTGACCGAGCACGAGCTCGAGTCGTTGCGTTCGGGCATCGACGACGTGGTGGCTCATCCGTCGGATCGCGCCAAAGTGGCCAGCACGGACGACGATCCTGGTTTCTTCATCGAAGACTTCTGCACGTGGCGTGATCGTCCTGCGTTCGGCGAGTTCCTTCGGTCGACCCGCCTACCGGCGATCGCGGCTCGCCTCATGGGCAGCGAGCGAGTCGTGCTGTATCACGATCACGTGTTGGTGAAGGAGCCGCGCACTCGACAGCGAACGCCGTGGCACCAGGATCAGCCTTACTACGACGTCGAAGGCGTGCAGAACGTCAGCTTCTGGATTCCAGTCGATCCGGTACCGATCGGCTCGTCACTCGAACTGGTAGCTGGCACCCACGTAGGTCCGTGGCTCATGCCGCGTAGTTTCCTCGATCGTCAGGCGAGGTGGTTTCCTGAAGGATCCTTGGCCGATCTCCCCGACATCGACGCGCGACGCCACGAGTTCACCATCCGATCGTGGAGCCTCGAACCTGGTGATGCGATCGCGTTCCACATGTTGACCGTGCACGGTGCACCAGGTGTCGCAGGTGACGGGCGCCGTCGAGTTTTCAGCCTGCGGGTTCTCGGCGACGACATGGTGTACGCGCCACGTGACTGGGTGTGTTCACCCGATTTCGGAATGGTCATCCCTCCGGGAGACGACACGAGACGGGTCGGGGAGTCGCTCGACGGCGAATGGTTTCCCGAGTTGTGGCCGCACAATCGACTCGTCGATGCGACGTGAGTGTCAGCCGCCCACTGTGGTGGTGAGATCGTTCGGTCGATCGCCCAGATCGATGTAGAGCATGGTTCGATCTTCGATGATCGGGTATTCGTTGTTCGTCGGAGGTGCAAGCTCGGTGACGTCGACTGTGCGCCCGTCGCAGTCGACGAACTGTCGAGTTCCCTCGATCTGATCGATCGCGCACGTCGGGTCGCGATCGGCGGGATAGGCGTAGTACACCACCCAGCCTCGCTCAGGATTGGTGCCTTCGTGATCGAGCACGATCGTGCGTTCACCGGTGGTGGTTCCGAGTCCAGGGAACAGGACCGGGCCGTCCTCGTCGATCGATTCGGCCCACCGGACCACGTTGCCGACTGGCAATCGATCGGGCGTGAACGTGGTGGTCGTCGTCTGGTCGCCGGCCATGAGTGCAGCGATGGCCCACATCACGAGGCCGAGGAGCGAAAAGAACACGAGTCCGGCCGCCACCGGCGCCACCGCCCGGGCCAAAGGAGAGCGGAGTTCGACCCGTCGCATGGGTCGAGTCTGCCCGCTGGCTGGCGTATTCGACCACCCTGAGCAGGGAATTCGTCCGCGAGAACGAGGTCACAGAAATTTTCCGAAGTTTTCGCGAGATAGCCGGCGGTGAACCCTCTTGTCCGGTGTCAGCGCAACGGCACTGACCCGACGAAAGGACACATCATGAAGATCTCCCTCCGCCCCACCCGCATGGCCTTCTCCCTGGTGACGGCCACCGCCATCGTTCTCGGAGCTGGTGTTTCCGGTGCCGCCGCCGCCCCGAACGGCCCCGGCCGCAGTGGAGAGGCTCACGCCGAGCACGGACATCCGAACCCCGAGGCCGTGCGCGGCCACGACGAAGAGGGAAAAACCGGCAAGGGTCACGAGAGCCACGGCAACGGTCACGGCTACGGCCACGGTGACCACGACGACCACGACGACGTCAACGTCCCGGTCGCCGACGAACCGCGTAACGACGATCCGGTTGTCGACGAGCCCCAGGTGGACGAACCTCGTAACGACGATCCAGTTGTCGACGAGCCCCAGGTGGACGAGCCGAGCAATGACGATCCGGTTGTCGACGAGCCGCAGGTCGACGAGCCCCGTAACGACGACGACCGCGCCATCGACGATGCTCCAAGGACCGCAGCCGAGCCCACCACGGTTGTTCCTGAGGCGCCAGCTGTGTTGGTCAAGCCCGTCGACGAGACCACGGCTGACCAGGCGGCCGAGAGCCGTCGCGCCGAGTCACCGGCAGTCGTTGACACGACTGTAGAGATGGCTGCCGCTAGCGACGTCGAAGTTGCCGGAGCGATCCTTCGGTTCCGCTGATCGACGAAGCAACCAACCTTCCTTCGCACCAGATGTGACCCCGTGTCACCCGAGTGAGTCCTGCACCCGTGGCGGTTGTGGTGCAGGACTCACTCGCGTCGGGGGTGCCGACCCGATACGCCAACCCGATACGCCAACCCCACGCGCCAACCCCACGCGCCAACTAGGTGGGGTTCCAGCCCACGACCTAGGGTTTCCCACTCGGAAGCGCCATCCCATCCGAAAGGGGACTCCACGACATGGATCTGTTCGAATACCAGGGCAAGCAGTACTTCGCCCGCTTCGACATCCCGGTGAGCCCGGGTGGAGTCGCCGACACGGTCGACGAGGCCGTGCGAGTGGCCGAAGCATCGGGTTTCCCGGTGGTGGTGAAGGCCCAGGTGCAGGTGGGTGGTCGTGGAAAGGCTGGTGGCATCAAACTCGCCAACGACATCGACGAAGTACGCCTACACGCCGGAAACATCCTCGGCATGGACATCAAGGGCCACGTGGTGAAGCGCCTTTGGGTCGAACATGCCAGTGACATCGACGAGGAGTACTACGCCTCGTACACCCTCGATCGCGCGGCGAAGAAGCACTTGCTCATGTTGTCCGCACAAGGCGGTGTCGACATCGAAGAGGTGGCGGCCAAGGATCCCGACGCCATCGTGAAGTTGCACATCGATCCGGTCGACGGCATCAGCGAAGCCACGGCGCGGCAAGCTGCGGTCGATGCCAAGATTCCGGCCAAAGCGGTCGATGGCGTGGCCACGATTCTCGTTCAGTTGTATCGCTGCTTCACCGAAGGCGACTGCGATCTCGCCGAGATCAATCCGCTCATCTTGAAGCCGACCGGTGAGGTGCATGCCCTCGACGCCAAAGTGAGCCTCGAGAACAACGCGTCGTTCCGTCATCCCGAGTGGGAGGAGTACCGGGCCACCGAAGAACTCGACGAGCGCGAGCAACTCGCCCGCACCCACGATCTTCAATACATCGGTCTCGAAGGTTCGGTGGGCATCATCGCCAACGGCGCCGGTCTGGCCATGAGCACACTCGACGTGGTCAACCAAGTGGGCGGTCAGGCGGCCAACTTCCTCGACATCGGCGGTGGAGCCAACGCCGACGTGATGGCCGCTGCGCTCGAAGTGATCAATTTCGACAAGGACGTGAAGTCGATCTTCATCAACATCTTCGGAGGTATCACCCGTGGGGAAGAGGTCGCCAAGGGAATCGTCGAAGCGCTCGGTCGCGTCGATCTACGCGCGCCGATCGTGATTCGTCTCGATGGCACCAATGCCGAAGAAGGCCGAACCATTCTGAAGAACGCGGGCATTCCCGAGTCGAAGCTCGTCTCGAAGCCCACCATGCTCGAAGCGGCCGAGGCCGCAGTTGCGATCGCGAAGGGAAAGTGACGTCATGGCCATTTTCGTGAACGAGAACACCAAGGTGATCGTGCAAGGCCTGACTGGTGGTCAGGGTAAATACCACGGTCTGCGCAACAAGGCGTACGGCACTCAGGTCGTGGCCGGCGTGACGCCCGGAAAGGGTGGCACCGACGTGGACGGCATTCCCGTGTTCGACACCGTGGCTGAAGCGGTGAAGGCGACCGGCGCCGATGCGTCGTTCGTGGCCGTTCCGCCCAAGGCCGCATCGGCGGCAATTCTGGAAGCGGCGGCCGCTGGTGTGCGTTTCGTCGTGTGCATCACTGAAGGCATTCCGGCGCAGGACGAAGCCAAGGTCTACAACACACTCGTGCGCGACTTCCCGAACACGCGTCTCCTCGGTCCCAACTGCCCGGGCATCATCAGTCCAGGGAAGTGCAACATCGGGATCACGGCCGGCGAGATCGCCGAGTTGCCGAGCGCCGGCAAGAAGAACGTCGGCATCGTGAGCCGCTCGGGAACGCTGACGTATCAGGCGCTCTACGAGTTGAAGCAGCGTGGTATCGGCGTGAGCACATGTGTCGGCATCGGTGGTGACCCGGTTCCGGGTACCAACTTCATCGACTGTCTGCGTGAGTTTCAGAACGATCCCGAGACCGACGCCATCATCATGATCGGTGAGATCGGCGGATCGGCCGAGGAAGAGGCGGCTGAGTTCATCAAGGCCAACGTCACCAAGCCGATGAGTGCCTACATCGCTGGCGTCACGGCGCCCCCGGGCAAGAAGATGGGGCACGCCGGTGCCATCGTGTCAGGCGGCAAGGGAACCGCGCAGGGCAAGATGGACGCGCTACGAGCGGCTGGTGTGAAGGTTGGTCAGAACCCGACCGAGGCCGGCACCTTGATGGCCGAGATCATCGCTTCCCTCGGCTGAGACCTTTTCGTTCGACTGACGATTCAGACGCTGGGCGGCGGCGGGGGAGGAGTCGATCCACCCGATCCGAACGAGTCCTTCAACTTGTTGACGTCGGTCAGATCCTTCAACTTGCCACCCGACTCGGTGAGGTTTATCACCGATCCGGCGAACACCGCGATGGTTGCCAGGAACGACAACCACAGACCGAAAGCCCGATCGAGGTCGACACCCTCTTTGTCGGGTCCGGTGATCATGAGCAACACCATGAGCAACAGTGCGATGGCCGATAGCAAGGTCTGCACAAGCGGGAGATTCGACCGGCCGACCGACTTGCCGGCAGCCGTCGCAAGTGCTGTACCGCCGACAGCGATCACGAGAATCCAGGCGATCCAGCCCCGCGACCAATCGAAGGCGTTGCCGGCCGTGTCGGAGAATCCGAACATCTCGATCTTGGCCCAGTCGATGAACAGCCCCGAAATGATCATGACGAGAGCGCCGACCGTCATGAGCCAGGTCGACGGCTTGAACGATTTGAAATCCATCACCCCTCCTTCGTGCCGACAACTTCGGCATCGATGCGACGTACGGTAGTTCTCCCAGCAGACCGGTTGATCCAGGTGGTGTCAAGGTTCGGTCTGAATAGGGTGACATCGTGCCCACCGCTCTGATCAGCGTCTTCGACAAGTCGGGCGTCGCCGATCTGGCTCGCACCCTCGTCGAATGCGGCTGGAAAATCTTGTCGAGTGGCGGGACGGCGACCGCGCTCCGCAACGAGGGTGTTCCCGTGACCGATGTGGCCGACCTCACCGGATCGGGGGCGATTCTCGGGCATCGCGTGGTGACGTTGCACCCGTCGATTCACGCTGGAATTCTCGCCGATCTGTCCGACCCTGAGCACGTGGCCGATCTCGAACGTCTCGGTATCGAGCCCATCTCGCTCGTGGTGGTGAATCTCTACCCGTTCGATTCGAATCCGTCGGTCGAACTGATCGATGTGGGCGGTCCGACGATGGTGCGTGGTGCGGCCAAGAATCACGCCCATGTTGGTGTGGTGGTGCGCCCCGGTGATTACGAGCGAGTCGCCGATGCAATCCGCACCGACGGCGCATTATCGGCCGAGTTGCGCCGCGACCTGGCCACGATCGCTTTCGCCGTGACTCGCGACTACGACGCTGCCATCGTCGGGTGGTTGTCGGAATCATCCGACGCTCTACCGGATCGACTCGTTCTCGACGCGACGAAAGTGCAGTCCCTCCGCTACGGGGAAAACCCCCATCAACAAGGCGCGCGCTATCGATTCGCCGGTGCCACCAGTTGGTGGGACTTCGCCGTGCAGCACGGTGGCAAGGAGATGAGTTATCTCAACGTGTACGACACCGAGGCTGCGTGGCGTCTGGTGAACACGTTCGCCGATCCGTCGTGCGTCATCGTGAAGCACGCCAATCCGTGTGGAGTGGCATCGGTTGCTCCCGACGAGTCGGCTGATTCTCTCGCCGAGGCGTACCGGCGAGCCAATGCGTGCGATCCGGTGAGCGCATTCGGCGGGATCGTTGCGCTCAACTCGACGGTCACGATCGAACTGGCGACATCTCTTGCTGACGTGTTCACCGAGGTCGTGGTGGCGCCAGGTTACGAACCCGAAGCTCTCACCGTTCTCGCCGCGAAGAAGAACCTACGTGTCCTGTCGGCGCCACAACCGTCCCGTCAGCAACGAGACGTTCGACCGGTCGATGGGGGTCTTCTCGTGCAGACCACCGATCACGTCGGTCTCGATCGTTCTTCCTGGAGAGTGGTCACGAAGGTTCAGCCCACCGACGAGCAGTGGCTCGACATCGAATTCGCCTGGCAGGTGTGTGCGGCGGTGAGCTCCAACGCCATCGTGTACGTGAAGGATCGGCAGGCGTTCGGAATCGGTGCCGGCCAGCAGAACCGACTCGACTCGGCGCGAATCGCCACCGAACGATCAGCCGGCCGCGCCAATGGTGGCGTCGCAGCCAGTGACGCGTTCTTCCCGTTCCGCGACGGACTCGACGCCGCGGCAGCGGCGGGGGTCTCAGCTGTGATACAGCCGGGTGGGAGTGTCCGCGACGACGAAGTGATCGCCGCGGCCGACGAACACGGAATCGCCATGGTCTTCACGGGTGAACGGCACTTCCGCCACTGATCCATCCGTAGAATTCGTTCGTGGCCCGAATCTCTGATCTCATCTCTGCTGGCCGCACGTTCTCGTTCGAGTTCTTCCCGCCCAAGACCGACATGGCGCAGCTCACGTTGGGTCGCACGATCGCCGAACTCGAAGCCCTCGATCCGAGTTTCGTGAGCATCACCTACGGCGCAGGCGGAAGTACTCGGCAGCGCACCCAAGAGTTGGTTCAGTGGATCCGCAAGGAGACGCGTATCAATCCGATGGCGCATCTCACGTGCCAGGGACACACCACGGCCGAGATCGCCGAGATCCTCGACACGTACGCCGCATCCGATGTCGAGAACATCCTGGCTCTCGGCGGCGATGCTCCAGTCGACGGATCGTCCCTCTCGAGTGATTACACGTACGCCAGCGAGTTGCTCGACGACGTATTGGCGTCGGGTCGGTTCTCGGTGGGGGTGGCGGCGCATCCCGAAGTGCATCCGCGGTCGCCCGATCGCGAGTCCGATCGTCGACATCTGGCCGACAAGTTGCGACGAGCCGATTTTGCAGTCACCCAGTTCTTCTTCGACGCCGAGGTTTACCTGCGGATGGTCGACGAACTGAGTGAACTCGGCGTCGACAAACCAGTGATTCCCGGCATCATGCCGGTCACCAACAAGTCACAGATCGTGCGCATGGCCCAGTTGTCGGGTGCGGTATTTCCGGCCTGGCTGGCCGAACGACTCGATTGTGTCGATTCGCCCGACGACGTCCGTCGAGTCGGAGTGGAAGCGGCAACCGAGTTGTGCGGAGAGCTCCTCGCTCAGGGTGTCCCCGGCTTGCACTTCTACACACTCAATCGCAGTACGGCCACGCGCGAGATCTACACCAATCTCGGACTTCCGGTCGGTAGCTGACCGCCACCGATCATCGGCCCCGACCCGGCAGACTGAACGCACTCATGCCGTCGACTGGATCTCGCACCCAACAGATCAGCCGAGTCCCGTATCTCCCGGGTCTCGACGGCTTGCGTGCCCTCGCCGTCATCGCTGTGATCGTCTACCACGCCAACCCCTCGTGGTTGCCGGGCGGCTTTCTCGGGGTCGAAGTCTTCTTCGTGATCAGCGGTTACTTGATCACGTTGTTGCTCGTGGCCGAACACGAGCGCGACGACTCTGTCGATCTGCGTGCGTTCTGGGCCCGACGAGCGCGCCGACTTCTTCCTGCGCTGTTCGTGATGATGGCTTTGCTCGTCGTCTGGTCGGCCTTCTTCGAGCGAGATGCCCTCGGTGCATTGCGCGGCGACGTGATTGCCGGTGCGCTGTACGGCTCGAACTGGTTCCAGGTCTGGATCGGTGCCGGATACACGGCGGTGAACGATTTCGCGCCACTCAGGCATCTCTGGTCGTTGGCTGTCGAAGAGCAGTTCTACGTGATCTGGCCCGTCGTGATGCTGATCGTCTTGCGAGCTGGGCGTCAGCGACTGCCGCGCGTTGCGATGTGGTTCGCCGGTATCGCGTTCGCGATTGCGGTGGCCGTGGCCCTATTGATGCCGAGCGGTCCGATCGGAACGTGTGTCGAGACGCCGAACTCTTTCTGGACGATCGGTGATCGATGCATCAGCAAGGTCGACCTGCTGTATCTCTCGACACCTACTCGGGCGACCGGTCTTCTTCTCGGTGCCGCACTCGCTCTCGTGTGGCGCCCCTTCGCGCTTCTGCGCGGACCAATGCGCAAGAAGGGCCCGCTGCTCGATCCACTCGCCCTCATCGGCTTGCTCGGATTGATGTTCCTCGCCTGGAACTCCAAGATCCTGAAGTTGAAGGGTGAAGAGGGATTGCATGCCGATCCACTCTTGTTCCGAGGTGGTCTTTTTCTCACCGGACTGCTCACCCTTCTCCTGATCTCGGCCGTGGCACACCAGAAGGCGTTCAGCGGTCGGATCCTCGGCACGACCGCCCTGCGTGTCATCGGCGAACGCTCCTATGGTCTGTATCTGTTCCACTGGCCGGTGTTCCAAGCGCTGCGTCACGAAGCGGGTATCGCCCTACAGCTCCACGAATTCATCGGTGCGATGGCGGTCACCGTGGTGATCACCGAGATTTCCTATCGCTACGTCGAACTGCCCATTCGCGAGCGCCGTTTCCGCGAATCGATGCAGTCGCTCTTGCGCAGTGGTCCCGGAGCGTTGCGACGTCGTGGGGCCTTCGGTGTGCTCTCGGCCACCATCGTGGCTGTTCCCGCTTTCTCGGTGGTGAGTCTGGCATCTGCCGAACTGAAGCCGAATCTGGTGCAGGCCACACTCGACGAGGCCGAAGGTGTCGTGATCGATGTTCTCGACGAAGTCACAGCAGTCACTTCGAGCACTTCGGTGCCGTCCACCACGACCGCGCCAGCGTCCAACACGTCGGTGGCACCTGAGGCCACGACGACCACTTCCACGACGACCACGCTTCCACCGCCGCTCTACGAGGTTTTCGCTCTCGGCGATTCAGTCATGAAGGGCGCAGCACCGGTATTGGCCGAACGTGGAATCGTTGTCGACGCCGAGGAGAGTCGACAAGGCAAGTTGGCCGCCGAGATCTTCGTGCAATTGCGTGATTTGGGTGTTCGCATGAATGTGGCGGTAGTTCATGTGGGGACCAACGGTCCGATGAGCAACGAGACACTCGACCTGATGATGTCGGCTTTGCAGGAGGTTCCGCGTGTGATCGTTCTGACTGGTCGTGGGAATCGGGACTGGATCGATCCGAACAACTTCCGTATTCGTTCCCTTCCCGAGCGGTATCCGAACGTGGTCGTCCTCGACTGGCAACTGGTGTCCGAACTGTGCTCGGGTAAATGTTTCGCTGGGGACGGCATTCACCTCGACCGTGACGGGCGCACCTTCTACGCCGATCAGATCTCTTTGGCTCTGGCGTCCGACTGAACACCTCGAACAGCGAACCGGACTTCGTCGTCCGGGAGTCGTGGACCTACGCTGTCGGCATGACTTCCCCCGTGAAAGTGGCCGTGACCGGCGCCGCCGGCCAGATCGGCTACAGCCTCCTGTTTCGTATCGCTTCGGGTGCCATGCTCGGCCCCGAAACCCCCGTGATCCTGCAGTTGCTCGAGATCACCCCGGCGCTGAAGGCGCTCGAGGGTGTGAAGATGGAGCTCGACGACTGTGCCTTCCCGTTGCTGGTCGATGTGGTGGGTACCGACGATGCCGACGTGGCGTTCGGTGACACCGACGTAGCCCTGCTGGTGGGTGCCATGCCGCGTAAGGCTGGTATGGAGCGCGCCGATCTGTTGAACGCGAACGGCGGGATCTTCAAGCCGCAAGGTGAGGCACTGGCTCGTAGCGCGAAGCGTGATGTGAAGGTCTTGGTCGTTGGCAACCCGGCCAACACCAATGCTCTCATCGCGCAGCAGAACGCCAAGTCGCTCGATCCTGGCCGCTTCACAGCGATGACTCGTCTCGATCACAACCGTGCGGTCACGCAGATCGCACAGAAGTTGAGCCAGCCGGTGTCGGCCGTGAAGAAGATGACGATCTGGGGCAACCACTCCACGACGCAGTACCCCGACCTGTTCCACTGCGAAGTGGGCGGCAAGAACGCCTACCAAGCGGTGAACGATCACGCATGGGTCGACGGCACGTTCATTCCGACCGTCGCCAAGCGTGGCGCGGCAATCATCGACGCGCGTGGAGCATCGTCGGCGGCCTCAGCGGCCAATGCGGCGATCGATCACGTGCGCAACTGGGTGCTCGGGACTCCCGCTGGTGACTGGGTTTCGATGGCCATCCCGAGCGACGGTAGTTATGGCGTTCCCGAGGGTCTGATTTCGAGCTTCCCGTGCACGTGTGCCGATGGCAAGTATTCGATCGTGCAGGGCCTCGATATCGACGACTACAGCCGCGGCAAGATCGACGCGTCGGCGGGCGAACTGGCCGAAGAGCGTCAAGCCGTCCGCGACCTCGGCCTCATCTGACCAGCACTCACATCACCAATTAGGAGACGGCGACGCGGCAGGCGATCCGCATCATCTGATCGACCCCCTTCTTCAGGTCCTCGTCACTGATGCGCACTGGCTCGTTGTCCGGCGCGATCACGTCGCTCACCGTCATCATGGCGAGTGCCTCCACACCCTTGACGGCAGCGACGGTATAGAGCATCGATGCCTCCATCTCGACACCGAGGTGCTTGAGCCCTCGCCAACGATTGAAAGTGTCCGGGTCCGGGTCGTAGAAGAGGCCACTCGTCACGATCGGGCCCACGAACACGCGATCGCTCACTTCACGGCTGAGACGAGCGGCCGTTTCGACCAACGAAAACGTGGCGGTCGGGGCGAGACCGTCCATCGCCGCGTAACGCATCGGCGTGCGGTCGTCACTCGAGGCGCTGACGGCGATCACCGTGTCGGCCATCTGCAGGAAAGGCTGTAGTCCGCCGGTGGTGCCGACGCGAATCAAGCGAGTGGCACCCAACATGACCAGTTCCTCGAACACGATCCCGGCACTTGGCGTACCCATGCCCGTGGACTGCACGCTGATCGGCTTGCCCTCGAACGTGCCGGTGAAACCGAGCATGCCACGCTCTTCGTTCACGAGGCGTGCCCCGGGATCGAAGAAGTTCTCGGCGATGTACGCGGCTCGGCGGGGATCACCGGGGCAAAGAACAGCGGAGGCGTAGTCACCTGGTTCGGCTCGAAGATGAATGGGCATTCGAGAAGAGTAGGTGCAGCAGACCCAGAAGTCCGGGTGTCGTGGTTCCCCGCCGACCTGAATTCATGGCCTCTGAGCAGGGATGATGCAAAGAAATCTAGGAAATATCGTTGTTTCCATGTTGGAGCGTTCGTCGGTAGCGCAGGCGACCGGTCGTCGCGCGGATCGCGCAAGCCCACAGGCTGGGCTTTTGCCAACTTTCCCCTTGCGCAAAGGGGGTTCCATGAGCCAGAATGACACCGATGTAGTTCCGGCTCTTCGGGGAAAGCCGGCCAAGTGAAGCGGCCTTCGGGTCGGGATGGGCAGTGAGCCGTGAGCGAGAACGAACAGAACTGGCAAGACGACGCGAACTGTCTCGGTGTCGACCCCGACCTCTTCTTCCCAGAGCGTGGAGCATCCACCCGTGAAGCCAAAGAAGTGTGCCGTGGTTGCACAGTTCGTCTCGAGTGCCTCGAGTACGCCTTGGTGAACGGTGAGAAGTTCGGAATCTGGGGCGGTCTCTCCGAGCGCGAGCGTCGTCGCCTGCGTCGTCAGCGTGCCCAGGCCGGCCGTCGAACCGCTACCGCCTGAGTCATCGCCGCGCGTCCATACGCGCTTCGATCGTTCGATCCTCACTGAGATCGAGTTGCTCCCATCGAACACGAGGGACGCGTTGCAGAACCTCCTGTGGAACCAAACCCACAAGTTCGCCTCGGGTCACGTGGGCACCGTGTGACTGCGCTACTGCTTCCACCCGGGTGAACGCTTCGAGTGGCCCCACATGTCGTGGGTCGACGAGATTCATACTCACTTGTACGGCATTGCCGACCGACAAACCGAGTGCCCGCACACCGTCCCCGCGCACGTCACGGGCAATGGTGCGCGCCACTTCGATCGACGAGTGTTCGAGCCACACGTTGTAGGCGACGAGTACGTGTCGCGCACCGACGCAGATCGCTCCCGCAGTCGGATGCGGATGTTGCGGTCCGAAGTCGGGCGCGAGTCGGGTCCAGGCATCGCGACGAATGTCAGGGAGTTGGCGTTGGTCGGTATCGGCCGGTCCGTACACGAAAACCGGCACATCGAGTTCGGCACTCACCCACTGGGCGAAATCGTCACGTGCGCGGCAGGCGTCATGGATCGACGAACCAGCGAGTGGAACGAACGGAACGACGTCCACTACACCGAGTCGGGGATGCACGCCGTGGTGAACGTCGAGACTCAGTGTCTCGAGACATCGAGCGGTGAGATCGCGGACGGCTGTCTCGCCCACAAGAGTGAAGACACTGCGATGGTGATGGCAATCGGAATGACGATCGAGCCGATCTTTCCCGCAGACCTGGTCGAGGTCCATCAGCCGTTCGAGATCACATCCTTCGCTCACGTTGACGATGCATTCGAGCACGACCCCACTCTGCCAGTGCCGGTGCCGAGACCGGTGGTAGCCTGACCGCATGTTCGCAGGCTTCTTTGACGGTCCCGAAGTGATCGTCGTTCTCGTCGTGATCTTGGTCCTCTTCGGCGGATCTCAGATCCCGAAGCTGGCGCGCAACCTGGGTCAGGCCCAGAAGGAATTCAAAAAGGGTCTGAACGAGGGCGCCAAGGACGACGCCGACTCCAAGCCGTCTGACTGATCAGGCGTTACGCCGATTGCACGCTGAGGCGTCGTCGTTTGGCGATGCGTCGACGCTCCCGTTCGGAGCAGCCCCCCCAGACGCCGTGGTCGATGTGATGATCGAGGGCGTAATCGAGGCACTGGGACACCACTGGGCAGGTGGCGCAGATCTTGCGAGCCCGGTCGACTCCGACGCCGTCGGACGGGAAGAACATGGCCGGCGGGTGCGCACGGCAGTTCCCGAGGGCCATCCAGCCAGTGACCGAGTCTTCGTCGATCAGTGGGGTGATCTCTTCGTTCATGACATCTCCTTGTGCGAAGTTGGTTTCCGCCCGCTTCGCCCGCTGGAAGCCGGTTCTTCCAGGTCAGTGACTTTGACGTCACTCACCCTCTCGGAGTTCCCGGCCGCTCTCAGTCAAGCATCGGTCGAGGTCGGCATCCAGTCAGGTAGGGGTGACGAAGAACCACGTCGGGTTCCGACACGGGCATTCGGCCGATAGCGTGCCCGTGACCAGCGGTTTCCCGCCGGTACGGAAGTCCGGAATTTTCCCGATTCCGGCGAAGGAGTACCCATGACCGACGTCTACGCACCCAACGAACCGCCTCGTGCGCACGTGCGCATCGTGTTCCTCGGCCCGGTGTCACCACATTGGGACGTGGTCGGCGATTACGGCGACCGAACATTGGTCGAAGAATTCCGCAGCCGGGCACTGGCCCGCCTCGTGTTGCTTCCGTACAACGATCCCCAGTTCAAGCGCAACCGTGAGCGCATCATGCGTGACGCCGAACGCGAAAACATCTCTCTCGAGTGGGATCTGGGCTTCGACGAAGAAGCCGTCTGATTTCTCGATGAATTCGCGGTGAACCCGCAGGGGAGAGGCTCGTGAATCCTGTGAACTCTCCTCATATGGACGGGTCGTCAGCTCCTTCGCGTTTCCTCAACCGCGAATTGAGTTGGCTCGATTTCGACGAGCGGGTGCTTCGGCTCGCCACCGAACCCGGCGTCCCCCTGCTCGAACGCGTGAAGTTCAGCGCCATCTTTTCGTCGAATCTCGACGAGTTCTTCCAGGTACGCGTGGCGGCCATGAAGGATCAGGAAGCTGCGGGTGTCACCGCTCCTCTGTTCGACGGGCTGACCCCGTTGCAGCAGCAGGCCGAAGTGTTGAAACGCGTGGGAGAACTAACTGTTCGCCAGCAGCGGATCCTGCTCGACGTGTTGATCCCTCAGCTGGAACGTGAGGGTGTCGCATTGTTGCGTTGGGCCGATCTGGGTCCTGAAGAGCGAGCCCACTGCACCGATATCTACGACAAGCGCATCTTCCCGGTGCTCACTCCGCTCGCCGTCGATCCGGCTCACCCGTTCCCGTATCTGTCGAACCTTGCGCTGAGCCTGGCGGTCACAGTGATCGATCCGGTCACGGCCGAGGAGCGCTTCGCCCGCATCAAGGTGCCGACGGTGTTTCCACGTTTGGTGGCACTCCCCGACGGCGATCGATTCGTTCCCGTGGAAGAGGTGATCGAAGCACACCTGCACACGCTGTTCCCGGGCATGACGATCGGTGACGTGGCGATGTTCCGCATCACCCGCAACGTCGACCTGAGCGTTGAAGACGAAGAGGCCGATGATCTCTTGCAGGCCGTCGAACTCGAATTGCGTCGACGTCGATTCGGCCGTGCTGTCCGCCTGGAGGTCGAAGCCGGAGCACCGAAGGCGATCGTCGATCTGCTCGTGGAAGAACTCGATCTGCAGCCCCACGACGTGTTTCCGGTGGAAGGGCTTCTCGATCTCAGCTGTCTCATGCAGTTGCACGCAGTCGACCGTCCCGACCTGAAGGACGACCAGTGGCTGCCGGTTACGGCCGGTCGACTGGCCGCCGCCGAGGAGGCCGAGCGTTCGATCTTCTCGGTGATCCGCGAGCGAGCGCTCTTGGTGCATCATCCGTACGAGAGCTTTGCCAGTTCGGTGGAAGAGTTCTTGTCGCAGGCCGCCGACGATCCACGAGTGCAGAGCATCAAGATGACGCTCTATCGAACGAGCGGTGACAGCCCCATCGCACGTCATCTCATCAGGGCCGCCGAGCGTGGCGTTCAGGTCGCCGTTCTGGTGGAGTTGAAGGCGCGTTTCGACGAGGCGGTCAACGTCACCTGGGCCAAGGCGTTCGAGCGCGCTGGTGTGCACGTGGTGTACGGAGTCGTCGGTCTGAAGACTCACGCCAAATGCGTGTTGGTCGTACGCGAAGACGAAGACGGATTACGCCGTTATGTGCATCTCGGCACCGGCAACTACAACTCCCGAACGGCTCGCATGTACGAAGACCTCGGTTACTTCACGTGCGAACCCGACGTGACGTCTGATGCCGCTCAGCTGTTCAATCACCTCACCGGCTATTCGCGCGACGTCGAATACCGACGTCTGCTCGTTGCACCGCACCACCTTCGCTCTCGGCTCACCGAGCTCATTCGCAACGAAGGCGAGAAGGGCGAACGCGGTCACATCACGATCAAGGTCAACTCGATCGCCGATCCCGACATGATCGACGAGTTGTATGCCGCGAGCCAGAAGGGAGCGCGTGTCGATCTCGTGGTGCGCGGTATCTGTTGTCTGCGGGCCGGTGTGCCCGGATTGTCCGAGAACATTCGTGTGCGTTCGGTGCTTGGTCGATTCCTCGAGCACTCTCGCGTGTATCGCTTCGCCAACGGCCAAGGCGATGGACAACCGTTGCATCTCATCGGCTCGGCCGACCTCATGGCGCGTAATCTCGACAAACGCGTCGAGGTCCTCACGCCACTCGTGAATCCAAGACATCAGGAATGGCTCGATCACACCTTCGATGTGATGTTGGCCGAAGGAGCGCCGTCGTTCGAGATGCGCCCCGATGCGTCGTGGGAGCGCATCGGACCCACCATGTTCGAGCCCCATCCCCAGCGAGAGATGTACGAATGGGCCTCGAAACGCCAGACGCAGAAGACGTCACGTCCCTCCTGAGCTGGTACGACGCGTCGTTCGCCGAACAGTCCGACGTTGTTCACCTGGCGTTCAACTGATGAACAGGTGGCAGACAGGTGCTCCTCTTACGTTGCTGATCGCACGGACGTGAACCCGTGACCCCCGAAAAGGAGACATCAATGAAGCGTAAGCACCTGGCCGCTCTGGTCGCCGCCGCTGCGGTCACCCTCGCCGCCTGTGGCGGCGACGACAGCTCGTCGTCGAACGAGACGTCGGCTCCGGCTGAGACCAATGCCCCGGCGGAGACCAACGCACCCGACACGAGCCTGAGTGGCTCGATCTTCGTATCGGGTTCGTCGACCGTTGAGCCGATCACCGCTGCCGTCGCCAAGTTGTTCAGCGACGCCAACCCCAATGTGGCCATCACCGTTGAAGGTCCGGGAACTGGAGACGGTTTCGCCAAGTTCTGTTCGGGTGAGACCGACATCTCCGATGCCTCGCGGAAAATCAAGGATTCCGAAGCTGAGAAATGTGCAGCGGCTGGTATCGAATACGTCGAACTTGAAGTGGCCATCGACGGTCTGTCGGTGATCACCTCGGCCGAGAACTCGGCGATCGAGTGCGTGAGCTTCGGCGACCTGTGGGTGCTGCTCGGACCGGACGCGCTGGGTCGTAACAACTGGAGTGACGCCAACGACGCGGCCGAAGAGCTTCGGGCTGCCGTCGGCACCGACCTCGGCACGATCAACGCTCCGTACCCCGACGCTCCGCTCACCATCACCGCACCCGGTGAAGAGTCGGGTACCTTCGACTCCTTCGTCGAGATCGTTCTTGGTGCTGGTGCCAAGGCCACGGAAGCCGAGGACGATCTGCCCCGTCCCGACTACACCGCCAGCCCCAATGACAACGTCATCATCGAAGGCATCGCGGCCAATGCCACCTCGCTCGGCTGGGTCGGCTTCGCCTTCGTGGAAGAGAACCTCGACGTGATCAAGCCCCTGAAGGTCGATGGTGGTGACGGCTGTGTCGAACCGACACCGGACTCGATCGCCGGTGGCGAGTATCCGATCGCTCGTTCGCTCTTCATTTACGTGAGCAAGAACAAGTTGGCCGAGAGCCCGGCTCTCGAGGCATTCGTCGACTTCTACCTGAGTGATGCCGGCCTCGCCGTGATCGGCACCGGTGCCGGTCAGGTGCCCTACGTCCCGCTGGCTGCTCCGGCCATCGAGGCGACTCGGGCGGCTTGGGCTGGACGCTGAGTCGTCCGACTCGGTTCTGCCACCGATCTACCTCCCCGATGATCGGTCCGTCGTCGGTGTGCCGTCCCGTAAGGGGCGGCACACCGACGTTTGGCCCGACTGTGGAATGCTGACAAGACTGAGCGGGACCAAAGGAGTGGCACCGTGGCGCATGCGACCGGCCAATGGCAGACGACTGATCTGAAGTTGTCATCCGACCGTCGGCGCTCCGACACCCGGATGCGGTGGCTCTTCACGGCGGCCGCCCTCACGACCCTTGTCGTAACCCTGCTCATCATCTTCATCTTGTTCCGCGACGCCTGGTCGTTCTTCGTCGAGGTCCCCAAGGCCGATCTCTGGACCCTCGGTTGGTTCCCGCGACGCGGTCTGTTCGACGTAAAGACGTTGGTGGTCGGAACTCTGATGGTCACCGGTATCGCGATGCTCATCGCCGTGCCGCTCGGTCTCGGAGTGGCCATCTACCTCTCGGAGTTCGCGCGTCCCCGGGTCCGCAAGTTTCTGAAGCCGATCATCGAGATCCTCGCCGGCATTCCGAGCGTGGTGCTCGGCTACTTCGCCATCTCGTTCATCAACCCCAACATCATCACGGCTCTCGTGGGCGGGGCCAACAAGGCCTTCAACATTGCAGCGGCCGGAGTTGCCGTCGGCATCCTCACCATCCCGATCATCGCCTCGGTCACCGAGGACGCTTTGCGAGCCGTGCCGCTCGCTCTCCGCGAAGCCTCGTACGGACTCGGCGCCCGACGAGTGCCGACGGTGTTCCGTGTGGTGCTTCCGGCCTCCATCTCGGGTGTGGTGGCCGCCCTCATCCTCGGAATCTCCCGCGCCATCGGCGAGACCATGGTCGTGGCCATCGCCGCCGGCGCGGTGGGCGGAGGCCTCTTCTCCACCGATCCCTTCAAACCTGGCCAGACGATGACCGCCGCCATGGCCGCCCTCGGCTTCGGCAGCGATCAAGTGGCCGGTGACGGCCTGGCCTTCCAGAGCCTCTTCTTCATCGGCTTCCTGCTCTTCGTCCTCACGCTGTTGTTGAACCTCTTGGGTGACCGACTGGTCCGCCGAGTGCGAGAGGAGTACTGAGATGTCGCTCACCACACCCGACCGATTCGGTGCTCGCTCGGCCAGCGACGTCACTGTTCGACTCACGTCGTCGAAGCGCGACGTGAAAGGTCGAGCGGTCGAGTGGACGTTGCTGTCGACTCTCCTGATCTCGCTCTTGATCCTCGTCGCACTGATCGTGAACCTCATCGATCGTGCATGGCCGATCCTGTCGGGTCGACTTGGTGACTTCCTCAGTTCGGGCATCGACGCGTCGAGTGCCGCCGACGCCGGTGTGTGGCAGGCCATTCGCGGCACGCTCATTCTCTCGGTGATCGTCGCCATCGTGGCGTTCCCACTCGGCATCGCCTGCGCCGTGTATCTCGAGGAGTACGCCGGTAAGTCGAAGGTCGCTGGGCTCATTCGTATCAACGTCCGGAATCTCGCCGGTGTTCCGTCGATCGTCTACGGAATCCTCGGTCTCACCATCTTCGTGAAGTTCGCCGGAGGTCTCACCGGAGGACGAACCGTGATCTCAGGCGGACTTGCACTGTCGGTTCTGGTGTTGCCCGTGGTCATCATCACCGCATCGGAAGCGTTACGTGCGGTTCCACGTTCGATTCGTGAAGGAGCTCTCGGCGTGGGTGCCACACAATGGGAGACGGTCCGCTCGCACGTGTTGCCCTCGGCGGCTCCGGGCATCCTCACCGGTACGGTGCTTGCGTTGTCACGAGCGGCCGGAGAAGCCGCACCCATTCTTCTCGTCGGAGCCGTGACGGGTCTCCTTCGCACTGGCAATCAGAGTCTCTGGACCCAGATCACTGAAGGCGGGTTCACGTCGATGCCGGTGGCCATCTTTTCGTACGCCCGTCAGACCGGTGCCGACTTCCAGGCCGTGACCGGAGCGGCATCGCTGATTCTCTTGATCCTCGTGATCCTCATCAACGGCCTGGCCATCTGGCTACGAAATCGATTCGAGAGGAGCTGGTGATGTCGGTGCACGATTCATCACTGACCTCGACACGGCAGAATGGAGAAGTGAGCATGTCGAGTGGTCCCGAGACCGAGCAGGTGCCGGTCTTTCGCACCAGTGATCTGGCCGTCTACTACGGCGAGTTCCGCGCCGTTCGCGACGTGAATGTCGACATCAACGGCCAGGAGATCACCGCGTTCATCGGCCCGTCGGGCTGCGGCAAGTCGACAGTGTTGCGATGCTTCGACCGCATGAACGACCTCATCGTGGGTGCTCGCGTCGAGGGCAAGGTCGAATACCACGGCATCGATCTCTACGACAAGGACGTCGATGCCGTCGAGGTCCGGCGACGTGTGGGAATGGTCTTCCAGAAGCCCAACCCGTTCCCGAAGAGCATCTACGACAACCTGGCTTTCGGCCCTCGCCTCAACGGTGTGAAGAAGAAGGGCGAACTCGACGACATCGTCGAATCGTCGCTGAAGCGCGCGGCGCTGTGGGACGAGGTGAAGGACCGTCTCAAGGCGTCGGCCATGGGTCTGTCCGGCGGTCAGCAGCAGCGACTGTGCATCGCACGTTGTATCGCCGTCGAGCCCGACGTGATTCTCATGGACGAGCCGTGCTCGGCTCTCGACCCCATCGCAACGGCTCGCATCGAAGATCTCATGCAGGAGATCAAGCGAGACTTCACGATCATCATCGTCACGCACAACATGCAGCAGGCGGCGCGCGTGAGCGATCGCACGGCCTTCTTCACCACCGAGGTCAATCCCGAGAGCGACCGCCGCACGGGCGTGCTGGTCGAGTTCGATGCGACCGAGAAGATCTTCTCCAACCCGAGTGACGAGCGCACCGAGGCCTACGTCACCGGTCGGTTCGGCTGACCATCATGGCCATGGAAGAAGCTCGTAAGAGTTTCCACAAGGATCTCGCCGAGGTTCGTCAGGAACTCGTGCGCATCTCGGCATCGATCGTCGAGAGCATTCCCCGGGGCACGCACGTCCTCATCGAGCAGGATCTTGCCGAGGCCGAGCGCATGATCGTGGCCGACGACGACATCGACACCCGAACGGTCGACATCGAGTCACGGTGCATCCAGATTCTCGCTCTGCAGGCACCGGTCGCCGGTGAACTGCGCCAGGTGGTGGCGGCCCTCAAGATTTGCGGCGAACTCGAGCGCTCGGCCGATCTGGTCGTCAACATCTGCAAGGCGGCCCGACGCATTTATGGCCACGAATTCGATCCGCGTCTGCGCGGACTCATCGTGAAGATGTCCGATCAGGCTCGACAGCTCTTCAGCGAAGCGACCGGCGCCTACGCGTCGGGTGATGCCGCACGCGCTGCCGCCATCGACGACATGGACTCGTTCCTCGACGATCTTCAGCGTCAGTTCATCCAGGCCATTTTCGAGTCGCATTCGTCGGGTCGTATCGATCTTCAGGTCGCCATCCAGTTGGCCGTGGTGGCGCGCTTCTACGAGCGCATCGGCGATCATGCGGTCAACATCGGGGAGAAGGTTCGGTTCGAGGTGTCGGGTTGGCTGCCCGAGCACTCGGGTGCCGAGCGTTTTCGTTCTCGCCAGACTGCTCCTGCTGAAGAAGGGAGCGCCTCGTGAATCGCACCGCACAGGAGAAGCTCGACGATCTGCGCGACGAGACTCTTGCGCTCGGTGCCATGTTGGTGGCGTCGATTCCGCGCTCCACCAAGGTTCTGCTCGATCAGGACATGGAGGGAGCCGAGTATCAGATCCTGGCCGACGACGAATACGACGCCCGGTCGATTGCGTTGGAGGAGGCGAGTATCTCGCTCATGGCTCTTCACGCTCCGGTGGCGAGCGAACTTCGCCACGCTGTGGTCGTCATGAAGATGTCGGGCGAGCTCGAGCGTTCGGCCGATCTCGTCACGAGCCTGTGCAAAGTGGCCCGCCGCATTAACGGGCACCCGCTCGACGAGCGCCTGTCCGCCCTCATCGAGCGCATGAGCAACCAGGCCCATCTGCTCATGAAGCAGGTGCTGAACGCCTACGCCAATCGCGACCTGGCCGTCGCCAAGTCGGTGAGCGACATGGACGTCTACCTCGACCAGCTCCACAAGCAGTTCATCCAGGCGATCTTCGAAGCCCACAGTGACGGCAAGATCGACTTGGCGGTCGGCATCCAGATGGCCAAGACGGCTCGCTTCTACGAACGGGTGGGTGACCATGCCGTCAACATCGCCCGATTGGTCGAGTTCCTCGTGACGGGAGTGCTCCCTCCGGCGGGCGATCATCATCGTGACGGGCGCGGAGATCTGACGCCGATCGGTATCGAGCGACCCCCGAGGGGCTCATGACCCTTCTCTTGCTCGTCGTCGCCGTGGTGATCGGCGTCGTTGTCGGAATCGTGGTCGAGCGTCGTCGGAGGCAGGCGTCGATACGCACAGAAGCGGCCGAAACGTTGACGCCCTCCGACTCGGGCGACGTTTTACTCGAGCAAGCCATCGACGCACTCGGCATCGGCGTCGTCGTGGCATCAGCCGATGGTGAGATCGTTTTCGAAAACGCGATCGCCGGTGGGCCCACCGGAGCACTGCATTCCGATGTCTTGGTCGAGGAAGCCATCGAGATCCACGTTCGGGCGGCCCTCGAAGGTCAGACCCGACGTCAGACGATCGAGTTGTTCGGACCGCCGCGTCGAGTGGTGTCGGTTTCGGCCGTACCTCTTGCCGACGGTGGAGCGGTGGCCATCATCGAAGACGTGACCGAGCGGTCGCGGCTCGATGCAGTGCGCACCGACTTCGTGGCCAACATCAGCCACGAACTGAAGACGCCGGTCGGGGCCCTGTCGGTTCTGGCCGAGGCTCTCGCCGATGAAGATCAGCCCGAGGTGGTCCAGCGCCTGGCCGACAAGATGGTGCACGAAGCGATGCGGGCCGGTCGAACGATCGACGATCTGCTCGAGTTGTCGCGGATCGAGCTCGGCGGCGAGGCGGTCAAGGACGTGGTACTCGCGTCGATGGTGGTCGACGAGTCCGTCAATCGAGCTCGGTCGCTCGCCGAGCGAGCCGGTATCGAACTCGTAATCGTTCCGTCGAGTGATCGCGTCCGAATGCTCGGCGATCGCCGTCAACTGGTGTCGGCCCTCGGCAATCTGGTCGAGAACGCCGTCAAGTACTCCGACTCCGACTCCCGGGTCGAGGTGTCGGCCACGTCCGACGGCCAGTGGGTCGATCTCTCGGTTCGCGACTTCGGCCTCGGCATTCCGCAGAAGGACATCGACCGGATCTTCGAGCGCTTCTATCGGGTCGATCGAGCTCGTTCGCGTGAGACCGGCGGGACCGGCCTCGGCCTCGCCATCGTGCGTCACGTTGCGACCAATCACAGTGGTGAGGTGAAGGTGGTGAGTGTGGAAGGTGAGGGATCCACCTTCACGCTGCGGATCCCGGCCGCGGTCGGTCTCGTGTCGACGGCCCTGCGGGACGCGGGCTGACGGGAAGGGAGACGACGTCATGGCCACGCAGACGGTTCTGCTCGTCGAGGACGAGGAAAGTTTCGTCGACGCGCTCACCGTGGGGTTGAAGCGTGAAGGATTCCGGGTCGAGGTGGCTCGCGACGGCCTGGAGGCGCTCAACCGCTTCGATTTGGTCCAGCCCGATGTCGTGTTGCTCGACGTGATGCTGCCCAAGATGTCGGGTATCGACGTGTGCCGTCAGTTGCGGAAGCGCACGCAGGTGCCGATCATCATGGTGACGGCCAAGGGAGCCGAGATCGACACCGTCGTCGGACTCGAGGTGGGCGCCGACGACTACATCACGAAGCCGTATCGGATGCGAGAGCTGGTGGCCCGTATGCGGGCGGTGATGCGTCGAGTTTCGACCGAACGCGGTTCGACTCCGGCCGAGATCGACGGTTCGGTTCTCGAAGTGGGTGACGTGAGCCTCGATCCCGATGAGCACGTCGTGCGTGTTCGAGGTGAACTCGTGCAGATGCCGTTGAAAGAGTTCGAACTCCTTCATCTTCTCCTCGCCAATGTCGGTCGTGTGCTGGCCCGTGAGACCCTCATCGATCGCGTATGGGGCACCGACTACGTCGGCGACACCAAGACCCTCGATGTTCATATCAAGAGATTGCGCGCCAAGATCGAAGACGAACCATCCGATCCCAAGCGGATCGTCACGATCCGCGGTCTCGGGTACACGTTCGAACGTTCTCGTTGAGTGTGCCCGGTGTCGGTGCGACACGACACCTAACATGACCACGTGAGCGACGCCGAGAATTCAGAAGTTTCGGGACGTCGCATTCGTTCGTCTCGTCCAGAACCGAAGTTTCAGCACCAGTTCCGGGCATCACCCTTCACTCGACTGGTTCGAGTCCACGCTCTTTTCGCAGCCGGCGAAGCGTCGATGGCAGTTGCCCTTGCCGACTCGCTCTTCTTGTCGATCAGCCCAGGTGAGGCGCGAAGTCGTGTCGTGCTCTTCCTTGCGGTCAGCTTCGCGCCGTTCATCGTTCTCGGGCGATTCATCGGACCAGTGATCGACCGCATGCCAGGAGGTCGTCGACTGCTCGTCGTTCTGATTGCCGGGCTACGGGTGGCCGTGATGATCGCCATGGTGTCTCAGCTCGAGTCGTTGCTGCTCTTCCCACTCGCGTTCCTCGCCATGGTTCTCAACAAGACCTACGGCGTGTCGAAGTCGGCCATGCTCCCGTCGCTCACGAAGAGCGACTCCGACCTGGTGGAGGCCAACGCCAAGCTGGGTGTGACCTCGGGAATCATCGGCTTCGCCGGAGCAGTACCGGCCGGAATTCTCAGTCTCATCTCACCGAAGATCACTCTCGTGTTCGGTGCCATCCTGTTCACATTGGGCGGGTTGGCGGCCACCCGACTCCCGCGGATGCAGGTGGCGCGAAGCGAGGCTGGCGAACTCGAGATACGCGAACTGCGCCAAGCCGGGGTTGTGATCGCCGCATCGGCGATGGGACTCGTGCGGGCGAGCGTCGGTTTCTTGTTCTTCCATCTGGCGTTCTGGTTCGCCGATCCGCAGCGTTCTCAGGTGGTCGGTGTGGCGAGCAATGGACGATGGAAGCAGGTCGAGTACCACTTCGGTCCACAATTCGGAACTTTCTGGTTCGGTGCCGCCGTGAGTCTGGCGGCGGTCGGGACTCTGCTCGGCAATCTCAGTGCGAAGAAATTGGGTCGCTTCAAATTTGTGGAGACGTTGCTGGTGATCGGGCTGATCTTGATCGGTGTCGCCGGAATCGTGACGGCGGTTGCGGTGACGACCGTCGTCGCATTGTTGATGGCGGCCACTGTCAATTTTGCAGCGGCCATTGCCAACATGGCCTTCGAGACCATCGTTCAGCGGGATGCTCCCGATGTCAACCGGGGACGGGCCATCGCCAACTTCCAGACTCGCTTCCAGTTGATGTGGGTGGCTGCCGGACTCGTTCCGGTCCTGTTCCATCTACCGGGTTCGGTGGGTTTCGGCATCGTCGCCGGTCTCGGTCTGTCGGGAGCTGCCGCGTATTGGTTCGGACTCAATCAGGTGCGACGTGGAGCGACCGATCCGCAGACGTTGCGGTCGTACATTGGAACCCGGATCAGTCGGCGTCGCTGATCTCGAGGCGGGCCAACCACAACCCGGGTGCCTCCAGCTCTGCCTTCGTCGGAAGCGAGTTCGTTCGATCGAACAGCGGATCGAGTCCGGTGGTGCCGGCTCGCTCGACCACCCCGGCCACGAATGACTTTCCCTGTTCGACTCGTGAGCGGTCGAGCCGTAGTCCGAGCAGTCGTTCGACGAAGGTGGTCTCTTCGCCGGATTCGATGCGTCGACGCCGCGCCGCCTCGGAGATGCGCGCCGGATTTCCGAGGATGCGTGCCCCGACCTGATCGGCGATGTGATCGGCCCAGCCCACCACGAGCGACAGAGCAGTGTCGATGTGCGGTTGCAGGCGGTCCTGTTCGGGTGAACGCATGGCGCCGAGGAGGACTTCGGGATCACCGAGGACGCTCTGCAGCGACTGCATGATCTGCATCGGATCGGACGATTCGATCGACGACAACTTGTCCATGATCGCGTGGGGATCGGGGCGGAATGCCGCTACGTGTGAGCGGACGAGGCGGTCGATCTCGGCGGCTACGTGGGGTACCGAAATGATCGAGTGCAAGGTGAGTTCGCTGATGAGCGTCCACATACGTGCGTCGTCGGTCGACAGGTTCCATTCGACGGCGAATTCGTCGATGTTGGTGAGTACGAACATCGGGGCGCGTCCGGCTCGCCGGGGTAGCGGCAGGTCGTACTGCCCGAGCGAGCGTTTGCCGAGCAACCCGACCATCGAGCCAACCGTCATCCCCATCATGGTGGGGGCGAGTAAACCCGAGAACTGACCGAGCATGGCGGCCATCGGGTCGTCGTCGGTATCGGGCTCGGGACGTTGGGCAAGTGCGGTGGCCAGATCGGTGAAGAAGGGTTTGTAGTCCTCGAGCGTGGCGTCGACCCACAGCGTTCGGGTGACGACGGCTGGTTCGACGGCCAGGACGGGGTGGAGTCGTCCGGTCACGGCTTCGAGTTGATCGACGACGATGCGACCGAGATCGACGAACGACATGCGGGCCGCTGGATCGGGATTCGACTCCGCCTGTCCGCCGGTCGCCGTCATATGAGCCACCTGGCGGGCGGTGTCCCACTGGACCGGACCCTGGTCGGCGAACATCTTCATCATCTCGCCGAAAAAGGGGAGGCCAGCGAACGGATTCTGGCCGTCGTCGTCGGAATCTCCGAACGGAAACGGCGAGTGATCGGCCATGAGTCGAGCCTACGTCGCCCGATTCGGGTGTGACTCGACGACTAGCGTCACGAAGGTGACGATCAGTGAAACCCGGCACGGCACACTGCCTGATCGTTCGTCGAACGACCTCGTCACGGTTCTGGTGACGGGAGCATCGTGGCCGCTCGGCCGGCGGGTGGTGGATCACCTTCGAGCCGACGACCGGTACTCGGTGGTCGAGATCGAACGAGGTATGCGTCCCGACGGTGCGGCGATCGATGTCGATCGTGCCGACCTGCCCTGTATCGACGTGGTGATCCATCTGGTGCCCGGTGACCACGACACCCTTGCGGCCCGAGGTCGCAGTGCGGCTGTTGGCACCCCTGAACTTCTGGCCGAGGCGACGCGGCGCCACACGAAGCATCTCGTTGTTCTGTCGTCGGCCATGGTGTACGGCGCGTGGCCCGACAATCCGGTACCTCTCACCGAAGATGTCGCTTTGCGTCCCGACTTCGGCTTCGCATTCGCTCGTCAGCTCGCGACTGTCGAACAATTGGTCGACGATTGGCGCCTGGCCTCGCCCGAACGAACGGTCACGGTTCTACGTCCCGTTCCAGCCATGGCCGCCGACGGTACGTCGTCACTCGTTCGCGCGTTGGCTGCCGGAATGGGTGGTCGACTCGGTGAGGACGACGTTCCCGCTCAGTTTCTTCATCTCGACGATTTGGCGTCGGCGGTGGTTCTGGCCGCCGATCGCCGTTTGTCGGGTATCTACAACGTGGCTCCCGACGGGCACGTTCCTGGCTCGCGCGTGCGTTCCCTGTGGGGGATGGCCCCCCGTCTCCGTCTGCCCGATCGGGTGGGTGAGGTGGTTGCCGACCTGCGCTGGCGCTTTCAGCGGGGTCCGATTCCCCCTGGTCTGCGGCCCTATGTTCGGTCACCGTGGCTCGTGTCGAATGGAAAGCTCCGCGCTGAGGGTTGGTCGCCCACCGTCACCAATGAGCAGAGCTTCGTCGAGGGAACCGAGACGAAGTGGTGGACGATGCTCACCCCGAAGCGCAAACAAGAACTCGCGCTCGGTGTGATGATCGCTGCGGTCGTCGGCGTGGTGATCGCCGTGGTTCGCGTGCTGCGTCGGCGTTAGTCGGAGGAACCCAGACCTTCCAACAAACTCGACAGGACGGATTGGATCGAGTTGGTGTCGATGAGCACCACGTCGTTGCCTTCGTGGGTGCACAGGCCGATCAAACGACCGGCACGATCGATGACCGGTGCCCCTTCGGCGACCGAGAACGGATCGAACGTCGTGCTTCGAGTTCCGATCACAGCACGTCGATCGTCGGCGAGTGACATGACACTCATGCGATGAGCCCGCTCGGAAATCACCACGACGTCTTGGTCACGTGTGATCGGTACGTTGGGAAGGCTCACCGTGGGAGCGGGTTCGTCGAGCGGGAGCGCGAGAATTGCAATGGAGGTCGCATCGTCGATGTGTACGACCTCGACGTCGTGCGTACTGCCGTCAGTGAGACGAACACGTAGTTGTGACCGATCGCCGACCGCAGCACGAGTGGTCACGAGAAGCGGTCCTTGTTCGACCATGACGGCGATCGGCGCGTCGGAGCGTGAGTCGTCGAGACTCACGAGTTCGATGTTGGCACCCGACAGACGAATGGCGTCGGCGGTGTCGGATCGTCCCGAGACGGGACGGGAGAGAAGAGCCAGGCCGATCACGACGAGGACACCTGAGGCGATGGAGAATGCGGTGACGCCCCGGCCCACCGATCGGAGCGCAGTGGAACTTTCGATTCCCGACCCGGCCGCCGCTCCGATTTCGGACGGGTGCCGCCAGGCGCGTTCGTGCGGCGGGAGGGGAGCAGGTGGGAAGTCGTCGGGATCGGGACCCGAAGATGAAGTGTTCTCTCCCACGAACACGTGAGACTAGTGATCGTTCGCTCGCGTGTGTTCGCGGGCTGACAACCATCGGAGCCCGGGGAGGCCCGCTACCATCGGCTTGTGACCTGGGAACGGACGAACGATCACTGGTTCGCTCTCACTCCTGACCCCTTGTCGATCGCTGAGGCCTATGAATGGGCCGTGCAACCGCAGTGCGGAGCAGTGGTGGTCTTTTCCGGAACTGTGCGCGACCATGCCGAAGAAGCCGGAGTTCGACGCGACGGGGTGACCCACTTGGTGTACGAGGCGTACGACGAACAGGTCCTCGTTCGATTCGCCTCAATCGTCGATGAGATGCGGGCTCGTTGGTCCGATCTCGGTCGTGTGGTCCTGTGGCATCGAGTCGGGCGCCTCGAACTCGAAGAGTCGTCGGTCGTCGTCGCGGTGTCGTCACCTCATCGCCCAGATGCGTTCACTGCGGCACGATTCGCCATCGATGCCGTGAAGTCGTCGGCGCCGATCTGGAAACTCGAAGAGTGGTCCGATGGTCGCGACTGGGGAACTGGTGCGACGTCGATTACCGATGCGTCCCGTGTCGAGTCCGCCGACGAGGCGTCGTCGCGATGACTGTCGTTCTCATCGGTGTGGTGGCGGTGTGTGTCGCCATCTTTTTCGCTCTTGCGATTGCTCGGCGAACACCGTCGAGTGACGACGGAGTCGCGTCGTTTCGCAAGCATCTCGACGCGCTGTCACCCGAAGCTCGTCGACAGGTGATCGACCGAATGAACGAGACGCCGAAGCCGAGCGGTCAGAGCGACCCTGACGATCCAGGAATCAGCCATGGCACGTGACCTCGCGATCGACCTCGGAACCGCCAACACTCTCGTGTACATGAAGGGTCGCGGCATCGTGCTGAACGAGCCTTCAGTGATTGCACTCAACCGGCAGACCGGTGAGGTGCTGGCCACCGGCCACGATGCCTGGAACATGATCGGTCGGACACCTGGCTACATCGTTGCGGTTCGTCCTCTACGTGGGGGAGCCATCACCGACTTCGACGTGACCGAGCGCATGATTCGCCTGCTCTTGCAGCGAGTCGGGGTGAGCCGTTTCACCCGACCCAAGGTGGTCATCTGCGTGCCATCGGCCATCACCGAGGTCGAGCGGCGAGCGGTGACCGACGCCGCCCGACGGGCCGGGGCCGCCGATGCGCAATTGATCGAACAGCCGATGGCGGCAGCGATCGGTGCCAATCTGCCCATCGACGAACCAGTCGGCAACATGGTGATCGACATCGGTGGCGGTACGAGTGAAACCGCCGTCATCAGTCTCGGTGGTGTCGTCGCACTCGAAGCCGTTCGTGTCGGCAGTTTCGACATCGACAACGCGATCCAGAACTACGTTCGTCGCGAACACGGCATCGCGATCGGCGAGCGCACGGCCGAAGAAATCAAGTTGGCAGTCGGCTCGGCAGCCGCGACGCCCGACGAAGTCGAGGCCGAAGTGAGCGGACGCGATCTGATGATGGGACTTCCGAAGACCGTGATCCTCACACCCGAAGAGATCCGGTACGCGATTGACGACGTGGTCACACAGATCGTGCAGTCCGTCGTGCGTTGTCTCGCCAAGGCGCCGCCCGAACTCGCCCAGGACTTCCTCGTGCGCGGGATGTATCTCGTCGGTGGTGGCGGTCTGCTCCGTGGACTCGCCGATCGCATCGAACGCGAGACGCAGGTGCCGGTCCGGATGTCGAACATGCCCCTCGAAGCCGTGGTCCTCGGAGCCGGACATTGCATCGAGAACTATGACGCGTTGAAGCGCATGTTCATGGGGCAGCGACGCTGATGGCCGAGGCGACGTCCGATATTCGCTTCGACGTCGTCCACCAGCACATCGGGGTGATCACCCTCGACCGCCCCGATGCACGAAACGCTCTCACTTTCGGCATGTACGCCGAACTCGAACGATTGGTTCGCGATGCACCGTCTCGCGACGTTCGCTGTCTGGTCATTACCGGAACCGATCCGGCGTTCTGCAGCGGTGACGACGTTCGCCAGGTGATGGGCGGTGGTGAGGCCGACCGGGTGCCGGTGACCGGCGATCGCACACCTCGTCTCACGCCGGCTGCTGATGCGCTGTTGCACACCGATCTGCCAGTCATCGCCGCTGTGAATGGTGCCGCCGTGGGGTGGGGAATGGAACTCGCCCTCATGGCCGACATCAGAGTGGTGAGCGAGAAGGCCAAGTTCGGGGAGTTGTTCGTTCTTCGAGGTCTGGTGTCGGATGTGGCGGGTCTCGGACGACTGGCGCAATTGGTGGGTCGCGAACGGGGCGCT
>Ga0213866_10000512_pt1 | contig 31039 bp, 47 predicted proteins | sample PICome_11_FD_160079 | JGI IMG/M metagenome (GOLD analysis project Ga0213866, IMG submission 160079) | Coastal seawater microbial communities near Pivers Island, North Carolina, United States - PICO284 | ecosystem: Environmental > Aquatic > Marine > Coastal | place: USA: North Carolina... | reverse complement strand
ATGTCACGGAAGAATCCGTCACTGAACTCAGTGTTAGATGGGAGTGCTTGTCCAGTAAACGCAGCAGTAGTGCCGTTGTTGTTGAAGAAAGCAGCACTGTTCTGGTAGCTAGTAGCAGTTGGAGACAGAGTCATTGTTCCGTCACCGAAGCCAGTAGCAACAGCGTGAAGATCAGTGTCGATCTTAGTAGCAAGTGCATAACCAGCATCTTCAGTGTAGAACTGACGGAGGCTGTTAAGTGCTTGTACTTCTACGATGTCTTCAATAAGACGTGAGTATTCAAAGTGACGGTTAACGTCTACTTGAATTTCGCTTTCAGTGTTAGCAATAATGTTAACAGCAGCGTTCTCAGCCTTGACACTTGCGTCAGCACGAGTAGGCTTAGGGATGTGGAGCTTGTCGCCCTTCTTGCCTGTCATGCCAAGCTTCTTTACAAGAGGAACCATCTTGAGGTTCTTCTGGTAAGCAGCAATGATCTCATCGCTCCAGATTTCTGGGATGAAAGTTCCTGCTTCAGTTTTGCCAGTAATACCGGTGGCACCGGGATATGGTACAGTAGCCATGATAATCTCCTAGATTATTTTACACGACCCTCTGCGTATGCTGTCAGTATCTCTTCTGACAAGGATTGGTAACGCTCGGGGTCTGTTCTCATTAGTTTAATAATGTCGGCCCTGCGATATACTTTTTTACGTGTCCCTTCAGCACTGCCTCGTGCATTACCTGTATTAGCTGATTTCAGTTGTTGCTTACGCTCTTGTTTTTCAACATTAGCAGTTTGCTTTACAACTTGCTTCCGTTCTTTCCAGAGTGAGAAGAGTTCATCAGCAGAATCAGCATCGTACTGTTGGTCAGCTGCTACAAATAACTGAGTCCTAATCTTTGAAGCTTTAATCCATTCAGCAAACTTAGGATCGCCTAAAATCTCTTGCATGTCTGGATGCTTATTATTAAGCTCCGCAAGAGCAGACTGTTTCTTATAGTTTGAACTGTATTCTTCAGCTTCACGTATCTTAGGATGATTCTCAATAGCACGGTTGACAGCCGCTTGAGGATCTGTAAAATAGTCTATATCGTCTTCAGGCTCAACATTTTGTGGTTGAGGTGCTGATTGTGTTTGACTACTAATGTAATCATCCACGACTTTACGAAGTTCGCCCACTTCAGAAGACTGACGACCTAAAAGCTTTTCAGCTTCTTGGTGCATCTTAACGATGTCTTCTAAAGACTTACCTTGATATTTATCGGGTAAGCTTGACTCTTCTACTTGAGGTTGCTCAACTTCTTCTTCTTGTTGAATCTCGTTAACTTCGTTGGTTTCGATCTCGTCCACGTTTTCCTCTTCAGGTTGTGGATCTACAATCATTGCTCGTGACATTATTAAACTCCGTGATTATAATCATTGTGGAGATGTTTATTTTCTACCTGCTTTTTCGTGTTCCCTAACCCATTTCATATGCGCTCCGGGGAATGAACCATCGGAACCATTAAGGTGAAAAGACGGGGCAGATACCATTCTTGTAGAAACACTACCACAAATTTTGCACCTACTTTCTGTGACAGTGGCTTCTACAAATTCTTCAGTGACGTGACCGTTAGTACAACGGAAGTCATATATTTTATACATCTACAGGCTCTTGATCTTCAGCTTCTGCTTGTTCACGCGCTGCTTCAATAGTACCTTGTAGGTTGATAACAGTTGCAAAAGCAGCTACTTGACCTTTACGGAAATATAAATCTTCCTGATCTTTTACTGTTTGAATATCTGCTAACTGAGTTGCGTTACTAGAAAGCTCTTGTACGAGTTGTTTGAAACCTTCAGAATTGAAGAGTTCGTTATAATTGTCGAAATAAGTTTCAAGCTCGGGTGTCATAAGTTTCTCTAAAGTTGTCTAACTATATTATTATTATATCATGTTTTTAAAAGAATGTCAAGCTTTTTTTGTAGTTTTTCTTCTACGTCCAGAAGCTGTGACGGCGTGTTTAATTTTAGCAGGTCCTGTTTTACGTTTAGCTGATGACTTCTTTTCTGCTGCGGTCATCTTAGCTGCAACTGCTTTAGGTCTACAAGAAGGATAAGGACGTTTACTTTTGGTAGCTGACTTGCGTCCACAAGGCTTACCTGTTTTAACATCCACCCAGTTTTCGTTAAACCACTTAGTTAATCCACCTTCGGCTTTACTCATAAGTGCCACCACGTTTCTTATACTCTTTAGTCAACCAGCCTGAAGCATAAGCACTAGGCCAAACTTTATACTTACGTTTAGCTTCTGCCTTAACACGAGCATACAATGCTTTGTTTTTAGGTTTAGGACTAGTTTTTGTTTTAGCCATGACTACTTCTTCTTTTTGTTCTTCTTGTTAGTAAGCATACGCCCGTTACGCTTAGGCATAGCTGGCTTCTTCTTTGGCTTAGTTGATTTCATTCCGTATCCGGGCATAACACTCTCCTTACTTTTTATGAACCTTTTGAACTGCAAAATCCGCTGACTTAGTCGCGCCTTTATGCGGCTTATAGCCTTGAGATGGATCTTTCATCAGCTTGTATTCTTTACCGGACTTCATCCAGTGATAGCCTTTAGGTGCATTAACCTTCACAGTTAACTCCTTACTTGATAGTAGTCTTCAATTGTACACCGGACTTGTCGTCCTTCATGTTTAACGTATATTGGTGCGCCTACTCTAAGCCACCGTAGTGATACTTGAGTTACGTCTTCAGCTACTGCACAGTCCGGGACTACTACGTACTGTTGATCTGCTTTCTCAACGAGAATCTTGGTGTTAGCTGATGCCTGTAAAGACAGCAGCATTACCGCTACTAATAACTTTTGCATTGTGTTCTCCTAACGTCATCTCGACGTGCTATAGCCTCACGGCTGTAAGTTTAAGTTTTTACCATTTAACCTTATCAGCCCAATAAGCTGCTGACATTTTACCTTTAGAAATGTTCTTAGCGTGTCGTGCTTTGAACGATGCTCGCTTTTTCTTCATGCGGTCAGACTCGCCTGCTTTAGGCTTACCTGCTGTCTTAGCACCTTGCTCACCAAAACGAATAGTCTTAACTTTGTCGCCTTCCTTAGCAACAACTACATGAGACTTCTTAGGATGACTAGGAGTCCTCTTTGGCTTGTTGAACCCGCTTACGCCCGCCCGTGCTAGTCTTGGGTCTTTCTTTGCTGGCATTTTGTAATTCCTCTACTTTCTTTGTTAGCTCTTCTATTCGTTCTTCTAAAGGGCTTACCATATCTTGCATTCTATTTAAGAACATTTGAAACTCAGTGTTTGTTAACATGTTTTATCCTTAGTTATAAGGGAACCATTCTCCAAACTTACGAACATATATTAATATAACCGTAGTGTCTGGTGTGTTGATTGTTACTGTTGTACTGCCAAATTCATCTATGTTGTATTGGGCAATGTTAAAGAAGGAAGAAGAAGACGTAATATTAATGTCACCTATGATTTTCACAGTGTTGGCTGTAGTCAACTTTACCATCACTGTTTCACGATCTTTAGGTGTTGGGTTTAACACTATGTCTACGTCTGCACTGCACCGTAGTATCTCAGTCCCAGAAGTAGTATGACTACCTGAAACCTCATACGCCTGCGCTATACCTAAGTCTGCTCTGGATTGTGGTATGTAACTCATTAGATTGCCAACCACTCTTTAAATTCTTGGATGTACACCAAGTGCAATGTTGTGTCGTCTTGTTCAACAATAATACTTCTAGCGCCGTACTCATTGATGTTGTACTTAGCTACGTCGTAGTAAGACATGTTGACAATGTTAATCTCACCTACAATGTCTATCCTATCGTCTGTACGGCAGTTGACAATAACTGTCTCACGATCCTGCGGATGTTCTCTAAGGTTGATAACAACACCGGCAGTAACCTTGAGGATCTCAGAACCACCTGTTGTATGGTTAGCTGTGATAATCCTAGCATTAGCATTCTTAAGATCTGCACGACTAGCCATGCTGCCCATAGAGATGTTGTACACATTGGGTGCCTGAGCCTCGTTAATGTCCTTCACAGAGCCTGCGTCTACTTCCTCACCATTGGTAAGGGTCAACACTAAATGCCCGTCAAAGTCCACTGTGGCGTCCTGAACGCCTACTCCGTCTTCTCCGTTAGAACCGTCTGCTCCGTCCTTACCGTCAACACCGTCCTTGCCGTCTTTACCTACACCTATATCACCCTTGTCGCCTTTAGGTCCTTTTTCACCTGTAGGTCCGGGATCCCCTTTGTCACCCTTTTCACCACGAATAGCTTCTACTGCCTGTATTTTAGACAGTAGTTTGTCGTAGAGGGCTGTAAGTTTTAAGTCCACGTTCATTCTTGGTTAAGACGTTGCATCAACATTTGTTCAGCTTGACGTGTTTCTTCGTCACGCTTTTCTACTTGTTGGGTTCCTTTCTCCCTTGCTTGTACTTCACGCTCTTTGAGTAATGTTTCTGCTACACGCATACGACGCTCAAACTCTCTGTCGTCTTGGTCACCTTCTTTGAGGTTACGTGTGATAGCGTTGATCTTGTCAATCTCAAGCTCTTGAGGAACAACTGCTGCTTCTGCTGCAAGCTTGGTAGCCCTAGCGTTAGACTCTTGAGCCTGCGCTGCCAGTGCTGCTGTCTGAGACTGCTGGAACTGCATTTGCAATTGCTGTGCTTGTTGTTGCATCTGCTGTGCTTGAGGGTTAGGTTGCATAGCTTGTTGCATAGCCGCAATAAGTTCTTCACGGTTAGACAAGTTCATATTGTCAATGATGCTTTGGATCAATGTGTTGTACAGCGGTGACTGTCGATCCATAGTCTGTAATAACTGTACAAGCTGAGTTACCTCGTACTCACGAGCAATGATGCCCAGAGTAGAGCTAGCATTGAACTTGTAGTCAGCTACAGGATAGTTTTCAGGATCAAACTGCATGTAACGATAAGCAGCCTTCTTAACAAATGGAATCAAGAAAGACTGTTGGAAGTTGATTAGTGTACGCTTGTGACGTTTGATAATAGCGCCAAGAGACATACTAATACCAGCGGCAGTAGCCTCGCCGTTAACGCTGCCAGCAATTCCGGCTGAGTCCACGGCTCCGGTTGCTTGCTGTACCATCTGCTGCAAGGCTCCGGCCTGAGCAAAAGTAATCTGGCTAACTTGACCAAAGTTGAATGGTTGAAGAACTTCACGAGGATCTCCGTTTGTTAGAATCATCTTACCGGGACGTACTTCAGGCTTAGCGCCTCGTGGAAGTCTCGTTGCGTCAATAGCCATCATTGGGTGAATAGTTAAACTAAGAGCATCAATACGTGCGCGTAGCTCTGTGTCAAGTGCTTTTTGACTGTTATAACCTTTTTCACATACACCACGACCCCAGAAACGTCCGGGAACAACATCCCAAGGGAATGCTACAACAGGACGGTCTTGCATCATGTAAGGATTTTCTTCAGCCTTAAGAAGGATACCACCGTTAGCGATCACCACAACGGCTTCTACGTACTTTGACTTAGACTCTTCTTCCTCTACCAGCTCTTCTGTTTCGTCGCTCACAGCGGATTCTAGAAGCTCTCGTGGCACTAAACCATAATACTTAGTCAAACGTACTTTGTCGTCGTTATAAATTGTTAGGTCTTGATCAGGTTCCAAGTCAGTATCAGAAGCGGCAGGACCAACATAAGTGTCACGGTATACTCCCTGTTCTTGTAGTAGTTCTACTTGGTGACGACTAACAAACTCATCAACGGCTACGCCCATAGCATCATCAACAGAAGTAGCTACAGGATCAATCAAGAAATTCTGAGGCAGTACAGGCTTAAGCTTTACCTTTACACGGTCTGTCATGCTAACGCCTACTGCTTGTAAGTCTCCACCCATAACAGGTTGAGTAGCAGGAGCCATCTCTTTCATTTCTTCAATTACAATTTCACCAATGCCTGTACCAAACACAGCAGCATTAATAAGACATTCAGCAACGGCCTTACGTACCATGCAGTCTTCAAAATCTTCAGTTAGCTTTTTTCTTAAAAACAAAACATCCTGACGCTCTGTGTCGCCAAGATTATCGCTTACATCAAACCACTTACCACGACCAAACGTAGCCTCTTCTAGTTCCGCTACATTAGACTCGACTGCTTGCTGAAGTGCAGGAGAAATAATACGGGAACGCTCAGACCCACGCTGGCTGTCAGCAGGATCCCATTGACCACGCCACAATCTATAATATTCTTCAAATCTCTGTTCATAGTTACTTTCGTAGTAATCCCTCCAATCTTCACATTTTGTAATGATCCAATCCTCAAGAGATTCTTCGATCATTAACGGATCTGCTTCATATAAATCTGTCATATTAATATCCTGCTACTACGTCTAAGATTTCGTGGTCTTCGATTTCGTATTCGTAGTCGTAAGCCACATTAGCTAACTGGTCGATGTATGCTAAAGCATCTATCAAGTCATCGTGGGTTAAAGGATCAGGAAACTGAAATAGTTGATCAAGAAACTTACTATTCCACTCTCCCGTGTTTAGTGTTATGTAACCGTTTTCAAAACGTCCTTGCAACGCCCACATTACTCTGTCGGTCTTCTTTTTGTTACCGTGAGTAAGCTCTTCTACTCTAAAGAACATACCGTATCTTTTTTGCATGTCTAGCAAAGGAGACATTACAGCCTGTTTAGCAATACCTCTTTCGATTCCAACCGACACGGGACGGTAATCTCTAACGGCCTGAAATATCTTAGCTGCTGTTTCGTCAAGTGTCCATCGACCGTATATGATATTGTCAACATACCAACCATGCTCACTGACCTTAGCCACGGCAATCGCTGTCTCGTCAAGCTTAGAACTTTTTGTTTTCTTTTTGTTGACCTCTTCAAAGCCAGCCAAGTCAACGGCAATGTAATAATCTCCTACTTCAGGTTTATCCTCGTCAAAAGATACCCAGTCCTCTTTAAACATTTCTGACCCACGAGCTTCAAACGACGCCATAAATTCTTGACGGAACGCATAGCTGGACATACTGCGTTTAGCAATATCAATTTCTGACGGGTCCAATAAAGGATTATCGTAAGATGTAAAATGCCAAGCTTTGTACGTAGGGTCATCATCTAACTCCGCATATTTGTAAAGTTCGTAGAAGTGGTTCCTTCCCATTGGTGTGCCTATGAACATTGCACATCCCTTTTGGTCAGCCAAGGCAGGTCTCAAGATCTGCTCAAACACCTCTGGCTTCATGTCAGCGTACTCGTCCATGACTAGAAACTTGAGGCTGACACCTCGCATTGTCTCTGGTCTGTCAGCACCTTTGAGGCTGATTGTGGCTCCGTTAACAAGCTTAATTTGAAGATTATTGATATGACTGCCACTGATAACAGGGTGGCCCAGCTCAAGCAGGGTTTGCCACATGATGTCTCTGGCTTGTCCTTGAGTAGGTGCGACGTAAAATACATGACCTTTGTCTGCCTGTAGTGCGTTAACTATTAACATCCATGCTGCTAACCTAGACTTGCCTGTACGTCGTCCAGCAGCTACTATTTTAAATCTTACATTGTCTGCCCAGACATCCTGTTGCCAAGGCAGTAGTTCTATATTAAGATCCATTAAAGTTACTAAACGCTTGTGACTGCTCTACCAGCTTAAACGTAAGCGACACTTCAACATTACTCGACGCCTGAGACGCTTGAGCCTTTACGATATCTCCGTTGTGCAAAACAAAAATAGGCGCATCTGATTGACCGCCAAGTATCTCTCTGTTTCCTGAGTTAATACTTGTGCCGTCAAGCAAATACATTTGATCTACGTCAGAACTGTTTGTCCACTTAAGATCAACGCTGTTTGTGCTACCACCGTGATTAGCAACGTACACATAGTTAACGTACACAACGTATCCGTTAGGGATAGTCAGTATAGTTGTTAGCGTATTGTCGGTAAGCGTAGCGTGTTTAGTATAGTACATTAGTATATCCAGATAACAGGTGTAGTACCACGAGTATCAACGTGAACAAAGTCAGAAGCAACGCCTATTCCTGTAAAACCTAGCTTTAACGCGTTGTTTACAAGACTAAAGCGATCAGCGGCATTTGTTATTTTTATGTCTGCCGCGATCCCTTGGGCATGCGTACCGGGTACTTCTTTTTTATTTTCTATAGGGTGCATCGTAGGATGCCTATACCCACTTGTTATTACAAAAGGAAAACCACAGTACGCCCGTAACTCATCAAGCTTCTCTAAGAACTCCATCTCCATGTTATTGGTGCCAGATACCTGACAATCAAACTCTTCGCGTGTAAAATGCTTAAGACTCATTTACTTCTCCTAGCGAAGAATCGACTGTTTCGCCTTCTATAACTGTAGGTTCACTTACATCTACCGCACCAACACCACTAATGTTAATCTGAATGGCATTACGTCCACCATCCTTAACAATATCCTTCTCAAATGCTGCAACAGGAAGGATTCTGTCCATAACAAGTTTCCATGCTGCTGCTTGATTCTTATGATCGTGGTCAAGAGCTGCGTCAAAGATAGTATCAAGTACCTTTCTTGACTTTGGAGACGCTAACATCCTTGCTTTGTATTCGTTAATGACGGCAGCGTCACCCTTCGGGCGACCAACAGCGTTGCGATTACCTTTTTTTACTGTTGTAACGTCACTTTTACGCGGTCTTCCACGCTTTCGGCGAGGAGGATTATCAACATCTGACATACATACCTCTTTAAAGACTCTTTAAAGTCTCGTTACCGTGCTTATATGACATACATTTAATAATTATCATATAAAATTTATCTTACCCAGCGCGGTAAAGAATCTTTAAAGACATAATATACTATTTATTGTACCATATTTTTAATGATTTGTCAAGCATTATTTTTATTAAGATTGCATTGTCCTTTAAACTGTACCAGCACGGTCCAGATTCTGAACTGCTTATGTTATTGATTTATCTATTGTTTCTTGTTAGATAACTAGGGGTTATTTTAAGGTTCAATTTTGCTCTTTTTTGTATCTAGGTGGGACATGCACGTTGATGCGTCGTCATCTCCCCTCCCCCGCCCCAGATCTTTGTAGACAAACATAAAGATATCTTTATATGCTTATGCGTTGATGCCTAGATAGATCTGCAAAGGTGAGGTGTGAGGGTCTAGGGAGGTACTTCACAGGTACACTATAGGCACTTCACCGATCAGCTCAGATCCTCGATTGTATTCATCTCGTGAATGGTTTTCTGTTTCAGTATTTCCAAAGAATGTGAAATAGTACCAGTAATAGGCTTGATATTTATCTTGCAAGCCTCAGAATAGGTATCAACAACTAACTGATAAAGGTAATCAATTATGTTCAACTTATATGAGATTTATACATGTCATCCTGAGACTGGCGAGCGTGGCTGGGACATTGAGTTTGTCATTGCGTTAAGTCAGAAAGATGTCGCAACATTCCCATACTTTGATTGCGTTATTATGAAGGATGGGACGTTCAGCACCTGTAAGTTATCAGCGGCTAACTCAGGTTATCCAATGACAGACGCGGTTAAGCAACTATTAGGGGCCGCGTGAGCGGCTCCACAAACAACGGAGAAACAAACAATGTTCAATTTAACAGTACAAGACGTTATTGACGGTTATGGCATGGAAGTAATTTATGACGAGGATAATCAGTTACCTCGCAAGATAAATTACGTTGGTGAGGGTTTTTACAGTATGGATGATAACGAGGTCTACCAATTTGATGCTGTACCAAATATACCGACATACAGCCGTATCAAAGTAATCGATCCAGACTCTTAAACCCACTGATGAGCTTGTGAGACTCAAGCGAAACGCCGCGAGGCGTCTGGGTAAACAACGGAGAAACAACACATGACAAAGCAACAGATCAAAAACATTATCAACGGCGCAATGAGCGAACTGTATCCATTACGTCACCTCGGTAACTATGACGTGCTTGAAGAAATGTTCGAGTATGAAAAGCAACAACAGCGCATCATGAATAACGCCGCACCTTACGGTATGAAAACAGATCCTGTCGCGATGGTTGCGAAGTATTTTGTTGTCAAGCACCTAATTGATGCGGTAGAGAATCCGCAACACTTTAGACCGCGCGACATATTGCACTGCAAAAAGTCTTATTTGTTAGCTCACGCATTAGTTGATGCGTACCCTGAAAGCGTAACGGCAAAGGTTCGCCAGATGTGCCGACACATTGACTTGTCAGAACTTGATTACACTTGCGGTGAGATTATCCAACGAGAGACAGAGGAGGCGGCATAATGACAAAGGAATACCATTCAGCACTGGTACGAGTTAACAAAGCCAACAGCGTAGGAGAATTAGAGAATCTGGAACGCATCTTTACAGACATTTATGACAGAGGGTTTTTCACTGTTAGCGAGTTTGGGCGGCTATGCGTCAAGATACTCGACAAGATTGTTGATATTGAACTATCGGAGGAAACAGTAGCATGATTTTTTATCAAGATCAGGAAACATCAAAGCAATACAACGCGGAACAACTTAAGAAAGCTAAACGCTTAAGCGATCACATAGCGGAACCATCGTGGGGAGTTTATAACATAGACGGAGCTACAGCAGTGATTTGTGATTGTGACGTTACACACGCGGAGGACGTAGCATGAGTGAAATACACTGCGCAACTAAGTCAGAGTTTTACGAGGCGGTGAAACAGGTAAGCGAAATGGGCATACCCTTCACAGCGTACACAGACTCTCTAATTATTCAGATTAATACAGGGGAGGTGACAGCATGAACCCAACACTACTTGACATTGCAATTCTGTTTAGCTTCGTGCCGGTATGGGCTGGCCTTTGCTGGGCTTATGAGAGCTGGACAGACCCACGAAACAGACGACGACGCAAGCGCAAGGCACGACGTAAGGCACTGCGACGGGATCTAGAGAGACAAGGGAGAATCCTTCGATGAAGATTACAACGGCTAAACGTTACTACAAATACGTGACAGACTTTGGCAACAACGGACTCGTTATCGAGACGCGGAACCACTTGATCGACCTGTACTTCACTGGTACCTTTAGGTTATCCACGGCATACGTACCGGCAGACGAGTACAGCGGAGCCAGCTACATTGCATGGATAGGATGGTTACACATTGAAGTGACGGGACAGGCAACACTTGAGGCATAAATGGAAGATAAACGGAAGTACCACGGCAATGCTGCGGAGTATCACATGACGCAAGAGGAAGTAGCGAAGGCGCTTGGCTTGCACCGCATAACCGTGCAGAAGATTGAACGGGACGCATTGAAGAAACTTAAAGCAATGGGAAAGCTTCAACGCTTTGTTGACGCTAAGGAGTGAGACATGAGACAGCCAGAGAACGATCATACAAAGATGTTTGGCAACGACGGACCCGTTGGTAACGACGCGGAGATAATCGTGTACTACGAACAACACGGACCAGCGGAGCCAGTGTTACGCATACCGTTCTGGTATTACAAAGAGGAGCTGGGAATGTTTGAACACTTCGAGGCGTCAGTACATAGAACAGCGAAGGCACTCAAAGAGTCATACACGTACTGGCCTGAAGGTTACATACACGTTCAGACAATTATCAATGATGAATATGTCAACATGATTTAGGAGTGAGGCATGATAGGTATTAATACAATATATGTTGTCGAGTTATACGACGATGTTTGGTCGCAGGTGTTTACAACGGACGACGTAGACGAGGCGAAGTATTACGTGCAAACAAAGCGGGACAATGGTAAACGTTATCGAATTGTCAAGCATACAACGGAGGTTTTATGAGGGGTGAATGTAATCTATTTGACGTAGAAATGTTGGTTGACATTACAGTTGACTATCACTATGACCACGTAGAGAAATTTATAGAGCTGACATCTGTTAAGTGGTATGACGTTGAGATTGTTGAGATGATCAGTGACAAGGTTTATGACGACATTGTTAATTACATCAAGGAAGAAGATCTTTGGAGGCACGAAGAATGAGTAAATACGAAAACGATTGGGACGCAATGGCTGAAAGGTTTAACGTGCCTGTACAGAAGCTGCTAGATATGCAAATGTCTTTTAAGGAAGAGATTCTTGTTAATGACATTACCGAAAAACTTATTGAAGATCTTAAACAACAGGAAGAATTTGCTGAGGATAAAGATCTTACTTACGATGAAATGCTTGAAAAGTACCCTGAATCCTTACCAAGTTATGAGATTCTCTATTGCGACGGTGATGGTGGTTTCTTGTATGTTCAAAGCTTTTCGGAGGAGATTGAAGATAATCGCGTAGGTTTCGAGATAGGACCAACACTGGGAACTCACTGGGCTGCTATGTCTTTTAGGTCTTTAAATAAAATTCAAGAAATACTTGAAGAAGGTATGTAACCTGTGTTTATAATCTATACAGAAGCAGAAAAGTTTAATTTAAAAATATTATCTTATAAGGTATTTAACCTATGAGTATCTCTAAAGAACAGAAAGTAAGTGAGCTTGTTGAGCGACAGCTTGAGACGTTAACGCTCATTGAGGCTATGAACATTGCAGGTAACTTCTTCTCTGACTTGTTAGAATCAATGGACGACGAAGAAGTTGACGAGCTTTACACTGACATGGGGGCAGGACGTTATGGCATTCACTGAGACACACTTACCGTGTCCTGACTGCGGAAGCAGTGACGGGTTAGCGTACAACGAAGACGGCTCAAGCAAGTGTTTTGTCTGTGATACGTACACACCAGCGGCGAAGGTTGACAACGTGCGAGAGCTAGGTTCTATCAGCGATGCACCAAAGCCATCGTTCAGTCAGACAGAACATCGGTTAATCACAGCGGAGTATCGTACGATTACTGACCGTCTCATTACAGGAACGACGGCGAAGAAGTACGCAGCACTTAAGCAGGGTGACGTTACAACATTCGGTTATTACAACCCTGACGATCCAACAAAGCCGATAGCTGCCAAGGTTCGTAACCCTGACAAGCGGTTCAGTATCATTGGAGATTGGAAGCAAGCAGGCTTGTATGGACAGCACTTGTTCTCTGAAGGTGGTAAGTATGTGACTATCGTTGAAGGTGAGTATGATGCGTTAGCGGCTCATCAAATGACAGGTTCAAAGTTTCCCGTTGTCAGTGTCCGTAACGGTGCAACGTCGGCGGCAAAGGACTGTCGCCTCTTTTATGATTGGCTGAACAGCTTCGAGAACATTGTTATTTGTTTCGATGCTGACGAGCCGGGACAGAAGGCAGCAAAGGAATGTGCTGATCTGTTCGGTAACAAGGCAAGGATTGTTAAGCACGTCAACGGCTACAAAGATGCGTGTGATTATCTTGTTAACAATCAGTCGGAGATGTACACCAAAGCATTCTGGTCTGCACAGCCTTACACACCTGAAGGTATCGTGGGTGCTGGTGAGCTACGTGATCTGATCAAGAAGCCGCTTGTTAAGTCTGAGGTACAGTACCCCTTCGAGGGGCTGAACAAACACCTGTACGGTATACGCACAGCAGAGCTGGTTACTATTTGTGCAGGCTCTGGACTAGGTAAGTCTACTCTACTACGTGAGGTAGTCAGCTCCATCATGGCACAGTCTGAAGACAACCTTGGTCTGATGTTCCTTGAGGAGACACCTGAACGTACCATGCGGGGCCTTGTAGGTCTTGAGCTGAACAAGCCTATCCACTTACCTGACTGTGAGTATGACGACAGCGACATTGACCTTGTGTACGATACGATGGACTATGAGAACCGTGTCTATCTCTGGGAACACTTCGGTAGTAACGAGATAGAAAACGTACTGGGCAGGATGAGATACTTCGTCAAGGTACTGGGCGTACGTTATATCGTACTGGATCATGTCTCTATCCTTGTCTCTGACCAGAGCAACGGTGATGAGCGACGTGCCTTGGACATGATCATGACTAAGCTACGCACGTTCGTACAGGAGATGGGTATTTGTATGTTCCTTGTGAGCCACCTACGACGCCCTGAAGGGAAGCAATTGGAGGACGGTGCTGTTACTAGCCTTGGTATGTTACGTGGCTCTGCGTCGATTGCACAGCTCTCTGATGCCGTCATCGGTGCTGAACGTAACAGTCAGAGCGATGATCCTATTGTTAGAAACACGACCGTGCTGCGTGTGTTAAAGAACCGATACACTGGTAAGACAGGCAAGGCATGTGAGGTGTTCTACAACGAGGCTACTGGACGACTAACACAACGTGATGAACGTGAGGAGAAACCGTTATGATAGTAAGGTTAGGTGAAACAGAACAGAAAGTTTGTGAGTACGTTGCTAAAGAGCGATACAACAATGCTCGCCGCAAAGGAATAACCGACAACAAGAAAGGTCCACAATCAAATTACGATACCGACCTTGAAGGAGTGGCTTCAGAAATGGCAGCAGCAAAGCTTCTAAACGTCTGGCCCGATATACAGATTGAAGAAATACCTACACATGATTTAATTTTAGGAACATATACCATTGATGTTAAGGCTACGAAGTACAGAACAGGCAAGTTGATAGCAGCCTTACATAAAAAAGACAAAGCATGTGACTATTATATGTTGATGTTAGGTACGTTTCCGGAGTATTCTTTAGGTGGTTTTTGTAGAAAAGAAAAGTTATTGAATGAAGACACGATAACGAATCTAGGGTGGGGGCAGTTACATGCTCTTGAACAGAACGATCTAATGTCCTTGGATGAGTTTAAAAAGGAAACAATGTTGTGAGATGTATAGCGTGTGACGTAGAGCTAACAGACTACGAAGCAACAAGACGGTACGCTGTTAGCCAAGAGTTTGTAGACTTGTGCAACAAATGTTTCGCTGTTAGTCTAGATGACGGTGATGTAATTGACCGTGCTGATCTACGAACACTCGCAGACATAGAGGAGAGTATACACCATGAGCAAGATTGGGACTTGGATATTGGAACAGGAACAGTTGACGGAGACTTACCAGAAGTTTAACCACGACGCTGAACGTAACGAACTAAATGAGAAATACGATGAATACCTGTTACTTGGACATAGAAACTACTTTGGATCACTCAACGATCTGGTGTGCCGTTACGAAGGTGAAGAACAACACCCAAGTACATACGACACCAGAGTCTTTGAAGAAGGTGTTGCATGAAGCGGAAAAAGTTGTTGGACATAATCTCATTGGATTTGATTGTCGTGTTCTCGATAGTGTTTGGGACGTACGCATTCCTAGGGACCGTGTTGTGGATAGCCTCTACCTCTCAAGACTCTATAACCCTTCAGCAGAGGGAGGCCATTCTCTCCGTAACTGGGGCAGCGTACTTGGCGGTACAGGAAAGCTCGACTTCACAGACTACGACGGAGGACTGACAGACGAGATGATCGAGTATTGTATAGCTGATGTTGAGTTGACTGAGCGTGTGCATCAGTGGCTTGAACTACAACTAGACAAGGAAGGTTTCTCACAGCAGGCTATTGATCTTGAGCATCGTGTAGGTTGGATCGTGACTGAGCAGGAACGCAACGGCTTCAAGCTTGACGTACCCTTTGCAGAGAAGTTGATGATGGATCTCATGTTCGAGATGAATAACATCGAAGCAGATCTACAGTCTATCTTTCCACCTATCGTTGAAGAACGCTGGTCAGAGAAGACAGGTAAGCGACTGAAGGACAAGGTAACAACATTCAATCCCGGTTCACGTAAGCAGATTGCAGAGCGACTGCAAGGTCTTGGTGTTAAGTTTGACAAGAAGACTGAGAAGGGAAACATCATCGTTGATGAGAAGGTACTTGAAGGGATAAAGCTTCCCGAAGCCAAAGCTGTTGCACGTTACATGATGTTGCAAAAACGTGTAGCTCAGATTGATTCGTGGTTGAAAGCTGTTAAGGACGATGGTAGAGTACACGGCAGAGTGATCACTAACGGAGCTGTGACAGGACGCATGACACACCAATCACCTAATATGGCTCAGGTTCCAGCAGTATCTGCACCGTTCGGTAATGAGTGTCGTAGTTGCTGGACTGTTGATGAAGGTAACAGGTTAGTTGGCATCGACGCCAGCGGTTTAGAGCTACGTATGTTGGCTCACTATATGGACGATGAGAACTATACTAATGAAATCCTCAATGGCGATATTCATACGGCTAATCAACGAGCAGCTGGACTTGAGACGAGACCTCTTGCGAATACATTCATTTATGCGTTTCTGTATGGAGCCGGAGATGCTAAGATCGGAGCTATCGTTGGAGGAAATAGCGTTACTGGAAGAAGACTTAAGGAAACATTTCTATCTAACACGCCGTCTCTTGAAAGAGTTAGAGGAGATATTCACAGACAGGCTGTATCAGGCATCCTTGATGGACTCGACGGACGAAAGCTCAGAGTCAGATCAGAACACGCCGCACTGAACACATTACTACAAGGTGCTGGGGCTATCGTTATGAAACAAGCTTTGGTACACTTGTCAGATAAACTACGTAACATCCCACACAGATTTGTAGCAAACGTACACGATGAATGGCAGATAGAAACACCTGCCCACTACGCTGACACAGTCGGACGTATCGGTGTACGTGCAATCAGAATCGCCGGTGAGACACTCAGCCTACGGTGTCCCTTAGACGGCGAGTATAGAGTAGGTAACAATTGGGCAGAGACACATTAAGGAGAAACTTATGTCTGCAAACAAACTACCACCCATCACTGTACGCGGAACCGTCTACTGGTGCGAGCGTAACAAGCTCAACAAGTACAGTAACAAGTACCAAGTGCAGCTTGGCAACCTAAGCGAGAAAGCTGTTGAGGCCATTGAAGAGATGGGTATCGCACCGAGCAACAAAGGTGATGACCGTGGCTTCTTTATTACAATGAAGTCTAACAACCCTATGCGGTTGACCGATGCTGACGGTACTGAGATACCTGAAGATGTGTTAATCGCTAACGGCTCTGAAGCTGTTGCCGTTGTCGGTTACTACGATTGGTCTGTTGGTACTGGACGTTCACCATCCATGATCAAGATGAAGGTTACTAACCTGATCGAATACAGTGACAACTCTGTGTCTGAAGCGGAAGCGTTGTGATCCTAATCGACGGTGACATCGTAGCTTATCGTTGTGCATTCAAGTGCAATGATGAGTCAGTCAAGACTGCCTGTTATACTACGGGCAGTTTCTTGTCTGATCTGGTAAGCGATCTATACACTATGATAGACGGCGAACCTGACTACCGTGTTTACCTAACAGGTAAGGGTAACTTCCGTAATGATGTAGCCGTTACTGCGCCTTACAAGGGTAATCGTAAGGACAAAGAAAAGCCTGTACACTTGCAAGCTATACGTGAATACCTAATCAAAGAGTGGAATGCTGTTGTATCAGAAGATGAGGAAGCTGATGACTTGATTGCTATCGACGCTACCGCCATCCCTGACAGCATCATTGTCAGTCTTGACAAGGACTTCCAGCAAGTACCGTGCAGACACTACAACTTCAACAAACGTCAACTGACTTCTGTTAATGAAAAGGAAGGTCTGTTGTTCTTCTATCGTCAGATCATCATGGGTGACAAAGCTGATAACATTGTCGGTGTGTATGGTATTGGTGATAAGAAGTCTCAGAAGATCCTTGAAGGACTGTCAGAGATAGAGATGTTCAACAAGTGTGTTGAGTTGTTAGAGTCTGAAGAGCGTGTCATCGAGAACGCTAGGCTGCTCTGGCTACGCCGTGAACCTAATCAAACATGGGAAAGACCAAGTGAAGAAGAGAACTAAACGTAACATCCCAAAAGGATATGACAGTTGGTTTGAATATGATCTTCATCAGAAGTTCAGACGATGCGAGTACCATGTAGGTAAGTTAACATACACCCAAGTTAAAACGTACGAGCCTGACTTTGTATATTACAGTACACATTCCACTATATATATTGAAGCTAAGGGGAGATTTAGAGATCGTGCGGAAGCGAGGAAGTATGTTGACATCAGCAACGGTCTTGGGGAGGAGGAGGAGCTGGTATTCGTCTTCCAAAACCCCAGAACCGCCATGCCCGGAGCAAGACGTAGAAGTGACGGGACAAGATACACCATGCAAGAATGGGCAGAGAAACAGGGATTCACATGGTACACACCAGAAACCTGTCCTGCTGGATGGAGTAAAAAGCAATGACTAGACATCTTGTAATACCTGATACGCAAGTAAAACCCGGTAACAGTGTTGATCATCTGTACTGGGCCGGTAAGTATGCAGCCGCAACAAAGCCTGACGTTATCATTCATCTGGGGGATCACTGGGACATGGAAAGTCTCAGTAGCTATGACGTAGGTAAAAAGTCCTTTGAAGGACGGCGGTACACACGAGACATACGAGCAGGGCAGAACGCTATGGAACATTTCCTAGCGCCTATCGAAGCAGAGAAGGAACGCTTGCGTAGTAACAAGAAAAAGACATGGACACCACGGATGGTATTCTTGTTAGGTAACCATGAACAACGGATCGAACGAGCTATTGAATCTGATCCGAAACTAGAAGGACTTATGAGTTATGATCATCTCTTATTGGAAGAAGCCGGGTGGGAGGTTGTCCCTTTTCTACAACCAATCATCATCGACGGCATCGCGTACTGTCACTACTTCACGAGCGGAGTCATGGGCAGACCAGTCACCTGTGCAAAACTCATGTTGCAAAAGAAGTTCATGTCGTGCATCATGGGACACGTCCAAGACAGAGACATAGCCTACGCACGTAAAGCAGACGGTAGTAACATCACTGGATTGTTTGCTGGTATCTACTACAACCACAGTGAAGACTACTTAAACCCACAAACGAACGGTAGCTGGTCTGGAATCTGGATGCTCAACGAAGTAGACAACGGTTCCTTTGATGAGCTACCTATTAGTATGCAGTATCTTAGGAGGAAGTACGGATGAGCATAGACAATGCAAGTCCTGATCACTGGGACGTAATGCGAAAGTTGAACGATTTGTCAATCAGGAAACCTACTACATCTCTGGGCGCTACCTCAGACCCTGTAGAAAAACCTGACCACTACAACAAAGGTGCAGTAGAGGCTATCGAAGCAATCAAAGCTTCCATGCCTGAGCATGAGTTCAACGGCTATCTTAAAGGTAACGCACTGAAGTATCTCTGGCGCTACGATTACAAAGGTAAACCCATCGAAGACTTACGTAAGTGTCGGTGGTACATTGACAGATTGATTGAGGAATTAAATTAATGGACGCATATCAACAATACATTCACAAGTCCCGCTACGCACGTTACCTACCAGAGGAACAGCGTCGTGAGACTTGGGAAGAAACAATCGACAGGTACTTAAACTTTTGGATTGAGAAAGGTAACCTAACACTTGAAGAAGCTAACGGTATCTTTGCAGATATTCATAGCTTAGATGTTATGCCTAGCATGAGGGCGTTGATGACGGCTGGTGATGCACTTGACCGTGACAACGTAGCTGGCTTCAACTGTAGCTACCTACCTATTGATCACCCTAAAGCGTTTGACGAGATGATGTACGTACTTATGTGCGGAACAGGCGTAGGCTTCTCTGTTGAACGACAGTACGTATCTAAACTACCAGAAGTAGCAGAGGAATTTCATGACACCGATACCGTTATACACGTCGCTGACAGCAAAATTGGATGGGCTAAAGCGTACAGAGAACTTGTTAGCTTGTTGTATTCGGGTCAGCTTCCAAAGTGGGACGTATCTGGAGTACGACCTGCGGGGGCAGCCCTTAAAACCTTTGGAGGTAGAGCGTCTGGTTCGGAGCCTCTTGTTGATCTCTTTAAATTTACCACAGAAATCTTTAGGGAAGCTGCTGGACGTAAACTTTCCTCCATCGAGTGTCACGATATCTGCTGTAAGATTGCACAAATCGTTGTCGTCGGAGGAGTTCGGCGAAGCGCTCTCATCAGTCTCAGTAACCTCACTGACGATAGACTCCGACGATGCAAGTCAGGCCAGTGGTGGCAAGACAATCCTCAACGAGGACTAGCAAATAACAGTGCGTGTTACACAGAGAAGCCAGACTTTGAGGCATTCCTAAATGAGTGGAAAAGTTTATACGAGTCCCGATCAGGAGAGCGAGGTATGTTCTCTAGAGTCGCAAGTCAAAAGCAAGCTGCAAAGAACGAGCGACGAGATGCTACCTATGATTTTGGAACTAATCCATGTAGCGAGATCATCCTACGACCTAACCAATTCTGCAATCTATCGGAAGTTGTTGTCAGGTCAACCGATACGTTGTCAGACCTTAAACGAAAAGTACGTATTGCGTCTATCCTTGGAACTCTACAAGCTACCCTAACTAACTTCCGTTACCTTCGTAAGGTGTGGCAGAAAAACACTGAGGAAGAAGCGTTACTAGGTGTATCACTAACAGGTATCATGGATCATCCGACGTTGTCGGGAAGGAGAGATAAAGGTGTTCTCAAGACTTGGCTTACTGAACTCAAGGAAGAAGCAATTAACACTAATAAGGAATGGGCTAACAAGCTTGGTATTAATACTAGCACTGCCATTACTGCTGTTAAACCTTCCGGTACTGTTAGTCAGTTGGTTGATTCTGCATCTGGCATCCATCCTAGATACTCGGATCAGTACATTAGACGAGTTAGAGCAGATGCAAGAGACCCGCTCTGCCAAGTCTTAGAAGCCGCAGGAGTGCCTGTAGAAGACGATGTAATGTCACCCAGTACCAAGGTATTCTCCTTCCCTATAAAGTCTCCTGACGGGGCTGTAGTGGCCTCTGAGATGGGTGCTATGGAGCAACTTGAACTATGGGAGATCTATCAGGACTTCTGGTGTGAACACAAACCATCAATGACTTGTTATTATCGTGACGATGAGTTCTTAGAGGTGGGTCAGTGGTTATACAACAAGTTCGATAAGATCAGTGGTGTGTCGTTCTTACCATACTCAGAGCATACCTATCAACAAGCACCTTATGAGCCTATTGACTTAGAGACTTATGAGACGTTGAAGGCAGAGTTCCCAGAGACTATTGAGTGGAACATCTCTGAGAACTCTGATATGACTGAAGGATCACAGACGTTAGCCTGTACAGGTAACAACTGCGAGATCTAAACTATGGGGCTTCGGCCCCTTCTTCCCTTACTACAGTAGTTGTTGTACCAACAGGACTACCCATTATCGACATTGCAGTTCCAATAGAATTGTTTAACAAAGGAACCTGCATAATATGATTCCAAGCCTTCTCAACATTCTTTGCTGGATCTTCTGATATAGGAGCTGTTATCAAATCAATACCTGCCGCAGTTCCTTGTTCAATCAAACCACCCGCAGGCGCAATAGAAGTAACAGCCCACTCATAAGGGTTAGCTTTGAATCTGTTGTATTGGTATTGCGATGTTGGTGCTTTGTTTAAAGTCATCACAGAGAGTGGCTGATCTACCAACGCTTTAAACAATAACTCCTCTCCTGTTATTTCGTCCTCTCCTCCAGAGAAAACAAAGTCACGAGCCTCATCAAGAACAGCGTAACCAACACCAGCACTGGCGATGTACAAAGCGGCATTCTTAGCTGCCTGTCCTTCGTTACCAGCTGTTAATTCATCAATTACTTTTTTACGCAGTAAAGATCTTTGTACAATAGCAAAACCCATCAACGTATATAGAGGACGTATTACAGGGTTTGTTGACCAAGCCAAAGGTCTCCCCGCTACTGAAGTAAGCTGCTGTTGTCCTAGTCCTGCATATGCAAGCTCAGACATAAGCTTCAACTCTTTTTCTGACATGCCTTCAAGGTTTTTACCGTGTCTTCGGAAAGCATTAATGATAGTAAACCTTTCTGCTTCAGAGAAATAGTTACCCCACTTCTCGTTAAACTTTCCTTTCTTAGCTAAGTCATAGCCGTTTTCAATAACGCTATTCATTACAGCACGTTTACCTATCTTATCCATGCCGCTGAACAACGTCCACTTCATCCCCTTCTCAAGACCTTTAGCTGCAAACCTGCTTGCTTCTCTTATCGCAGAAGGATCATCAGACATTCTACCGACTTCATCAACAAGCTTGTTAGCAAACTCTCCTTGAGTCTGTCTATTAATGCCTGTTAACTCAGGGTCTACAAAACTTTTTTGATTTCTATCAAACGCTCGTTTAGTCCCACGAATTGTAGCAGCAACTCCGTTGAGCATAGGAGATACAAAAACATCGTGAAGGTTCAACACAGCAGACTTCAACGACATCAATGTGCCGCCATAAGACAAAGTAGATATTAACTGAGCCACAGCAGGAGCGTGTTGTTGAGAACCAATAACCATGTCCTCAATAATTCTAGCACCTCTTTCAGCTACGTTGTCAGGAAGATCTTCAGAGAGGCGACGAGCTACAGCCTGAAAAGCTTCTTGACCTGTTGGACTTTTAACACCCAAAGATCCTACATCAATACGCTTTGTTATCTCATTTAAAAAGTCGTTTTGGTTAAGTAACTTAAAGTCAGTTAAAAAAGGATTTTGATACTGCTCAATCATTTCATCAGTAGCTGCTGCCCTGTTACGCAAAGCACGCCTAGACTGGTCCTGTTGAACTTCTAAGTAATTTTTTCTACCACGTTTTGCATACGCAGCTTTCTCACCTAGCTCTTCGATAGGTTGCATTTGTATGTGTAATCTGTCAGTTAAAACTGAGGTTTCTTCGCCTATGTTAAAGCGATGTTCTTTAAACAACTGACCTCTAAAGTTTAAATAGTTATTGACAGCACGTATCTCTTGACTTGAAACACCAGCGTCAGACAAACGCTTAAAGAATTGAGATCTGTTGTTGCCTTTTAAGCCACGAGAATAATCCAGCATAGCTTTAGCGGCTTCTTTATTAGTTCGCCACAGTTGGATAACAGGAACTACAGGAAGAAGATAATCATCGTAAGCTCTATTCATCTTAACGCCAGAAGACTGTGCAGCAATAGTAGCAGCTCCTGCAATCTCAGGACTTACTTTGTAGTACAACGCGTCTTCAGCAGTGTCAATAGCTTGTGTTGTTAAACCTACGTCTTTTTGAGCCTGCCTTCCAAGAGTAAAAGTTACTCGCTTAGGTGCTGTTGTCATTCCCCGCAACTCAGAAAAATCTTCTGTCTTCTGTAACTGCTTGCGTAAGTTGTATTCTACCTGCATCTGCTCCCTAGCTTTTTGAAAGGCAGTAAACTGATCATCAATTGCAAGTTTAATATCAGCTTTCTTGTCTACTTTTCCTACTCCGGGAATGTCATAACCTTCTTTGGCGTTGCCAGTGGCTCGTAAACCACCGTATGAATAACCGCCTTCAACACGTTTTACTGCGCCTCCGCTGCCATCTGGTGTGACAGATCTTGCTTCTATTTGAGGACGATACTCATCAGTCATCTTTTGAATATCATCAGCTACTTTACCGATTGTTTCAGATTCTTTAGCGGCTGACACCAAAGCAGACGCAGCAACGGCTTCAGGAGTTTTAGTCATTCCCAAACCAGCAATGTCTTTCAAAGCAGATGAAATCTTTGCAGGATCACGAGCAACTTGAACAGCACCAGCGCCTCCTGCCGTAGCTAAAGTAGCAGCCAAACGAGGACCAAACAAAGCGGCAGTACGTTCTTCCATAAAGGGACGATCTAGATCAAGCGCCGTTCCTGACATCGCTTCACGAAGAGTACGAACATCCTTACCTGTTATTGCTTCGTAAGGAACACGACCAATAGAAGTGAAAGCATCAATAGTGTCTACAGCAAGACCTACGCCAGCAGAAGACATTTCTTGAATACCCTCTGCTAAGTTCTCAAGCACAGTATCTTCAGCCGCTTCTAGTCTGTAAGCCGCTTCTGCCTGCTCTTGTTGTGCTTGTGTCAGCTCTGCTTCTAACGCTTCACGCTCTGGTTGTACACGTAACGCACGATAAGCATCAGCAACTGTCTGAAACTCTTCAGTGCCTTTCTTGTCTTCATTATCAACAAGCCAAGCAGCGTACTTATTTAACCTATCAGACATTATTAAAGTCCTACTATTTGATCAGCCTTAGTGGTAAGTTGTGTGGACTCTTCTTCCTCTTCAGTTTCAACAGGTTCTGTTATAGCTTGTTCGCCCAGTTCAGCACGACGTTGTTCTAGTAGATCATTAATCTGATTATCTCTAGCAAGCCTAGCCAACTCTGTTGCTCTTTGTCTTACAAGAACAGGATCGCCTTCAACGTCACCACCAAAAAATCCCGTAGTAACGACATCTTTCTTTGCTTGCTCTAACTGTTCATCAATCTGAGCTTTAGTAGGCGGGTTAGTTTTTTGTTTTTCGAGCGTGCGAATATCTGAACGGATAGCATTTTTTCTTCCTACTTCTTTAGATACTTCTGCTCTAACGGCTCTATTAAGAGATTCTAACGCAGTCTCTGCTTGCTTTCTCTCACCGGGATTCCATGTTTCTCCAGCTTCAAAGTCAGGCTGTTTAACTTCCGCTAACTCTGACAAGAATTGATCTTTTAATTGTGGGTCAATGTTAGCTTGATTGATTCTATCTTGTAAGCTGCTAGTAGGAAGAGGTTCTTTTTTCATTGCTGTATTTTCAGCGGCCTGTGTTTTAGCGTTTTTAAGCTGTAGTTGAAACAGTTCATCTCTTGCTTTATCTTCTTTTAGCTCATCAATAACATTACCAAAACCAGACTTGACTACATTTTGTTCAAACTGCTCTCTAGATTCAGCGGGAACATTATAATATGCTTGACTAATCGCAGCCTCTTGTTCTTGACGTTGTTGATTTTTTAACCGAGCCTGCGTAAACTCTCTATTAGTTTCAGCATCCTGTTCTGCTTGAGTACGTCCTGCAATTGTAGTAGGATCTACACCTGCCTGAACAGCAACACGACTCATTATTTCTTCTATACGTTGCTTTTCCTCTATTGTACCAGCAGCTTGTCTAGCGGCTTCAAGTCCACGCAAGCTTGTAAGAGATCCTTGACGCACTGCTTGATCTTTAGCGGCTGTTGCCTGCATTAACTCTTGAGGAGTCTCTGCAATACTTGCCATGTAATCAGCTCTTTCAACAGCACCCATATCGCGTAACATGCCTACACGCTTTTGTTGTTCTTCTTTAGCTCTACGACGACCCGGAGCAGCACCCATCTGTTGTGCAGCAGTAAACAACCCCTGAGCATATTGAGGCTGTGTCGCAGCTTGAACAAAACTTCTACCAAACCTAGCCATGATTAGCCTCCTGTAATGTAGTCGTAAATATTTCTAAAGAAACCGCTACGGTTATCTTCAGTACCGCCAGCAGATTCTGGACTAGCAAACAAACCCGACAACAAACCAGTACCTGCCGCACCCATCAAGTTAGCCTGTCCAAGACCTGCACCTAACAACGCATCAATACCAGAAGCAGTAGCTTCACCAAACAAACCTGTACCGTACAACTGAGCTTGCTGTGCCTGAGCTGCCGCAGTCTGACCGGGAGCTAATGCAGATAACATTTGAGCTTGAGGTATGTAACTAGCACCTAAATATTGCTGACCTAACTGAGCTTGTTGCATTTGCTCTTGACGTGCCTGCTGTGCCGCAGAAAGTCTAGCTTGCGCTAACTGCTGAGCTTGTGCTTTTTCCATAGCAAGCTGTTCAGGAGTACCTCCAAACTGTGATGTTTTTACACCAAGGCGGCCCTGTGCTGCTAGTCTTTCTTCAAGACCTAACCGTTGCGCTCTTTGTTGAGGATCTAAAGCAGTTTCTATTTGACCGTATATTTGCTCTTCACGAACAGAAGGATCTACAATTCCTTGTCCAAAAAATGTACCTGCGTCTCCAAACATTCTTTGCTGAAAAGCTTGCTCCATAGGAGACAATTGCATTCCAAACTGCTGTCCTTGTGGCTGAAGAGTAGGAGCAGCAGTACCGTTAAACTGATTAAAAAAGTCTCTTAAAGAAGGCCCATCAGGACGCTGAGGAAGAGGTTCAGAGGTAAAGCCTGTAGTGTCATCAATAACAGCCCCTTGTCTTATATCAGCAAACATAGGATCAAAAGTAAAACCCGGACCATCGTCAATAAATATACCATCATTAGGCGCACCCGGAGTCATTGGCTCTGGTGTCATTGGTCTAGAAGGACCTGCTGTAAACATGGCTCCAGTAGGTGTTGTAATTGTATAAGGTCTAAAGGCAGCCTGTTGCATTTGTTGAGTAGCTAAATTTTGTCCTAAACCTAAGCCTCGCTCACCGATCCCACCAAGCCTGTTGTAGGCCCCTGTTAGAAGACCAAGCCCAGCAAGACCCTGAGCGCCTCCTCCAAACAAGAAGTCACCAAACAGATCCATAAAACCGGGATCTTCTGGAGTAGGGGCGTCTGTACTGGCTCCCGCTCCAAGAACATCAGATGGTATACCAATGTTGTATTCGTCTTCGTCCATTGCTTGCTCCTAATTAAAGCGTTTTACCTATCAGCGCGAGTAGGTTAATTTCTTGTAGTGATAAAGCAAAACCATTGATGTCAGATTCAAGACCGACAACAACAGTTGTACCACTACCGACAGCGTTCAAACTGCGTTGGTTAGTAAGTTCACCACCAGTAAACTCTGAAAAACTAGTGGGCGTTAAAGTTGTTAGATCTACAAAAGAACCTTCTATATATACATAGTAAATATCTTCTGCAGTATTAAAGTAGCTGTCGCCGTTCAACACAGAGCCGCCACCAGACCCTGTTGTTGGGTGAGAAGTAAACTCTCCTAAAAACTGATCTACTTCGTAATAACCTGTTGTTCCGTTAACAAACGATACACCGTTAATGTCTTCAACAAATGTAGAGCTTATTCCGTAAGAAGAAAGTTCTGAATAGGTAGGGTATTCACTTACATTAAAGAAAGCAGGTTGTTGGTTACCTACTGTAAACTCTGTTGTCCTGTAAGACGTACCAAAGTCATAAGCAAACTTCATAAATACGGTAGCACTGTTTGCACCTACCAGCGTTGGCTTAATTTTCTTAAGAATCTTTAAGCGAGAAGCATCACCAAATGTCAAGCTAGGACTAAAGTATTTAAAACGATACCTTACACCGTTATCAGAATAGCCTTTGTACTCACTAACACCGTTTGTTGTCCCTACGTACAGTGTACCATCAGTTAGTCTTTCGTAAGCTGTAAAGATAGAACCGGGCCAACGTGTTACCCTAAACGAACCGTCTTCTAACGTGCCTCGAACATCGAAGCAGAAGGTTGTTTGCTGTCCAACAAATGTTAACAAGTAAAAGTTTTCTTCTGGGCTGTAGATAGACCTAAAGAACTGTGTTTCACCCTGTATTAGACTAATGATGTCCTTTGTAATCGTACGGGATAACGTACTAATAGGCATTGACTTTTCTTGTATCGTACGTCCAAAGCTACGCAAGCCTGTATGTGACAAGAAGATAACATCAACGCCTGTCTGCTGTACTGTATCTCTGTCTACACAACCAACGCCTGCTACAGTGTCTGCTAGTGACATTGTTGCTGGTGCTTCTGCTCCTTGGTATACAACAATGCTGTGCTGTCCAAAGATGATTAACAGTCCGTTGTGTGCCGCTAAAGAAACAATCTCGTCATAACCGTCAGGCCATACTTTAGAGATGTCAATACTGCCACTAGTGCCGCCTGTCCAGTTTTGTCCGATTAACAGATCAGACCAATAAACAGTAGACTTGTTATTAGTTACATCAGCACACCAAAGACGACCATAAGCAGCAAGGACTTCGTTAGCCTTTGGAATGTCACTTGCACCTGACGCTCCAGCAAGTGTTGACATTTTCTGTACTGCACTGCTAGAGTTACTATAAACTAAAGGTTCATAACCACGCTGAAAGAAATAGATGCTGTCATTAAAGTCAACCATTTTCCAGTTGTCAGTAGTAATGGTGTAACTGCCGGGCGTCTCATCTACTAATGTAGTTGTACCGCTAATAATCTTGTTGTTACCAACAGAGAAGATCTTACTGTTACCGGCGTTGTCTCTAAACTCTCTAATAGCTCGTAGCGTCTCAGTGCCAAGAACAGTCTTGTTTGTGGTAATAACGTCGTAGCCTTTACGTGCAGCAATACGACCACGCTTGTCAATAATTGCGTTATCTGCAATCTCAGCAAACGACGGATCCTGAGCCAACGGCGAATCTTCAGTGTTAATACCTTTGAAGGCCGGGGCTACAAGATTAATACTACGTAGTTCTTGGGCCATATTAAATAGTCCTAAAGATCATCTCTTCTGGATGCTTTGCTGCGTCAATAGCAATAGCGTCTGATAGGTACTTGTCAGCAATAGCAAAGTATTCAGCAGTAGAAGTACCACCTGTCTCACCACGCTCACGAGCTAACAAAGCTACTGCAAGGTGAATCACAGGCTTTGACGGAACAAGAAGAACATCTGCACTGTTAGACAAATCTGCTTGTCGTCGTACCATTACAAATCTAAGATTGTAAGCATCATCAGGCATAGGATACAAACGCACTTGAGTATCGCCGTTAGCGTCAACACCATCAAATGTATAGTACGTAGGACTGCCAGTAAGACCGCCTTTTGCGGCTATAACAAGCGTTCCGTTAACGTAGCTTTCATTGTTAAACCATTCTTTAGTTTGATACTCTACTTCATTAGCTGATGTTGTATCATACGCAGACATAACTTTTACATCATCACCGCTACCTACTAAAGAATATAGGTTGTCATCAACGCTAGTTACAAAAGCAGACTCTCGTGTACGCAGTGCAGACCAATCAGCAGCTTGCTCAACCATTGTCTTAGCATCGTTAATGAAGTCACCAGCCATCTTAGAGTAAGTGCTTTCGTTAACACTGTTAACTTCTTCTTCACGCAACCGGCGCAACACATTATTCATTATGTTTAAATACGTCATTTAATCATCTTCCCAAATAAACTGCGACCAATTAACCCATCAAGTTCTCTAACGTAGTCTTTTTTAGGCGGTGCAATAAGTTGTTGTAACTGTACGGGTGTGTAACCTATTGAAGTCATGAAGGGTTTAAACATACTAGCATCTTTACCAGCACGTCCTTGTTCTCCTTGAGCGCCATCTGCACCGTCTGCACCGTCTGCGCCGTCTTGACCATCAGCACCATCAGTACCATCAGTACCATCAACACCGTCAACACCGTCTATGCCGTCTACTCCATCAACACCATCAACACCGTCTATACCGTCCTGTCCGGGTGGACCGTCTTGACCATCTTCTCCGTCAACACCATCGACGCCATCAACACCATCGACGCCATCAACACCATCGACGCCATCTTGTCCGTCAACACCGTCTACACCGTCCTGTCCCGGAGGTCCAACAATGGGATCTACTGGTTCAGGTTCAGGCTCTGGCTCTAAAGACTCCTCATCACCTCTACTGTAAACTCCGCCTACTTCATACAAATCATTATTTGGATCATAGTTTGGATCCGTGACGATTTCTCCAGTAGTAACATTTCTAAACCTACCGTTACCTATATACTCCCAAGGACGCTCAGGATCTATAGGTGCTTGTCTTACAGGATCACCTTCAGTCGTGTCAGAAGGCAAGTCATCTGCGCCGTCATCTATAGCATCAGTAGTATCGTCTTCTGTTATATCTGTTTCGTCTTCTTCTTCTTCAGGCTCTGTTAAATCTGGTGGGATATTGATAACATACACTGTACCTGTAGTAGGATCAGTATACATACCATCTTCATAAGCACTAGGATCAAGATCAGGGAACTGTGTTTGAAAGTCTTCTAAGTTGATTCCTACTTGTTCTGGTGGCTCAGGCTCTGGCTCAGGCTGTATAGGCGCTTGTCTAGGTGGGTCTCCTTTTACTGGACCGGGATCACCTGTAAGACCTTGATCGTAAAAGCCAGTTTCTTCTGCCCAAGCATCCCAGCCACCTGCTGCATCTACTTCTTGGTTTACTCTTGTTATTTCTTCAAGCAAAAGTTGTCTGATAGCAGCTTCGCTTCTGCTTACATCCGACATAATTTCAGGAGGAATATCGTTTGCACGACCAATAATGCTTGCCCATATTTGAGCAAACGCACTGTCTCTATCTGCACCGCCAATAACTAACTCGTCATCGCTTGGTGTACCGCCTGCAATTATTTCTTGTATCCGAGGAATCTCAGTTAAAAAATATCTAACAAGCTCTTGAACACTGCTTATAGTTTCTTGACCAATTAGACGTTCTTCTGACATAATTATTTCTTCCAGTTAGCCAGACCACGTAGGCCAAACGACGCTGCTACTGCTGCACCTAAGAATGCTTTGTACCACTCAGGCATACCCTCAAGAACAACAAAGCCCTGCATAACTACAGGCACTGCTGGTTCGTAAAACGCAAGAATACAAGGTATAGAAAACAACAATGTAAACCACTCGTCCTTCCACGATGCCCCTGCGTTACCTGCTTGGATGTTTTCCCAGTTACTGTCTTGCTTGATAACCTCTAGCTTACGCTCATGAACAGCCTTCTTCTCTTCTGCTTTACGTTGCAGATGTCCACCAACAAGGTTAACAATAGGGCCGATCAAAGCTTGTATCATCTAGCAAACTCCAAGATAGCAATAGCCATAGTAACGATAACAGCAATAGAAGCAAAGCCGCCTGTCATCATCTTCTCAAGCTTATCAAAGCGTTGATTGTGTGCGTCCAACTGCATCTGAATCATTTCATAACGAATACTACACTCACGCTCATGAGCTTCTAACCGACTTAATGCTTGCTCTAGGTCTGACATGATTATTCCTTACCACTCTGATGATCCACAGTTATCTGTGCATTCAGTTTACCAATTTCTACTTCTATCTTATTTAGCTGCCTGCGTAACTCGTGTATCTCTACGTTGCGTTCTTCCAGAGCCATAATCTTAGCGTTCTGTATAAGATCATCTGGTAAGGCACCACGTAGACCTAGAGGCCATTCACGAACAAACGCAGAGTTTTCCAGTATGTTCATGTTCTGTATTTCTTGACCGTGTTCAATAGAGATGATACGAGTGTCAAGAGTTACGTAAGCAGTAGTAGCCATAACGATGCCAGCACCAAGAGCAACTAAGTTCCTTAGCGGTATAGCTACCTTGGTGTTGTCATCAATCTCAGGC
>Ga0213866_10000510_pt1:0-30000 | contig 31086 bp, 40 predicted proteins | sample PICome_11_FD_160079 | JGI IMG/M metagenome (GOLD analysis project Ga0213866, IMG submission 160079) | Coastal seawater microbial communities near Pivers Island, North Carolina, United States - PICO284 | ecosystem: Environmental > Aquatic > Marine > Coastal | place: USA: North Carolina... | reverse complement strand
ACTACATTATTTGATTTACGAGCTTTCAAACCACTCTCTAGGTGGTTTATAGTAGCTAAAATACAGTCGACTACATCTCTGACTATTATAGAGTTTGCACAACAATCAACTTGATCTTTGTTAACTATAATTAATAATTCTGCAACAAATTGTTGAAATAATTCTGCACTCTTTTTTTCATTTATTGAAAATGTAGCTTCAGGATTATAAATTGCATCATGAAAAAATGCAGCTAACGTTGCTGCTGCTCTATCTTTTCTAGAGGGTATAATCTTAGCTTCATTTTGCCAAATCGTGTCCAGGGCTATCAATACTTGTTCGACGTGTTGCCACGTATGATACATTCTATGATTTTCAAAATAATGAGCCTTAACTCGTTTAAACCATGTTGTAGAAATATTATAAAATGCTTGTTTCTCTGACAATTTCTTATAAGACTCTGAATTATTTTCTAATAGTTCGTCTAAAAGGCATTCGACAGCTAAATCCCAACTGCTTTTTAAATTCTGTTTTTCAATACTCATATGGGTTCCTCCTTTTTATAATTTTATATTTTATTAGATTATCTTATTCAGAAGGAATATTAAACACAGTACTAAATAAGTTACTTAGTTTAATATTCCAATTATTTTAAATTTAATACGCTAATCCTAAACTTCGAGTTGTTTCAGCCCCTAAATATACTCTCACACTTAAAAAATCAGTAGGACATGCCGTTTCGCAACGTTTACATCCAACACAATCTTCTACTCGAGGTGAAGAAGCGATTTGACCTGATTTACATCCATCCCAAGGAACCATTTCTAAGACATCCGTAGGACATGCTCGAACACATTGAGTACACCCGATACAAGTATCATATATTTTAACTGTATGAGACATAATTTTTATTATAATCTTATTAATTTTCTAGTATATATTATACGTTATTTTTAACAAAAAAAATAAATAAGCTTTATTTAGGATAACCAACCATAACTATGTAAACCTTTTCCTAAAAAATTAACCCCTAAATAGCAAATCCAAATGACAAAAAAGCCTAATCCACCTAATATTGCTGTTTTTTTTCCTTTCCACCCTTTTGTAATACGTGAATGTAAGTAAGTTGCAAAAACTAGCCAAGTGATTAACGCCCATGTTTCTTTTGGATCCCAACTCCAATAAGAACCCCAAGCTTCATTTGCCCAAACTCCACCCGCAATAATTCCAATAGTTAAAAATGGAAATCCTAGCCCAATAATTCGATAACTCCAATTATCTAAACTTTTTAAAAGTTTTAGAAATGCAATTTCTTGGATATCTTCATCAAAAGGAATACTAGATGAGTTAGATAATTCAGTATCTCTTGAAAAAACTTTTGCCTCATAATAATCAAATATATTATTATAAAAAACTAAAGATGTATATTCATCCACTAACTGTAGATCAACATCTTGTAGTTTTGAGAGAACTAAAAATAAAATACAGAATAATGAACCGACTATTAATGTTGCATAGCTTAACATCATCATACTAACATGCATCATTAACCAATTCGATTGTAAAGCAGGCACTAATGGACTTGATTTTTGCATTTCAGCAGAAAGAGTTAAATTAGCAAATCCATTAATTAATAAGGTAATAGGTAATAAAACTGCACCTAATAATTTACTTTTTGTTTTAAATTCTATATACAAATAAATAGTTAATAATATCCAAGTTAAAAATAATAATGATTCATAAAGATTACTTAATGGAAAATAACCAGCAACGATCCATCTTGAACAAAGAATAAAAAATAATAAAATGTTTGCTATTAGGGCACTCCATTTTCCAATTTGTATGATATTTTTTGTCTCTTTAAATAGAGAGAAACTAATCCAATATATAATCATAGCAAATAAGAGAATACCAAAAACAATATTCGATGAAAAATTTTGAGTAGTATTCCAATCCATGAAATTTCTCCAATAAAAAGTATTTTTACAATACATTATTTTACTTAAAAAGCGACTATTTATTAATGTTTATTTTTGTAAGGTTAAAAACTTAGATATATTCAACGAGAATTATTTCTAAACATTTAACTACTAAAAATAGATTTTTCGAAATTATACTTTGTCTTTTGATTAAGGTTCCTTTGCTACTTTTTTCTATCATTTTAACATTTGATAATCTTTTTGCAATAATAAAACAAGCAAATCTATCAAAGGGCTTATGACTTTGGCCTATAAAGGTTTAACGACTATTAATTTATCCCGGGAGAAATAAAAGTTTTTGTTAGAGCTGGAGAAACAGATTTCTTCCATCGTCGTAACGTAATAGTATACGATCCATCGACGTATTTTTTTATTTTCATTGGATTGAAACCAAGTTTTCCACTTTCATTAATAACTACTATCTCTGCATATTTTGTTGAAAGCTTACTAATGAATTTTTTAACTGAAGATGTTTGATTCCAGAAACTCTCATCAAAAACTAATTCATATTCTTGTCCATTCCATCTAAATGCGACATCAGTATGGTGTTGATATCTGTCTCGAACTTTTCCAGTAAAAGGATCACCAGAAATACTAGTTGATGGAATTACCATATCAAGACGACTAGTTTGTGTAACTGGGTCAAATGAAGGGTCGCCCCATCTGAAAGGAATATCTAATTTATCTAATGTATAAGTTAAATATACTACACTCTTAAAACTTGTATTTAATTTAGTAAAATGTGACATAGAAACATTGTGCTTGTTAATAGATATTTTAATATGTATTATAATATATTCTAATTAGACATTTTAAGCAATTTTACATATACATATGTAATAGTGATTGCTTTAATTAGATATAATAATGTTTGAAGCAAATTTATCTTAAATTTGCTTCAAACATTATTATATCTAATTGTATAAAGCCAAAAATTTTATGTGATAATTAATAAAATGAAATTTTAACTTTGAATTAAATTACTTTTTTTTAATAAGTAAAAAACAGTTTCAGTAGGTTGAACTCCATAGCTTAACCATTTAACAATTTTGTCTTGATTAAAATATGATTCTTTTGTAAGTGGATTATAATATCCAACTTCGTCTATTGGACGCCCATTACGTCGACTAGTACTTTCCATGATAACTAATCGATATGTCGGTTGTCTTTTTCTTCCATTTCGTTTTAATCGTAATTTTAGCATAAAGCAATATATAAATTTTAAGTTTTTAACTATCGTCTTGAATAATATTCGACAACTAATAATTCATTTAAGTCTAATAAAACTTCGCTACGTGCACAATAATTTTTTACTAAACCTTCAAGTTTTTCTTTATCAAATGTTAAATGATTAGGGGGGTCAATAAAATTAACAGTTTTTAAGTTGTTTTCAATTATTTTTTTTACTGATGATTTTGGTTTAATCCCAATTACATCAGAAGGTTGGCATTGGAAACTTGGTATATCAACAACTTTATTATTAACAATAATATGTCCATGATTTACTAATTGCCGAGCTGCAGCAATTGTTGGGGCATAACCTAATGAAAAACAAATTGTATCTAATCGCATTTCTAATAACTGTAATAAAATTAAACCAGTTACCCCTTTTCGACGACGAGCTTCTTTAAGGTAAGCATACAATTGACTTTCACTTAACCCATAATTAAATTTTAATTTTTGCTTTTCTTCTAACCGCATCCCATATTCTGTTGTTTTTTTCTTCCCTTCGCCTAAAATTTTTCCATGTTGTCCAGGTCGATTAAGTTTTTTTGATTTTTTTTGGGTTAAACCTGGTAAATTACCTAATCGTCTTGTAATTCTTAACTTTGGCCCACGATATCGAGACATATAACTAATTTTTAATATGTAATTGTTTGATTTTTCTTACTTTTTAATTTAGACTATTGGTAAATAGGGCGAGTGACCGGACTTGAACCGGCGAATGGTGGAACCACAACCCACTGCCTTAACCACTTGGCCACACCCGCCACACTATTTCTAGTAATAAGTATACTAAGTTATATAATATAACGTCTAGGTTCTGAATAAAATATTTGATTTTTTAAAATTCGCATAATGAAAGTAAAAACTTTTTTATTTAATGGGGAAGAATATATTACGAATAAAATGATCAGTTTATTAGACATAATTAATTATTTTAATTATGATCAATCTTTACTTGTCTTAGAATATAATAAATTTATTTGTCCTAAAAAAAATTGGTCTACTTTTTTTCTTAACGATGGAGATATTATTGAAGTAGTAACAATTGTTGGTGGTGGTTAAAAAATTTAAATATAATCATATTTGTAAAATACATGTATATTTTGCAAATATAAAAATTCTACATTTAATAAAAACTTTTTTCTAAATAACTATAGAAGTGCTTGCATAATATATTGCTATTCAAGTGAAAATACTAGTTTTTCAAAAAAACTCTAAGAAAATATCTTGAATTAGAAATAAAAATATGTTAAGATTTCTTTAATAGTTCTTTCCTCAGTAGCTCAGTGGTAGAGCAATCGGCTGTTAACCGATTGGTCGTAGGTTCAAGTCCTACCTGGGGAGTTTAATATAAAATAAAATAAATTATGGAAAATACATTAGACCCATTAAAAATTGGTGAAAAATCATTTTCGTCACGTTTAATGCTCGGTACAGGTAAATATCGAACGAGCGAAGATGCATTGGAAAGTATAAAAGTAAGCGAATGTGAAATTGTTACAGTTGCAATTCGACGATTACCTACTGATATAAATTCTGATAATATTAGTTTTTTAAAATGTTTAAATTGGAAAAAACTTTGGTTATTACCAAATACCGCAGGTTCACAAACGGCTGAAGATGCAATTCGAATGGCATTTTTAGGCCATGAATTAGCTTGTCAATTAGGGCAACATGATAATTTTTTTGTTAAATTAGAAGTAATTTCTGATCCAAAATATTTGTTACCTGATCCTATAGGAACTTTAAAAGCAGCAGAATTTTTAGTTAAAAAGGGATTCACGGTTTTACCATATATTAATGCTGATCCTATGTTGGCTTTGCATCTAGAAGATTTAGGATGTGCTACTGTTATGCCCCTTGCTTCACCAATTGGTTCAGGACAAGGATTAACTAATTTATCTAATCTTCAAATCATTATTGAAAATGCAAAAATTCCTGTAATTGTAGATGCTGGGATTGGGGCTCCAAGTGAAGCGACAATGGCAATGGAATTAGGTGCAGATGGTATATTACTAAATACAGCTGTTGCTCAAGCAAAAAACCCATCACAAATGGCTTTTGCAATGAATTTAGGAGTAAAAGCTGGAAGACTCGGATATTTAGCAGGTCGAATGCAAAAAAAATACTATGCAAACCCAAGCTCTCCTACTACTCAAATTAGTCATATAAATTAAATATAAAAATTAAAAAGTACCATATTAACTTAAATTTTTAACTGTATATTATTTTATAGACAAAAGATTTAAGGTTAAAAATAAAAAATATACAACCTAAATAAAATACACAACTTATTGTAAAAAATAACCTAAAATTTGCTGAGTATATTTGTTATAGATTTCATATCTTAGATACATTGAATACCAGAATATAGAAACAATTTTAATTGGAAACGTAAAAAATAAATCTTCAATAATTAAATGCCAGTCTCAACAATAAATTAAACGAGGGTTTTTATTTTCATAACAGAATTAAATTTAAATCTTAAAAAATAGAATATCTTATTTTTTAAGATTTAAATTTAATTCTGTTATAAGAACCCTGTTTCGCTTAATGGTTGAAAATCAACTTCAAGATTTGTTTGCACATTTGTTCTATCAAATGTCACTACAATTTTATCTGAGTAAACATCATTAAAATATTCTGCATATTTTACTGGGTTTGGATTTAGCTCTTGTTTAACAACTATATGTACACCCTTTTCTAAAGGATTATCTAAACATGCTACTGCTAATTCATCTTCCAATAATTTTATAATCGCTCGTCTTAATGGGCGCGCCCCATAAACTGGATCATAACCTTGTTGTGTAAGGAAAAATCGTACAGCATTATCGATCTCTATAGTGACCCCTTGAGATTCTAAACGTTTTGCTAAGTTTCTTAACATTACCCCAGAAATTTGCCAAATATCATATCTTGATAAGTGTTGGAAAACAATAATATCATCTACTCGATTTAAAAATTCTGGTCGGAAGAATTTTTTTAATTCTTCGTTTACTAATTCATTAATTTTTGAAAATCTTGCTTCATCTTCTGAAGTCATTAACTTTTCAGTAGGAGCTTTAACCGTAAAAGTACCATCTAAATTTACCATTAAGTCAATTTTTTGAGATTCTTTTGCAGCTAACTCGCCTTCCCAACTTTCAGAATCAAAACCAAATGATTTTTTTTGTTTTTCTGGTAAAATAGGTGATTCTTTTTCAATTACATGTGCACCTAAATTCGTTGTCATTACAATTATACAATTCTTAAAGTCAGTCAGTTTCCCTTTAGAATCTGTTAATTGCCCATCATCCAAGATTTGTAAAAATAAATTAAAAATATCAGGGTGAGCTTTTTCTACTTCATCAAATAAAACAATTGAATATGGTTTTCTTCTTACGGCATCTGTTAATTGCCCTCCTTCGTCATGGCCTACATAACCTGGGGGAGACCCAATTAATTTCGCCGCCGTATGTTTTTCCATGAATTCAGACATATCGAACCGAATCATATTTTTTTCACTGTCAAAAATATATTCAGCTAATGCTTTTGTTAATTCTGTTTTTCCTACACCAGTAGGACCCGCAAAAATAAAACTTGCAATTGGACGTTTAGGATCTTGAATACCAGTCCGTGCTCTTCGAACAGCTTTTGAAACAGCTATAACAGCATGATGTTGGCCAATTAAACGATCATGAAGAATACTTTCCATCTTTTTTAATCGTTCTGTTTCTGATTCATTGATTTTTGTTACTGGGACACCTGTCCAAGCCGAGATAACTTCAGTAATATCCTTTTCAAATATTTTATCAAAATTAGATAATTTGTCAGAATATTTTTTGTCATTTTCCATAGTAAGAGTTAATACTTTCATATGTGCTCTTACTTCTAATTCATGCTCAATCAATAATTTTGCAAGCTGAAAGTCATGATTTTGTATTGCTATCTCTATGTCTTTTAGAGTTGCATGTAATTCAGTAAGTAATTTTTGTAAACCAGCCGGTAATTCTCTGTTTCTTAATCGAACTTGAGAACCACATTCATCTATTACATCAATTGCCTTATCTGGTAATTGACGGTCTGTAATAAATCGATTAGATAGATATGCAGCTGCTTCTAATGCTTCATCCTCATACATTAAAGCATGATGTCGTTGGTAATATGGTCTTAAACCTTTTAAAATATCAATTGTAATTTCTACACTTGGTTCTTCAACAATAATTGGATGAAATCTTCGTTCTAAAGCAGGATCTTTTTCGATATGTTTACGATATTCATCTAAAGTTGTAGCACCAATCATTTTTAAAGTCCCTCGTGCCAAAGCAGGTTTTAAAAGATTAGCTGCATCAACAGCTCCTTCTGCTGCACCGGCACCTACTATAGTATGAACTTCATCAATTACTAAAATAATATTTCCTTGTTGTTGCACATCTTCAAGAATATATTTAAATCTTTCTTCAAATTCACCACGATATTTTGTTCCTGCTAATACGGACCCAAGATCAAGATTATGTACTTCATAATTTCGTAAAAAGTCAGGGCAATAATGGTCTAACATAAGTATTGCAAGTCCTTCAGCACAAGCCGTTTTTCCGACTCCTGGTTCTCCAACTAAAACTGGGTTATTTTTACGTCGTCGTGCTAATACTTTAACTAAATTTTGGATTTCTTCATCACGACCGATAACTGGATCTAAAAGTTTATCTTGAGCTTCTGACGTTAAGTTAACAGAAAAATCTGCTAACCCCTTTTTTTTTGAACGATTTGAACCGCGGAAATTAGAAACTTCACGAGCTGCAGCTAATTCTTCACGACTGGGTAGCTTTTTTGATTTACTATTCGAAGAAACTTTCTCACCCCAAGGATCATAAGGACGTCGTCTTTTACCTTTATATTTTTTGTTAGGATCAACACCATCTGCACCAAAGTATTTTGTATCATCATAATATTCATCTTCATTCTCATCAACTTTAAATGCATTTGGATCACGTTTTTTCCATTCGTCAAATTTTCTTTTCACAGATGGAGGGAGAACGGAACGATCTTGTGTTATGACTTGACCACCATATTCTTCGACTTCTTCGATGAATGTAAAAATCCATCTTCTTAATTTTACATAATCTATTTTAAATTTATCTAATATTTGAACAGCAACACCACCACCTTCACTCAGCACAGCTAATAATATATGTTCGGATCCTACATAATTTAGTCCTAAATCTTTAGCTTCACTAATTGACATCTCTAAAACGCGTTTTGCTCTAGGTGTAAATGGAATTTCATCACCTATAAATCCTCTACCACGACCAGTGTGTTTTTCTACTTCTCGTCGAAATGGTTTCAATCTTATTCCTTCTAGATATAATGCCATTCCAGCAATCCCTCTTCTTTGGGCAATCATACCTAACATTAGTTGTTCAGTACCTACATGATTATGGCCCATACGCTTGGCCTCTTCCTGGCCTCCCATAACAACTCTAATAGCACCTTCAGTAAATTTCTCAAACATATTTCTTATCCTGATTATCTAATAGAAATAATATGACACTTCTTTAAAAATTAGTTTGCTATTTACACAAAATTGAAAATATTATTCGATATATAAAAAATTATATTCCTTATTATAGAGTTGCAGAATCTCTTATTTTTAATTATAATGCAAAAGGAATGGTTTAGAGTTTTTATTTTAGGCGGTATGGCCAAGTGGTAAGGCAGTGGATTGCAAATTCTCTATCCCCAGTTCGAATCTGGGTGCCGCCTCTAAATATAGTTTATTACCATTGCTTTTTATATTAAAACATAATATAATACTTTATGTAAGTGTTCAACTTAAAAATATGGGGACGTGGTGGAATTGGTAGACACGACGGACTTAAAATCCGTTGCCTAGTGATAGTGCGTGAGGGTTCAAGTCCCTCCGTCCCCAATTGAAAATCTTTAGAATAAAAAGTTTGAAAAAAAATAAAATAGCTTTTATCTTGATAAATATTTATTGTTTAATACAGTTGCTTACGCAACTGTATTAAACAATAAATATTTATCAAGATAAACAAATTCGATAAAGAACTCCAGGTGGTAAATCTGATTTTACTAATAAATCAAAAATATTTACTGAAGAATCATAATAAATCTCAAGAATTCGTTTATGAATTCGAATTTCAAAATGTTCTCGTGAGTCTTTATTAACGTGAGGTGAACGTAATACACAATAAATTCGTTTATCTGTAGGTAAAGAAACTACTCCAACGTTATTTACCCCATTGTTTTCAGTAATTTCTATTATTTTTTGACATGAGGTATTTAATAATTCATGATTAAATGACTCTAATCGTACACGAATTTTTTCATTCGATTTTATTTCCATAAATTTATTTATTTATTTAAGAATTTTAGAAACAAACCCTGCTCCAATTGTTCGACCGCCTTCACGAATAGCGAAACGCATACCTTTTTCAATTGCAACTGGATAAATAAATTCAGCAGTCATGTTAATTCGATCTCCTGGCATTACCATTTCTACAGTACTACCATCATCTGCTGTAAATTGTTGAATTGAACCCGTTACATCAGTCGTTCTTACATAAAATTGAGGTCTATAGCCAGTGAAAAATGGTGTATGACGACCACCTTCTTCTTTTGTTAAAATATAAACTTCAGATTCGAAACTTGTATGAGAAGAAATTGTTCCTGGTTGTGCTAATACCATTCCACGTTCGATATTTTCTCTTGTAACACCACGTAGTAAAATACCAACATTATCCCCAGCAAAACCTTCGTCTAAAGTTTTTTGGAACATTTCAATTCCAGTAATAGTTGTTGTTTGAGTCTCTCCAATACCAACAATTTCAACATTATCACCAACTTTGATAACTCCTCTTTCAATTCGTCCAGTTGCAACTGTCCCTCGACCTGTAATAGAGAATACATCTTCAATAGCCATTAAGAATGTTCTTTCAACGTCACGTTCTGGCGTTGGAATATATTCATCAACAGCATCCATTAAAGCATAAACTTTATCAACCCATGGATTGTCTCCTCGTTTAAGATCTGGATTCGATGAAATTGCTTCAATTGCTTGTAAAGCTGAACCAGGACAAATTGGAATATCGTCACCTGGGAAATTATAAGCTGATAATAATTCGCGTACTTCTAATTCTACTAATTCTAATAATTCATCATCATCAACTTGATCTTGTTTATTTAAAAATACAACAATATGATGAACCCCAACTTGTCTTGCTAATAAAATGTGTTCTCGAGTTTGTGGCATAGGTCCGTCTGCCGCTGAAACTACTAAGATAGCTCCATCCATTTGAGCAGCTCCAGTAATCATGTTTTTTACATAATCAGCATGTCCTGGGCAATCTACATGGGCATAATGACGATCTTTTGTTTGATACTCAACGTGAGCGGTGTTAATAGTAATACCACGAGCACGTTCTTCTGGTGCACCATCAATATCAGCATAAGCTTTTGCAGTACTAGTACCGTCTAACGCTAATGTTGCTGTAATTGCTGCAGTTAAAGTTGTCTTACCATGATCAACATGACCAATTGTACCAATATTAACATGCGGTTTTGTTCGTTCAAATTTTTCACGTGCCATTTCTAGAAGTTCCTTTAAAATTTAATTTATAGAATTTTAATAAAGATTTTTTTACTTTTAGCGAAATTAAACTATTTAATATTTAAATATTAATAACGAAAATGTGCAAATGCTTTATTAGCGTCTGCCATCTTATGAGTTTCTTCTTTTTTCTTTATAGTATTACCTATATCGTTTGCTGTGTCAATAATTTCACTTGCCAATTTAATGGACATTGTTCTACCGACACGTTGTCTTGAATATTGAATAATCCAACGTAATGCTAAATTAGTTGCTCGAAAACTACTAACTTCAATTGGAACTTGATACGTTGAACCCCCAACTCTTCGTGCTTTTACTTCAACGACTGGACTAGCATTTCGGATAGCTTTTTCAAAAATACTTAATGGATCTTCGTTCGTTTTTGATCTTATAATATCGAAAGCTTCATTAACAATGTTTTGAGCTAAGTTTTTTTTACCTGCTTTTAAAATTCTTGTTACTAATAAACTAACTAAGTAACTATTATATGTAGGATCCGCTGTAGGGAATCGTTTTTTTGAAATATTTCGACGTGACATAAAATTAATTATTTTTTAATAAATTCTTTTTTTTAAATACTAATTTTTAATTAGTATTTAATTTTTTGGGCGTTTAACACCATATTTTGAACGTCTTTGTGTTCTATCTTTAACTCCACCACTATCTAATGCACCACGAACTATATGATACCGTACACCAGGTAAATCTTTTACCCTACCACCTCTAATTAAAACAACTGAATGTTCTTGTAAATTATGTCCTTCTCCTGGTATATAAGCTGTTACTTCAAAGCCCGATGTTAATCTAACACGAGCAACTTTACGAATAGCTGAATTGGGTTTTTTGGGTGTTGTCGTATAGACACGGGTACAAACACCACGTCTTTGAGGACAGTTCACTAAAGCCGGTGATTTTGTTTTTTTCTTTATTTGTATTCGTCTAGAACGAACTAATTGTTGAATAGTTGGCATTTTTTATACTAATTATTTACGTTTAAATCTTGAATTTTAAAATTTTCTTTGTTTGAATAGGTATATCTCTGTTCTTAATTAAACTAAATTACTGCAGGCGAACAATTCGATTTTGGAGAAAATAGAATGACCAGTTGAATAGGAAACCATTATTATTTATCATGTATTGGTTTTCCTCTGATATAGTCTATGTAAGTTTTCTGAATACACAAATATTTTGCCTATAATAATATAGAAAGAATAAGTTTTTTTCGCACTTAGTCATACTAACTAAGATTTATAAAGATAAATTTTATTAATTGTCTATTTTAGAACCTTTTTTTAACTTGTTAACTACTCTTGTAGTCTATAACTTTTATTTCTAATGGTTTTTTTTAATTTCCCTAATCTGAGGACTCTTCAGATCGGGCATATTTTTCTAAATAATACTTTTTCAAGAATTTATCAACACGCCCTTCACTGTCAACAACTACCTGTGAATTAGTATAAAACGAATGATTGCCTAACCAAACATCTAATTGTAGTTGAGTTTTTGTTGAACTAGTATAACAAAGAGTTTTACCTTCGCATAAAACAGGGGTACTTGAAAACCAAGTCGGGTGAATATCAGATTTTGGCATATTTTGTAATATAAAAGTTTTAACGTTTTGAATATTGTGAAGCTTTTCTTGCTTTTCGTAAACCATATTTTTTTCGCTCTTTAATTCGAGCATCGCGACTTAAAAATCCAAATGGTTTTAAAATTATTCGATTTTCTTTTTCCATTTTGCAAAGCAGTCTTGCTACGCCTAATGTTATAGCATCTGCTTGTCCTGTTAAACCACCACCCTTTACAATAGCAATAATATCAAATTTATTTTTTAAATTTAATTTCTCTAATGGTGACCAAATATTATTCAAATAATTAGTATTATATTGTAAATATTTTTCTCCAGAAACTTTATTAATTGTCATAGTTCCATTTCCTGGAACAAGAAAAACGCGTGCAATTGCTCGTTTTCTTTTTCCAAGTCCAATTTTATCTTTTTGAAAAACTGTATTCATAAATTTTCGTATTTTATTAATTAAAATGGTAAAGGTTTAGTCCTAAGTTTTTTAATTACCTTCTCATACTCTATTTCGATCTCAAAGACATCTCTATTTTTATTAGCTGTCTCCTTTATTTATCATATTTAATTTATGATATTAATGCTGTTCGTAAATTTTGAGCTACATGAGGATGTTGATTACCATTATAGATTTTTAACTGTTTTCTCAAATGTTTTTTTGTCAATCCATTTGGGATCATATTAAAAATACAACTTTCAACAAGACGTTGTGGTGTAATTGTTGTTAGTCGTTTTAAAGATTTACCGGGATGACCTGGTCGAAAGACATGAAACCGTTCAATTTCTTGGTCAAATTTCAAATATTCAACATTAATTAAGATTACATAGTTACCGACATTTGTCGAAGGATCGTAATAGGGGTTATCTTTTCCGATTAATAATTCAACAATAGTTGGTGCAATACGACCGAAAGATATTGACTGATACATTTTACAGTCAATAAGATACCATTTTTTTCTATGAGCTGAAGGGAGAATAAAAGATGTCAATGTTTTCATAAAATTAAAATTAAATTTAATAATTATTTTAAAACTATTCCTAATTTATTTTTAAGAGTAGCAAAAACTTCATCTGCCGACTTACGACCAAAGTTTTTTAATTCTAAAAGCTTTTCCGGAGAATAATCTAATAAATCTCCGATTGTATTGATTTGAGCCCTCTTCAAACAGTTATAAGGTCTGACAGATAATTGCAATTCTTCGATTGCAATATGGGTATATGGATCAATGGGTTTTATATGATTTTTTTCTATTAAATTTTCTTTCTCTTTCGTAATCTTTTGATTATTAATCGAGTTAAATAAATTTATAATCAAACCAGACCCCGAAAAAATTGCTTGTTCGGGGGAGATACTTCCATTTGTCCAAATATCAAGAATTAAACGTTCTTTTATAATATTCGAATTATCATAAACATTTTCAACTTTAAAGTCTACCTTTTGAACAGGCATAAAGATTGCATCTGTTTCAATAAAATCTTCAAATTTATTAGAAAAAAGTTCATTTGCCAATTGATACTTGGTACCAGATTCAATTTTGAACTCTATTTCTACAACATATGAACTTGAAATTGTTGCAATATAATGATTAGGATTAATAATTTCGATTTCTGGTGGTAATTCAATTGAACTTGCAGTAATAACTGCAGGCCCATGAACTCTCAAACGTCCAAATTGTCGGCTTGTTATTTCAGATTTTAGGACAATTCCTTTTAAATTTAATAAAATTTCAAGTATATCTTCACGAATACCTGGAATTAATGAAAATTCATCTTTTATACCGGCAATACGAACCCCTGTAATAGCAGTTCCTTTCAAATCTCCTAATAGGACACGTCGTAATAAATTTCCAATTGTTATTCCTTGCCCTAAAGTAAGTGAATCAATTAAAAATTGCCCATACATTTGACCAGATTCAATTTTATTTGATTTTACACATTCCATTAATAAATTAGAACTATTGATAAAATTTTTTGTGTAATTCATAATTTCAATTTCTTTATTTTTTATTTAAATAAAGTTAGACACGTCGGCGTTTTCTAGGTCGACAGCCATTATGTGGAACTGGAGTTATATCTTGGATTGAAAGAATTTCTAAACCTGCACCTTCGATTGATCTAATTGCTGTTTCTCGTCCTGATCCTTGTCCTTTGACTAAAATTTCAACTGTTTTTATACCTCGACTTAATGCTTCTAAAGCAGCTTTTTCAGCTGCTGTTTGGGCAGCAAAAGGTGTACCTTTTCTTGCGCCTTTAAACCCTGAACTACCAGAAGATGCCCAAGAAATGGTATCACCTATCATTGTTGTTATTGTAACAATCGTGTTATTAAAAGTTGATTGAATATGAACAACACCAGTTCCAAGATTAGTTCTATTTTTTTTTACTATTGGTTTTCGGATTTTTTGTGCCATATTAAAGTAATATTTTTAATTAATAAAACTACTAATAAAAGAATATTATTTCTTTTTACCAGTAACAGTTTTCTTTGCGCCTCGACGTGAACGAGCATTTGTTCGAGTTCTTTGTCCTCGAACAGGTAAACTATTTCTATGTCTTTTTCCGCGATGACAATTTATTTCATTTAACCGTTTTATATTTAATCCGTTGAACCGACGTAAATCTCCTTCTAATTTTAATTCAAAATTTTCTAAGATATTTCTTAATAAAACTGATTGTTCTGTTGTAATATCGTCTGTTCGAGTTTCCGGACTAATTTCTGCTAAGTGAATAATTTTTTTGGCTGATGAAAGTCCAATACCATGAATAGATGTAAGTGCATACTCAATTCGTTTATTTCTTGGCAAATCTATACCTAATAATCTGACCACTTAATTAACTCCTTTTAAATTTTAACCTTGTCGCTGTTTATGTTTTGGATTTTGACAAATTACCATAATTTTTCCGTGTCGTTTAATTACCCGACACTTTTCACACATTTTTTTAACTGAAGGACGAACTTTCATTATAAAACTATAAGTATTAAATTAATAAATAAATTTTTACGTGATTTAATCAAATCTATCATTATATATATTTGAAATGATTATACTTTTCATTTCACGTGAAATATCAAGAACAACACCTACTAAAATTAATAATGATGTTGTACCTAACCCATTGAAACTTGAAATATTTAAAATTCCTTCAATAATATTAGGTAGAGTTGCTAATATTGCTAAGATGACGGCGCCAAAAAAAGTCACTCGTTTCATTACTTGTTTTAAATAAAATATTGTTGCGAGACCAGGTCGAATTCCTGGGATACTAACAGCCATTTTTTGCAATTCTTGAGCAATATCTTTTGGATTTAAAACAATTGTGGAATAAAATGAACTAAAAACTAAAATTAAAATAAAATAACTAATCCAATAGAAGATTTTTGATGATTTTAAGAAAAAAGGAATTGTTAAAAGTGGAAAAATACCTAAATTAGTTATGTAATTAGGTAGAACCAAAAGAGCAGTTGTTAAAATTATAGGCATAACACCTGCTTGATTAAAACGTAAAGGAATATAATTATTCGCTGTTACTTTAGATACCATGGGTTGATTTTGACTCAGTTGTTTAGAAGAGATTAAAGGAATAATTCTTGCACTTTCTTGCAATATAATAATGCCAGATATTGCAATAAAAAATAAAACTATAATTATTGTTCCAGAAACAACAGTCAAATTACCGGTATTTTCTGTTAGTAATTTTTTGCCTAAATTTGGTAAACTTGAAATTATATTTGTATAAATTAATAATGAAGCACCATTTCCTAAACCATATTCCGTAATTAATTCACTTAGCCATAAGATTATCATAGTACCGGTAGTAAGCCAAAGAATAATTTCAAAAGCTAATAAGGGGCTCCAATCAAACAATGCTCGTTTTAAATAAAAAGCAATTGTTGAACTTTGAATTAATGCCCACCCAAATGTAATCAAACGAGTTAATCTTGTGATTGCTCGCCTCCCTTCGCCCCCACCTTCTTTTTGTAATTTAGAAATACTAGGAATTAATCCAGTTATTAATTGGACCATAATTGAAGCATTTATATATGGAAATATATTTAATGTAAATAATCCAATTACAAATGTATCTTCTCCAGAAAAAGTACTTACTAAATTTTTTGTAAGAGGGTGTTGTTGAATATAAAAAGCTAAATGATTATGATTTATACCAGGAATTGGAAGAAATGTCCCCATCCTAATAAATAGAAGTATTACTACACTTAATAAAAGACGTTTTAACAATATATCGTCTGTCTTTTTTATTCTCATTTTAATAATATTAAATTTTAATCTTTATTCTTAAGCAATTAATCGATTTGCTAATTAATTACATTTTATTTTACAAATTTCAAAATATTGTTTATATAAATAAAAATTTTTTCAATTGTTTTTATAATCAATTTTTACGTAACAGTATTTTCGACACCTAGTCGTCTATCAACCTCAGTTTTTGTGATTAAACTTTCTAAGGCAGAAATCGTTGCACGCGCATTATTTAGTAAATTATCTGATCCTAATTGTTTTGCAATAATATTTTTAATTCCTGCAACTTCTAAAACTGTTCGAACCGCACCCCCAGCCATAACACCTGAACCTTCAACACCAGGTTTTAAAATAATTTTACATGCTGCTACATCGCCGATTATCGGATGTGGGATTGTTAAAGATTTTGTAAGAGGGATTTGTATTAAATTTTTTCTTCCATTTGTTTTCGCTTTTTTAAAGGCATTTACAACATCTTCAGCTTTACCTATCCCAACACCAACTTTTCCATTTTCATTACCAATAACTACAACAGCACGAAAGCTTAATTTTTTACCACCTTTTGTTACCTTTGTTACTCGACTTATTTTAATTAATCGCTCAATAAATTTTCCATCATTAGGGGTATCTTTTACTCGACTACTTCGAATTACATTTTTTAGTTTATTAACTTGATTAAACTCGCTACTCATAAAATTTATTATCTTTAAGTTATTAATTAAAATTGTAGACCACCTGCTCGAGCCCCTTCTGCTAAAGCTTTTATCCGGCCATGATATAAATAAGGACCTCGATCAAAAACAATTTTTGTAATATTCTTTTCTTTACTTAAATTTGCTAACTTTTGTCCCATTAATTTTGATGCATTACATGTTCGACCGTTTTCACTATTAAGTTTTATATCACGATCTAATGTTGAACAAGATACAAGTGTTTTTGATGTTCTATCATCAATAATTTGGGCATAAATATTTTCATTGGAACGAAAAACTGATAAACGAGGGCGTTCTACGGTCCCTTTAATTAATCCTCTTAAGCTTTCTCGTTTTAATTGTTTGTATTTATCAGGTTTTAATTTTTTATTCTTATTTTTAAGTCTTAATAAAACTCTTTTTGAAAATTTCATAATATTCTTTTTTCAACTTAATAATTTTTATTTCTTACCCGATTTTCCTGCTTTACGTAAGATTTTTTCACCTTTATAAAGTATTCCTTTACCTTTATACGGTTCTGGTGGGCGCCATGATCTAACTTTTGCTGCAAAGAATCCTAACTGTTCTTTATCACATGCCTTTATGTTAATAGTTGTATTTTGTACTACTTCAACGCTTATCCCTTGCGGAATTGATATTTCTACAAGATGACTATATCCTAAATTTAGTTTTAAAGTAGTTCCTTCTACATTTGCTCTATACCCTACACCTTGTAAGATTAGTGTAATAGTAAATTGCTCTGTGATACCTTCAACCATATTAGCAATTAATGTTCTATACAAACCTTGTAAAGATTTAGTAATTCTTGCTTGAGTAGTGCTTTGATTTGAATTAAAACAAACACTTAAAAACCCATCGTGGGTAGTTTGCTTTGTTTTAGGATCTATTGATTGCCCTCGCCATGCAACAACTGTAAGTTCTTTTGGAATTTTAATTTCTAAACTTCCAAATTTTCCTGTCAAGTTTAATACTGAACCACTGTTTTTAAATAATACTTTTACACTTGTTGGTATTTTAATTGGTAATTTTCCGATACGTGACATATTATATATTTACTCCTATTACCAAATATAACATAAAATTTCGCCACCAATTTGATGATCCATGGCACTTTTACCTGTCATTACTCCTTTTGAAGTTGAAAGAATAGAAATTCCTAATCCTCCTAAAACACTAGGTATAGTTTTTGAAGTAGTATAAACACGCAACCCAGGTTTACTAACTCTTTCAAGTTTTGTAATAACTGGTTCTCTAGACTGACCGTGATATTTTAACGAAATAAGTAAATATTGATTTAAATTTTCAGTATATGTTTCAAAATTTTGAATATAACCTTCTCGTTTAAGAATTTCAGCAATTGCCTTTGACATTTTTGTTTTTGGTATTTCAACAATTTCATGTTTTAACATGTTTGCATTTCTAATACGCGTTAACATATCTGCAATATTATCTGTAACCACTAGTAACTCCTTAATCTCATTATTTTTAGTTTATTTAATCTTGTGACCAACGTTTACGACGTAAATGTTTTTTCTTATCCCATATTTGCGTAATTTCTGCAAACGAAGAATATTTATCATAATACCCACAATCATTTAATGGAAATCTTAAAAATTTTAACAAGACCATACCATTTAAAACTCGATTAACCGTTTTTGAACGGGATTTTGGTGTAGAAGAATCTATAACAAGTGTTATACTTAAACCTTGAATTTGATCTACTTCATCATACTCAATTTCGGGAAAAATTAACTGTTCTTTTAATGAAAAAGTGTAATTACCAGCTTTATCAAAACTTCTAACAGATAATCCTCGAAAATCACGAATTTGTGCAAAAGTAAAAAAGATTAACTTTGTAAGAAAACTATACATCTTTTCTCCACGTAAAGTACTTACTAAACCTAATTCCATCTCTTCTCGAATTTTAAACCCAGCAACAGCTTTTTTTGCTTTTGTAACTATAGGTTTTTGGCCTGTAATCTTTGTGAATTCATTAACACTTTTTTTTAAAATATTTGTATTTTGAGCAGCTAGACCTAAGCCACGATTGATACTAATTTTTTTAAGTTTTGGAATAGTATGAGGATTTGAGAATAATTCAGGATTACTTTTTCTCAATACAGAATGAATTCCAGATTCATATTCTTTTTTTATATTTTCTAATAAACCATATAATTCAGCAATTTCTTCTAATGAATTTTGACTACGCATATTCTTTATTTAAATTAATTTAACATTGGAATGGTGAATTGGAGCTTCAAATTGCTTTATTTCTCCCACATCATTTTCAGTATTTGGTTTTATATGTTTAAATTTGAAATTAATACCTTTTACTAAAATTTTACCTGTATTTTTATAAATTTTAGTAATTTGACCTGTTTTGTTTTTATTAAAACCAGAAATAACTTTTACATTATCCCCAACTTTAACATGTATTTTTTTATTTTTTGACATTTATAAAACCTCCGGAGCTAATGAAACAATTTTAGAAAAGTTCTTATCTCTAATTTCACGGGCAACAGGACCAAAAACACGTGTCCCTCGTGGATTATTTTCTACGTTGACAATTACAGCTGCATTATCATCAAATCGAATATACATACCATCCGGTCGACGAATTGTTTTTGAAGTTCTTACAATAATAGCGCGAACAACATCAGATTTTTTAATTGGCATATTGGGAATAGCATCTTTAACAACACCGATAATGGTATCACCAATTTTCCCGTATTTGCGATTTCCACCTAAAATACGAATACACATAATTTTCTTTGCACCGGTATTATCGGCAACAGTTAACATTGTTTGTGGGTATATCATAAAAAGTTAATTTTAAGTAATTAAAGATGATTTTGAGATAATTTTAGTAATAGACCAACGCTTTTTTTTACTAAGAGGTCTACATTCTGTAACTAAAACTTTATCACCAATATTGCATTGACTCATCTCATCATGAGCTAAATATTTTTTTGTTTTAATCATTGTCTTTGAATAAATTGGATGAGAGTATCGACTTTCAACTTTAACAACTACAGTTTTTTGCATTTTATTACTAGTAACAATTCCAACTTTTTCTTTTACAGGCATTTTAAAGTTCCTTAAAATTTCTATTTAATTTCATATTAAAACTAGCTTGATAGTTATTATTTTATTTTCTTAATTTAAATATTTATCGTGTTAAATTAATTTAAAGGTGAACAAATCTCATCACCTGAATATATTTGCCAATATTGTGTTATTAATCTAGCTCTTTGTTTTTTAGCTATTTTAATTTCATGAGGTTTTATTGGTTGACGAGTGGCTTTTTTAAATTGAAAATCTAATAAAACTAAGTTTATTTCTTTAATCGCAATTTGTAATTCATTCAGCTTTTGCTGTTCTTCCGTACCTAAAGATATAGGGCTATTTCCTTTTTTTTTATTCTCCTTATAATATTTATCAAAGTATTTTTTTCCTTTAATTCTTTTACTCAATTTATTCATAATTTCTTAATTATCCTTTCTAATGATAAATTTCGTTTTAATCGGTAATTTATATGCTGCTAAATTAAAAGCTGCACGTGCAACTTCTTCAGGTACAGAACTAATTTCAAATAAAATTGTTCCAGGTTTAACAGTTGCTACCCAATAATCTACAGCACCTTTACCAGACCCCATACGTGATTCAGCCGCACGGGCAGTAACAGTTTTATCAGGAAAAATTCGAATCCATAATGATGCACCCCGTTTTGTATAACGAGTAATTGTTCGTCTTGTTGCTTCAATTTGACGTGAGGTGATCCAAGAAGGTTCTAAAGCTTGTAATCCATATTTTCCAAATGAAATTTCATTACCTCGAGTTGCTTTACCACGCATTCTTCCTCGATGATATTTTCTATATTTTGTTCTTTTAGGACTTAACATAATAAAATGTGCTTATTTTAGTTAATAAATAGAGTTTTCAATTATTTTTTTAATATTTCATTTTTAAATAACCATACTTTAACACCAAGAATACCGTAAATAGTGTTTGCTTCTTTTGTAGCATAATCAATATCAGCTCTTAATGTTTGTAATGGGACACGACCTTCTCGAATCCATTCACTTCTAGCCATTTCAGCTCCATTTAATCGTCCAGATACTTCGACTTTAATACCATTTACTTGATTATCTTGAGCACATTGCAATGCTTCACGAATCGCACGACGAAAAGCTACACGATCTTCAAGTTGTTGAACTACAAGATCAGCAATAAGAGAAGCATTTGAGTTTACATTATTAACTTCTATTACATTAATAGTAATTTGACGCTTATTTGGTATTATTTTTTTAAGGTTAGCTGCTAATGTTTTAATACTAGAACCATTGTCACCAACTAACACCCCAGGTCGACCAGTTTCAATATTTAATTCAATTTGATCACCTAATCCATTTCGATTAATATGAATATTTGAAATACTAGCTAATTTTGCTAATTTACTAAGATATGTTCTAATATTATCATCTTCTTCAAGTAAACTTGGATATTGTTTAAAATTTGTATACCAAGTAGATCTATGTTCTTGTGTAATCCCTAAGCGAAACCCCAATGGATGTGTTTTTTGTCCCATAAAATAATCCTTAATTTTAATTTTTTTAACTAATTGATTTTACAACAACTGTAATATGACACGTTGGTTTCAAAATTTTATAGGCCCGACCTTGAGCACGGGGTCGAATACGCTTTAATTTTGGGCCTTCATCGGCAAAGATTTCAGAAATAATTAATTTTTTTTTATCAAGATTATAATTATTTTTTGCATTTGCGGCCACGGAATGAACGATTTGCCAAATAGGTGAGCCAGCATCATATGGTAAAAATTCTAATATCATTAATGCTTCTTGATAGGAACGCCCACGGATTTGGTCTAAAACTTGTCTTACTTTATGGGGTGATATCCTCACATATTTTGCGACTGCTCTTACGGATTGACCATTCGACATACTATAATTTCCTTAATATTTTTTGTATAGATTTAAAATAAAACTTAGAAAAATAAATATTAAAATATTATTTTTTTTCTTCAGAAATATTATATGCTAGTTTGAATGTTATATATTCCTCGAATTCCTTCTTTTGAGAAGTTTCTCTTAAAAATTTATTAGAGTTTGGTTTCTTAGTAATATAAATTTCATAAATCCACATATCAAAAAAATTTATTGATAAATTATTCTGTAGAGCAATTACCGTTGAATATAAAGCTTGTAACAGAAAATCTCGTTCGATGGAATTAGATTTTAAGAGATAATATATATCATCACGCACATAATAAAAATGTTTGAACTGAACACTTTGTAAAATTGATTTCGCAAGAGGAGATATTATTTTTTCAGATTTGACACTAAATGTTTTTATGTGAAAATATTTTGGAAACTTTAATGTTAATTCTCCTCGATTACTACAAATCATATTTAAATTTTTTCCTTAACGTTTTGTTTTTTTATCTGCTTTAATATGTGATTTAAAATTTCTTGTTGAAACAAATTCTCCAAGTTTATGACCTACAAATTGATCAGAAATAAAAACTGGAATATGTTGCTTTCCATTATAAACAGCTATTGTAAACCCAACCATCATTGGTAATATTGTTGAGCTACGTGCCCATGTAGTTATTACCTCTTTTTTATCTGTTGCCTTCATTTTCTCAATTTTTTTGTATAAATGATATGCAATAAAAGGTCCTTTTTTTACTGATCTTGACATTTGTTTAAAACCTGAGTAATAAAATTTTATAAATTAATTAAGAACGACGACGAAGAATATACGCATTACTAAGTTTCTTTGTCGAGCGTGTTTTTTTCCCTAAAGCTGGTTTACCCCATGGTGTTAATGGTCGAGCACGACCGATTGGCGTTCTCCCTTCCCCTCCACCGTGTGGATGGTCACATGGATTCATTACTGAACCACGAACAGTAGGACGTTTTCCTAACCAACGTGTTCTACCAGCTTTTCCACTTTGAATTAAGAAGGCATCATTATTACTTAATTCTCCAATTGTCGCAAAACATTCCTTACGAATTAATCTAATTTCTTTTGAAGGTAAACGTAATGTTACATAATTTCCTTCTTTTGCTAAAATTTTTGCACATGTTCCAGCTGAACGAACAATTTGACCACCTCGATTAGGAATTAATTCAATATTATGAACTGATGTACCTAATGGGATTTCTTCTAAAGGTAAAGCATTACCTATATCTAATGATATGCCTTTTCCAGATAAAATTGTATCACCAACATTTAAAGTATTTGGATGTAAAATATATCGTTTCTCGCCATCAATAAAATGAATTAATGCAATTCTCGCATTTCTATTTGGATCATATTCAATTGATTTTACAATTGCTGATGTGTTATGTTTATTTCTTTTAAAATCAATTATTCTATATTGTTTTTTATGCCCACCACCTCGGTGTCTAATAGTAATAACTCCTCGGTTATTTCGACCTTTACTGCGATGATTTTTTCTTACTAAACTTTTTTCTGGTTTATTAGTTGTTATTTCTGAAAAAGCTGAAAGGGCTCTATTTCTTGTTCCTGGTGTATAGGGTTTATAAAGACGAATACTCATAAACTTTCGTAATTTAGATAATATTTAGTTTTCTTCTGCAAATAAGTTTATTGTATCGCCTTCTAATAACGTTACAATTGCTTTTTTATACTGTGGTTTCCAACCAAGATATTTTCCGACTCTTTTTTTCTTTTTGGGTAAATGAGAAGTCGTAATTTTGATTACTTTAACATTAAAGAAAAATTCAACCGCGGTTTTAATCGATAATTTGTCAGCTTTGGGATTAACAGCAAAAGTATATTGATTATTTACTAATAATCTCGTAGCTTTATCTGTAATAATTGGATACTTGATAATATTCAAATGTGAATACGTATAAAGATTATTGTCTTGCTTCACGTTCACTATAAATCTCCTTTAGATTTTTTAATGCTGATGATGTTAATAAAATTTGTTTTGCTTTTAATAAACTTAATGTATTTAAATGAGATACAGAAATTAGCTCAACATTTTTTAAATTTTGAGTTGCTAATTTTATAGCTGAGGTTTTTTCAGAAACAATAAGTAATAATTTTTCATTTAAGTTTATATTTTGTTGTTGACACAACGTAGAAAAATCTTTTGTTTTTGGTTTTAAGCTCTCTATATTTGCAATTTCAGTCATTATATTTCGTTTATTATATAACAAAGTTTGTAATGCTAAATTACGTTCTTTTTTATTCATTTTTAAACGAACTGTTTTAGGTTTTGGACCAAAAATAACTCCACCCCCTTTCCATAAAGGAGAACGGCTTGAACCTGCTCGAGCACGACCTGTTCCTTTTTGGCGCCAAGGTTTTTTACCCCCACCTCGAACTTCACTTCGAGTTTTTGTTGAAACTGTTCCTTGCTTTTTAGAAATTTGTTGTCGTAAAATATCACGATGAATTAAATAGTTACTTGAATCTTCTAAAACATTAAGGTGGATTCTAGAGGTTTCAACTGGATTTTCTCCCATTGGAGATGTTTTTACATCTATAAATTTTTGAATAGCCATATAGTACTTTTCCTAATATTCATTTGTTATTCATTATTTTGAGGGAATTATACTTAGTAAATTTCCAGGTTTTCCAGGGACAGCACCTTTAACAACTAAAATATTTTCATCATGATTCACTTGAACAATTTTTAATTTTTTCACATTGACAGTTTTATTCCCAAGTTGACCAGCCATTTTTTTCCCCGGTAAAACCCTACCTGGGCTTGTCCCCATTCCGATAGAACCAGGAGCTCTATGATTTTTTGACCCATGTGTCATAGGTCCTCTTGCAAAATTATGACGTTTTTGAAGGCCTGAAAACCCTTTTCCAATACTCTTACCAGTAATGTTAATTAATTGGCCTGTAACAAATGATTCCACGTTCAAAATTTGTCCAACTTCAAAACTAGTAGGATCATTTACATGAAATTCTTTTAAATATCTTAATGGTTGAATATTTGATTTTTGTAGATGTCCTAATTGTGGTTGAGTTAACATTTTAGGTGTAATATTTCCATATCCAACTTGAATTGCATTATATCCATCTTTTAATGTTGTTTTGACTTGTGTTATTACACAAGGTCCAACTTTTAATATTGTAACTGGAATTATATTTCCCGATTTATCAAAAATTTGGGTCATTCCAATTTTATTTCCTAATAGACCTAAAGACACAATATTTTTCTCCAAAAAATATTTATATATGTATTAAAAATGATAAAAATTAACTTGTAGAAAATTTTAAAATAATTAGTTTGATAATTTAATTATTAAACTAATTATAACTTTAAAAAAATCAAAAGATTTTGTCTATATAAGAAACATAAACAATGTTATAATATTTTTATACTGTTTAATACTCTATTTAACTAAATTTCTAAAAATAAATTTTTTTTAACATAGCTTATACTATATATTAATTAACCAAATTTATATAAAAAAAGAGGAATTTTATGAATAAAGTAGTAGGAATTGACTTAGGGACAACAAATTCAGTAGTTGCGGCAATTGAAGGTGGACAACCCACTGTAATTACAAACGCAGAAGGATTTAGAACAACACCCTCAATTGTAGCGTATACAAAAAAACAAGAATTATTAGTTGGTCAACTTGCAAAACGTCAATCAGTTGTTAATGCAGAAAATACATTTTTTTCTGTTAAACGTTTTATCGGATGCAAAGCAGATGAAATTTCTGAAGAATCAAAAGAATTACCTTATACAGTAATTAAAGACTCAAATGGAAATATAAAGATTAAGTGTTCTTCTTTAAATAAAGATTTTAGTCCTGAAGAAATTTCAGCCCAAGTTATACGAAAATTAATTAATGATGCGAAAGACTATCTAGGCCAAGAGGTAACAAAAGCCGTTATTACCGTGCCAGCATATTTTAATGATTCACAACGTCAGGCAACTGTTGATGCGGGAAAAATTGCTGGTATTGAAGTGTTACGTATTATTAATGAACCAACAGCAGCTTCTTTAGCTTATGGATTAGATAAAAAACAAAATGAAACTATTTTAGTTTTTGATTTAGGGGGTGGAACTTTTGATGTTTCAATTTTAGAAGTTGGTGATGGAATTTTTGAAGTATTATCTACAGCTGGTGATACAAATTTAGGTGGTGATGATTTTGATAAAGCTTTAGTTCGTTGGTTAGTTGATGATTTCCAGACAAAAGAAGGAACAGATTTAACAAAAGATATTCAAGCTTTACAAAGATTAACTGAAGCAGCAGAAAAAGCAAAAATGGAATTATCCAATGTTGAAAAAACAACAATTAATCTTCCATTTATTACAGCAGATAAAAATGGGCCTAAACATATTCAACAAGAGTTAACAAGAGAAAAATTTGAAACTTTATGTAAAGATTTAATCAATCGCTGTAGTATTCCAGTTGAAAAAGCATTAAAAGATGCAAAATTGGATAAATCTGCAATCAATGAAATTGTTTTAGTTGGTGGATCAACAAGAATTCCAGCTATTCAACAATTAGTAGAATCATTAACTGGTAAAAAACCAAATAAATCTGTTAATCCAGATGAAGTAGTTGCTATTGGAGCAGCTATTCAAGCTGGTATTTTAGCTGGGGAAATAACAGATATTTTATTATTAGATGTAACACCATTGTCACTTGGAGTAGAAACAGTTGGGGGTATTATGACAAAACTTATCTCACGAAATACAACTATTCCTGTTAAAAAATCAGAATTATTTTCAACTGCGGCTGATAATCAAACAAATGTTGAAATTCATGTTTTACAAGGTGAAAGAGAAATGGTTAGTGGAAACAAAAGTCTAGGTAATTTTAAATTAGAAGGTATTCCACAAGCCCCGAAAGGCAAACCACAAATTGAAGTAACATTTGATATTAATGTTGATGGTATTTTATCAGTAACAGCTAAAGAAAATGAATCAGGTAAACAACAAAATGTAACTATTCAAGGTGCGTCTAATTTATCAGAAACTGAAGTTAATAATATGTTAGAAGAAGCAGAAAAATATGCTGCAGTTGATAGAGAACAAAAAGAAAACAGTGAACTAATTGTATCTGGTACAATGTTCTGTGATCAATTAGAAAAAACATTAAATGAAAATAGTGATGAGATGAATTGGGCAGAGGAAGAAAAAACAGAAATTAGTACATTAATAACAAATCTTCGTGAAGCTATCTCATTACAAAAATATGATTCTATTAAAGACTACATCGAACAAGGCAAAAAATTTTTAAACACTGAGAAGGCTTAAAAAGATAAATCTAAACTTCAATGCCTTAACAAAAACGGAAAAAGACTCGGTAATTTAAACATATAGAAACTATAACGATAAAATAACTAACTAAATAGTAAAATTTCTAGACTTTTTAATATTCTTTTTCTTTACAATATTTAAATTATTTTTTTGTTAAACATAAATTTGATAAAAATAGAATTAAAAAATTCTATTTTTATCATGAGAAATGACTATAAAACGTACAAAAATAATGGTAACAAAATTTTTAATATTCTATTTATAAATAGATTAATTTTTTTAATTTATAACTTTTATTTTATATCGTCAACAATAATACATTCTGTTGTTAGAATCATACTAGCAATTGATGTTGCATTTTGTAATGCTGAACGAGTTACTTTAGCCGGATCAACAACTCCTTCTTTATACATATTGCCAAAAAGATTTTTGGCAGCATTATAACCAATTTCAAATTTTTGTTCTTGTACTTTTCCAATAACAACCGGTCCATTAATTCCAGCATTTTCTGCAATTCTTTTTAAAGGTGCGAGAATAGCCCGAGAAATTATAATTGCACCAATTAATTCATCTTCTTTTAAATTAGTTTTTGACCATGTTACTAAATTTTCTGATAAATGAGTTAATGTTGTCCCTCCACCAGGTACAATACCTTCTTCAACGGCCGCACGTGTTGCATTGATAGCATCTTCTAAACGTAATTTTTTATCTTTCATTTCAGTTTCAGTAACAGCACCAACTCTAATTACTGCAATTCCACCAGAAAGTTTAGCAATACGATCTTGTAATTTTTCTTTTTCATAAGACGTTTCAGCAAGATTTACTTGTTTACGTAATTGTTCACAACGAGCTTTAATGTTCTCAATTTCTAAACCATCTCCAACAATTGTTGTGCTATCTTTATTTACAATAACTCGCCTTGCTTGACCTAATAAATTTACTTGAATATTCTCTAAATTTAATCCAGCATCTTGAGTAATGACAGTTCCACCAGTTAAAACAGCAATATCTTGTAACATTAGTTTTCTTAACTCACCAAACCCAGGTGCACGGATAGCAACAACATTAACAATACCGCGTAGTTTATTTAATATCAAAGTTGCTAACGCTTCTTTTTCAACATCTTCGGCAATGATTAATAATGGGCGCTTTGTTTTTGTAATTTGTTCCAAAATAGGTAATAAATCTTGTTGAACTAAAGTAATCCGCTTATCAGTTAATAAGATATAAGGATTATCATAACAAACTTCCATTTTATCTGTGTCAGTTATAAAATAAGGAGATATAAAACCTTTTTCCAATTTCATACCTTCTGTAATTTCTAACTCAGTACTAATACCTTTTCCTTCTTCTAAAGAAATTACTCCTTCCTTACCTACTTTTGATAACGCATTTGCTATTAATTCGCCAATTATATCATCATTACCCGCTGAAATTGAAGCAACTTGTTTAATGGATTGAATTTCTTCTACTGGTTGCGCAAACTCATTTATTTGCATAACTAAATATTGGGTCGCTTTTTCCATACCTAGTTTTAACGAAATTGGATTTGCGCCTGCGGCGACATTTTTTAATCCTTCCTTAACCATCGCATATGCAAGAACTGTAGCTGTAGTAGTTCCATCTCCAGCAACATCATTTGTTTTTGCTGCTGCTTGTCGTATTAAAGACACACCTGTATTTTCAATATGATCTTCTAGATTAATTTCTTTTGCAATTGTCACACCATCATTTACAATTTGGGGAGAACCATAAGTTTTTTCTAATACTACATTTCGTCCTTTTGGCCCTAAAGTTACAGAAACGGCTTCCACCATTATCTCCATACCACGCTCTAAGGCACGTCTTGCATTATCTTGATATAATATTTTCTTTGGCATAAGTTTAAATTTTAATAAATTAAAAAAAGTTAATTATTTGTAACTGTAAAATATAATTTATAAATTCCGCAAGTTAAATTCTCAATTTTGTTAAAATTTTTTTATTCAAAAGCTTTACAAACAATAATAATCGATAGTATCATTGAATAGTAATATAGTATGGGCTTGTAGCTCAGTGGACTAGAGCACGTGGCTACGAACTACGGTGTCAGGGGTTCGAATCCCTTCTTGCCCAATACATTAATATTCTTTAATATTTTTAAAGAATACTAATTTAAGATAAATTACTATATTATTTTATATTGGGGTGTCGCCAAGTGGTAAGGCTGTGGACTTTGACTCCGCCATTCGTAGGTTCGAATCCTGCCACCCCAGTTAGAAATCTTAACATATTTTTATTTCTAATTCAAGATATTTTCTTAGAGTTTTTTTGAAAAACTAGTATTTTCACTTGAATAGCAATATATTATGCAAGCACTTC
>Ga0213866_10000508_pt1 | contig 31181 bp, 19 predicted proteins | sample PICome_11_FD_160079 | JGI IMG/M metagenome (GOLD analysis project Ga0213866, IMG submission 160079) | Coastal seawater microbial communities near Pivers Island, North Carolina, United States - PICO284 | ecosystem: Environmental > Aquatic > Marine > Coastal | place: USA: North Carolina... | reverse complement strand
CTCGATCAACGGCTCGCTTGGCGGCTTCCTGACCAACGCCACCGGCACGCCCTCAGCCGAGCAAAGCTACGAAGTGAGCGGCAGCAACCTGAGCGCAGACATCGCGCTCAGCGTCGCAGCGCCCTTTGAGATCAGCTCCACCTCAGGCTCAGGCTTCGGCAGCTCGCTCACCCTCACGCAAAGCGGTGGCGACGTGGCGAACACCACGATCTACGTGCGCTACAACCCGACCACCGGCACCAGCCACACGGGCATGATCACCCACACTTCAAGCGGTGCGACGCAACGCGACGTGAACCTGAGCGGCGCGGTCGTCAGCGGCACTTTCTTCTCGGAAGACTTCCAAAGCTACACCACCGGCATGGACCTGCCCACGGGCACGGGCATGACCTGGTTCACCCACTCCGGCGATGGCAGCGGCGCTCCCGCTGTGATCAACGGCGCGACCAGCAACGCGCTTGAGCTTTCCGATTCGCGTGGAGCAGACGTCAGCACGCTGCTGCCCGGCGCTCCTCTCAGCGCATCCAGCGTCAGCCAGTTCTACTACGGCTTTGACTTGGTAATGACCAGCCTGCCAACCAGCGGCGGCGGCTACATCGCGCACTTCCGCGATGATCAGTTCGACTACAGCGCGCGCCTGTGGGTGGATCTTGAAGGTACGAACTTCAAGGTCGGCATCTCGAACAACTCAGGCGGCGCGACCGAATTCCTGAGCACGCAACTCTCGCTCAACACGATCTACCGCGTGGTCGTGCGCTACGATCTGACCAGCGGCGAATCCACCGTCTGGATCGATCCCGCGAATGAAACCAGCACTGGCGCAACGGCAACGGCCAGCCCGCAGGTGATCGCGATTCATCACCTCTCGCTGCGTCAGGCTTCAAACATCGGCACGATGGAACTCGACAACATGGTGATCGCCGACAACTTCAGCGATGCACGCGGCACGGCACAAACCGGCCCGGTCATCTCAATCGGCGGCAGCCTCTCGCCCTTCAGCACCACTGCCACTGGCACGCCTTCGATGGAACAAGACTACACCGTCAGCGGTAGCAATCTCGCAGGCGACGTCACCATCACCACGGCTGCGCCTTTCGAGATCAGCACGACCTCAGGCTCGGGCTTCAGCTCCATGGTGACGCTCACGCAAAGCGCAGGCACCCTCGCAGCTACCAGCGTCTACGTGCGCTACAACCCAACCATGGGTGCATCGCACACGGGCATGATCGACCACACCTCAATGAGCGCCAACACGCGCACCTTGAGCGTAAGCGGCATCGTTTCCACCGGCGCATCGGGCTATCCCGTCGCCGCAGGCGGGCCGCAAACGATTGATCTCTCAACCTACGCGGGCGAAGGCTTGGCCAACCCGCCCGCGCCCGGCCAACTCAACTCCTCGCACTGGAGAGTGAAGGGCTTGAGCGATGGCGACAGCGACTACGATCAAGACAACACCACGGGCGACTTCGCTCGCCAGCTCAGCAGCGGTAACGAATCCGGCGGCGGACTCTACGCCTTCAACACGGGCTCGATCCGCGCCGTCGGCGTGCAGCCCACCAGCTCGGACTTCACTCCCGGCTCGATCGACCTGCGCCTCTCCAACCAAACCGGTGGCGACATCGACACGATTCTCGTCGCCTACGATATCTGGGTCTTGAACAACGGTGCGCGCTCAAGCTCGCTCAACTTCCTGCACTCCGGTATCGATATGGATACGGCCTACCTGCAAGTCGCATCGCTTGATTTCACCACGCCGGAAGCGGCGGATGGAAACCCAGCGTGGACCAAGACCGAACGCCTGATCGTGATCACGCTCGGTACGGCTCTGCCTGATGGCGGCAGCTACTTCCTGCGCTTTGCCAGCGACGACGTGGCCGGCAGCGGCTCGCGCGACGAGTTCGGCATCGCCAACATCACGCTCGAAATGACCCTCGGCGGATCGGGCGGCAACACGCCTCCCTCGCTGCGTCTGGCCGCCGGCTCAAGCTTTACCGGCAACGACGGCGGGCCCTTCTCGCTCACCGCCGAAACCGGCATGGCACTCAGCATGGCCGAGCTCGAGCTCTTCGATGCAGAAGGCGATGCGATTGACATCGTGAGCGTCACGCCTGCCACCGCCAACGGCATCTTCGCGCCCAGCACGGGCATGGGATTCACCACCGGCGACACGCTCAGCTTCACCGGCACGCCGGCGACTTCCACCTCGGAAACCTTCGACATCCTGGTGCGCGACCTGACTGGCCAGCGCACGGTGCGCGTTACCATCAGCTCAGTCACCGCAGGCAACGCCCTGCCAACGCTTGCGCTCGCGCAAACGGGCAACAGCTTGTTTGGCGGTAGCGGCAGCGCGGGCTGGGTCTATCCCGCAGCGCAAGGCGTTGCACTGGTTGACGCGAATCTCGAACTCTTCGATTCAGATGGCGGCGCCGTCACGATTGTCAGCGTCACGCCAAGCGTTGCCACCAACGGCATCACGCCTCCCATGGCAGGTGCTGGCATGAGCGGCGACGGCATCAGCTTCACCGGCACGCCAACGGCAACCGGAACGACCACCTTCACCTTCGTGCTCTCCGATGCGGTCGGCGATATGGCAACGGTTGACGTCAGCTTCGACGTGATCGATCCCGCCAGCGTCTCCGCGCCGAGCGTGGTGATCAACGAGATCGCTTACGAAAGCGCAAACCAGGTGAACAGCGTTGATGCGGAGTTCATCGAGCTGCACAACACCACCGGCACGACGATCAGTCTCGCGGGCTGGAAGCTCTCGACCTCAACCTCAACCATCACCTTCCCCACCGGCACGCTGATTCAGGCGGACGGCTACCTGGTCATCTCGAACAAGCTGAATCGCGCGGACTTCCGCAGCTACTACGGCGTTCAGCCAAACTTGGCGATCGACAACTCGAACCCGGTCAACGTGGCGAACATGGACCTAGCGAACACCGGCGGCGTGCTTGGCCTGCAAAACGCTGCGGGCGATCTGGTTGACATGGTTGGCTGGGGCGCTGCTCCCCGCGCTGCTTCAGCGACGGGACTGCCAGGCTTTAGCGGAACAGCCGCGCTGCTGCTCGCATCAGCTACGGTTGATGGCTCGCTCGCTCGCTCGCCGAACGGCATGAACGACGATCTGATCAGCGGTCAGCGCACGACTGAGGATGGCGAGAACAGCTTCAGCGCTGCTCCCTGGTCGCCGGGCATGAACAACGATCTGCCGGTGATCGTGCTGCGTCGCGGCACCGCCGTGATCCCGCGCTCGACCACCAATCCGAACAACTTCGAGCTGACCCTCACGGGCATGAGCGAAGCGGATCTGACGGCCAATCCGATCGGCATCACCGTGCGCTACATCAGCACCAACGGCGTCGATGTTTCCTACGCCTACAACTCAAGCCTCTCCACCTATGCCGACCTGATGGAAAGCGGGCTGAACCTGCCAGCCAACAGCAGCGGCAACATGGGCGGCACGGGCATGTTTGATGCTCGCACGGACTCCCTGAGCGGAAGCGTCGGCGAAAGCATCGACCCGATCACCAGCGCGATGATCACCGTCTCTGGCGTAGCAGCGCTGCGCGTGACGATCTTCGACGCGACGCTCTCGCAGATGATCGAGAACAACCTCGTGCTGACGGTGATTGGCGAGCTTGTCATCACCACGCCGCAAATGCTTCCCACGGCGACGGCGGGCGGCTCCTACAGCGCCTTCCTCAACGCTTTCGGCGGCACGCCCGGCTACACCTGGAGTGCGGTTGGCCTGCCCGCATGGCTGAGCCTGAGCACGGACGGCGAGCTGAGCGCAACCAGCGCGCAAGCTGGCATGGTCACCTTCACCGCGACCGTGACCGACTCGGTCAGCGCCACGGCGAGCCAGGACTTCACCGTCACCGTGAGCGGCGGCAGCCCAACGGATCCCGTCACCGGCGGCACGTCAAAGTGCTCGATCGGCGGCGAATCCAACTCGATCTGGCTGATGCTTGTGGCTTTGCTCGGGGCGCTCGCGCTCTTCGCCGCGCCGCGCAAGCGTCAGGTCTAAGCGCTCTGATTGATCGCAGATGTGAAAGCGCTCGCAGCGATGCGGGCGCTTTTTGCTTGGTAGATCAGGCGCCCCGCCTGCGGTCGCATTCCTATGCGACTGATCCTGATGATTCCAAGATCGGGAGACAGGCCGCGGAGTTGCGGAGAAGCGGAGATAGCGGAGGAAGAAGCGACGTTGTCTGGGTGGAGCAGCCTCTTCGCCCGTAGGGCGACACTCCCAATTAGCCCACAGCGCAGCTGTGGGTTGTGCTCCCGTCATTCTGAGCGCAGCGAAGAATCCGTCGTGCGGAGCAGTCGCCAACCCCCGATTGCATCCTCGCCATTACCCACAACTTGGCTTCAGTCCTCCCCCGCGAAGCGGGCGGAGGTGGCTGAGACTCCGAAGGAGTCGAAGTCGGAGGGGGCTGCCCTACTCTCAAACGCAGTAAAAACATGGACTCTCAGCGCTTTTGATCGCTGCGCACCGCCTCTCGGAAGCTTCGCTTCCTGCGAGTCGGCCCGTCCGTTGCGCAACTTGCTTTGCAAGTGTGCTCACTCCCGGGTCCCCTCAGTCTCGGCTGCGCCTCGCCAGCTCCCCCGCAAGCGAGGGAGCACTGACCCGCAATCTCTCGTTCTTACTGCGCTTTGAAAGATGTGGGTAAAGGCAAGGATTGCATCGGGGGCTAACAGATGCGTCGCACTCCGTGCGAGGATTCAGAGCGCGGCATTCTTCCTCTGTGCTTCTCCGTGCCTTTGTGCCTCCGTGTTGAACTCTTGAATCCATAAAGAACCTCAACCGTCAGGATCAGTCTTATTGGAATGCGACGAACTGGCAGGAATGCCAGTTCTACTGCGTTGCGGCTTCCTGCTCCCTCTCCCCATGAAATGGGGAGAGGGTTGGGGTGAGGGGTCTTATCCTTTGGACAAGTACTGCGCGTTGTTGTTTGAGATGTAGAGAGTAGGAGAAAAAGCGCAGCGTCGCACGGCCCCCATTGAAGCTGCAGGTGTCGTGACGCCGCGCATTTCTTTGCTCGCGTTTCGGCAGAACGCCGGCTGCGCTCCTCAGGCAGAGGGCCAAAGCAACTCTGGGACTGCGCAATTTCGCTTTCTGGTCGAGTCTTTCGCGCTTCTTCGGTTAAGCTGCTTGAGCGCACGAGCGCATGGCAATTCACTCCGGCACGAGATCAAGCATTGATGAAGCTTCACCGATTCGAATCACGATCACCTTTCCTCAGCAGCTTGGCGATCATGGCGCTGGCGCTTCTGATCGCACCAGCCGCTAGCGCGATGACTCGGCACAGCGATGTCGATGGCGCGCGTTGGGTGGGCATGCTGATCGTGCCGATGATGAGCGTGTTCTTAGGCTCGCTCTTCGGCTTGCGCCATCTGACGACGCTCGAAAGCCTCGACGATGCGCTGATCGACGCCGGGCAAGATGGCCTAACGAGCGGCCAGAAGCGCTACCTTTGGCTGGTCAAGACGATCGTGCTTGGCAGCGTGGTGCTTTTCATTGCGGGCATGATGCCCTTCATGCTTTTCGGCGTGAACCTTGATGCAAGTCAGACCATCCCCTGGACGGTGCAGCTCGCGCTCGTCACGCATCTGCTGATGAGCCTAAGCTTGCTCACCTTCTCGCTGCTCGATTTCAAAATGGGCGTGAACCGCTACTGGCTGCGGGTGATGGTGATGCTGCTGGGCTTTGCTGGCGTTGCTGGCACGCTCTATATCCTGATTGCGATTGACCCCACTGAGTTGATTACCGGAAGCTGATCGCTTTCGCGGAGGCCGCATGAACGTTCTACCTCGCATCTTTGCTTCGCTGCTCCTCTGCCTGCCGCTGGTGCTTTTGAGTGCGTGCATCAACATCTCGCCGAGCGTTTTCGGCACGGGATCGCAGCAGCTCAAAGAAGTTGAGCTTGGTGGGCAAGGCGAGCACAAGGTGCTGATGATCGTGGTTGAAGGATCGATTACCTCCTTCGATTCCCGCAGCATTCTGGGCGGCTCGCCCAACACGGTTGATGATGTGCGCAGGCAGCTTGATCGGGCTCGCCGCGACAACGATATCTCAGCGGTGATTTTGCGCGTCAACTCACCGGGCGGCGGCGCTACCGCCAGCGATACGATCTTCCACGAGATCGAGCGCTTCAAGGAAGACACAGGCATCCCTGTGGTCGCCTTCTTCCAGGACGTAGCAGCATCGGGAGGTTACTACATCTCCATGGCCGCCGATCGCATCGTCGCGCAGCCGACTACGATTACCGGCTCGATCGGCGTGATCTCAAGCTTCGTGACGGTTACCGGTTTGATGGAGAAGATCGGCGTGAAGGCTGAGATTTTCCGCTCTGGCGACATGAAGGGCACGGGCTTGCCCCTGCGCGATTTCACCGATGATGAGCGTGTGCTGGCGCAAGAGATGACGATGCAGTTCTACGATGTGTTCATCTCGCGCGTCGTCGCGGGTAGGCCAAACTTGAGCGAAGAGCGCATTCGCGAGCTGGCTGATGGCCGCGTCTACATGGCGCCGCTCGCGCTGGAGCACGGCCTGATCGATCAGATCGGCTACTTCGAAGACGCCTTCCAAACGGCGCTCGAAGTGGCGGATATCGATAGCGCGAAGCTGGTCAACTACAGCGTTGTGAGCAGCGACGCGAACCGCAGCATCTACACCCGCCCGCGCACGGATGCGAGCATGGACGGCTCCTTCAAGCTGGCCGACAGCATGGGCATGCTGCGTAGCGGCGCGAGCTTCTACTACCTTTGGGGCGAGTAAGCTCGCCCGCAGCGATCGATTGGGCCGACTCGCAGGATGCGAAGCTTTGTCGTCTGTCGTGGCCGTGCTCTCGGCCTTCTTGCGGGTTGCCATGTTGAACCTCAGCAGATTGGGGTAAGTGCTACGCACGAACATTCTTCAACACTTCCTTTGTGGTGAAGCTGGCGTAGCAGGATTGACAGGAGTAGGTGCGGCGGCGCTCACCAGCTACCCAGCGAGTTGAGACACGAACGATCTCGCGGCTCTCACACTGAGAGCACACAAATCCGCATCGGCGCGCCTTCACAGCGCGCGGCCCGGACTTTGCCGCCTCGTTTGCCACGGGATCCCCCTAGGCTTCTCAGATGGTGGTTGGAGCGTCTACGTCACTTCGACGAGATCCGCTTTCCCCGCGATCGCGGGATTGGATGGGTGCGCGTAGACTCAATGAATGGCTCGCGCGAGACACAAGGTAGCGGAAACTTGAGCACAAAGCAAATCCCGCTCGGTCAGGTGACCGAGCGGGATGCGTTGTTCAGGTGTTGAACCCGGTGGCGTCGAAGGCTGCGCCGGTGGTGTAGGTGCCGATCACGGTGCCGCGATAGTCGGCGATGGTTTGGACTGTTGACTATTCTTTTTCTAGCTCTGCAAGCGCAGACTTCCAAGAATAGTCAGGGGACTCTCTAACCCGCTGGCGGACATAGTCTAATGAAGCCTGAATGTCTGCATTGGGAGTACCTCTCGCAATAACTCCCAGATGCTCAGCAAGGAACTCCCCCCACCTAGAGTTATTCGTGTCCAGCAACATGCTAGATAGCTCACTAACTAGGGCCTCGCTGCCGCCGAGGTCAGTGACAATCCCGCTGAGCACAATCATGTTCGTTGTTGCCCCCATGTAAGCATTCGGTTCCCTGAGAACCTGTGCTTTAGCTTGAGGCAAAGCAGTCGAAAGAGCGAAGGATTCAACGGCCCGCATCCGGTCATGTACGCCTCCCGACGCGCGCCAACCATTCCTTAAGGCCTACATATCACCACCTCCCAAGTCAAGCCATGCTTCTTGCAACTGCTCCTCAGGAGTGAGCGTAGGATCCGGGTACCCCTCTTGCACAGGCAAAGGAAAAGGGTCAATCAGTAACACCAGCACGACCAGCGCTACAGCAGCAGCCAGCAAGGCAGGATATACTCTCTTTGACATTCTGATACTGTCCCTTCGTTGCTTCCAGACCCAAAGCAGGGTTTATTCCAAGTGTCCGCAGCAAAACTTTTTCGCTTGGCTGACACGCTCTTCTGGCGTAGCGAATAACCATGCTGGGTCAGTTAGCTTGCCCTCATACTTTATCAGGCTAGGAGCTGCCCAAGGATTCTCTTCCGCCTGTTGATTCAAATAGTCCACAAAGCTGTGATGGATATCGTGGGGGTGGGTCTGGTTATACTCTGTAAGCGCGGCCTGCTCCGCCACCACCATAGACTCACAACACTTTCTAGAGCCCCAGTCACCCTTGACCGTTCTCGTTTGAATCGGAGGACCCATCGGGTGACTGTCAGCCCACTCCTCATCGCAGGAGTTGTACTTGTATTGGTTTTTGTTGCACGCCCAGAATGCATCTTTCCACTCCTCTGTGCAATTAGGGTTGTAGTCAATGGAGGTGATTGCCTCCAGGCCGGGCTTTGCCCGCTCCCACATGTATTCTCCCGCGTCATCCAAGTGATCGCGCAATTTCCTCGCATTGCTCCGCACCCAGCGGACATGATCTCTAGCCTCAGAATCGAAGAAATTCAAAAACCCGAGAACCGATACGTTCCTGAGTCGGTTCAATCTCATAAGTACAGTCCGCATATTGAAGGAGACGATTCTAGCACAGTTGAGCCACGGTAGCTCGTCGCCATAGTTTATCGCAAACTCCTGATACCCCCCTGCGCGATCAAATGCTTTCTGCTCAGGTAGACCGGGATTCGGCGCTACAAAAACAAGCCCAGAAGGATCAGAGTGGCTAACAGGGGAGTTACTCGTATAGAGCGAGTTGTTGGCTAGGTCTGAAGATAGTGGATCCTGAGATAGCCACCTTCCTGCCCCAGGAGAATACGCTCTCCACTTGGCTTGATGGAGGCCTTTCTTGTTGTCGCCGAGTTGGGCACCGACGGTAGTCATGGAGCCGGAGTTGTAGAAGCCGGCGACGGGGCGAAGGTAGCGGTAGCCGGCGAAGAGGTATCTGTAGCTGCTTCGCGCATCGGCGTCGGTTTCTGTCGCACCGGTGAGTTGGTTGGTTCCCGTCGGAGCGTAGATCGTGTAGGTGTCGCCGTTTGAAACGATACCGCTGAAGTCGCCTGCTACCGTAACTGTACTGGAGCTCGGGACGCTTGCGATCCTGATTCGTAGGAAGTGATCCTGTGAGAGATGCATGAACCAGCCGACTTGCACGCTTGCGAAACCAGCGCCGGAGTGCGTGAGCGTGGTTAGTCCGGTGCCGCCACTATAACTAGCGGCTGAGGTCCACTCGCCCGAGGTTTGAAGAGCGGGGGCATCCGCGACAGTTCCATCAACAGCATTGATGATTGAGAAGCCGCGGTTCGTGTAGGACGGTGCGTTATAAATCTCATTCTTGATCAGTCCGCCTGGATCGGATACCACGACAGAGCCAGTTGTCGAATCTAGTACTCGGCCCTTCAAGGTGATGAGCGTAAGCTCATCGAATTGCAGGAGCGCACCGTTGGCGTAGTCGTTCGAAGGGAAGATCGACGTGTTGTCGAACTCGATCGTCGTCCAGCCATTCATGCTGTCGTAGGTGACGGCATCGAGATTGGCAGGGTGAGCGAAGACGTGCAGCAGAATCTCAGTCTCTTGAGTCTCGCCCCAATCCGAGTAGTCAAATTCGCTGTCCTTGTTTCCATTCTCATTCGTCGTGCCGATGGTGGAGCCGAGCTGATCGGTGGCGGGGAACTGGAAGCTGGTGCCGCTACTGGTTGTGGTTTGGGCGATGCCGATATTGTTGAACCGACCGCCGCCGAGGCGTGGATTGGCGGCGACTCCCGGGTGATCGGCGTGAGAGGAGCCGGGCTTGGTGCCGTCGTTTGTGGCATAGTAAACCGTAGCCGATTCCATGCCAGAGTAGTCATCCAATGTGAAGCTCGCTTCGCCGTCGACAGATTCCATTGGCATCGGACACATTTGCGCGCCGATCATGCCGTTGAACAAGACATCTGTCTGCTGGTGTTCGATCACACTTGAAGAAACATCGGTGAAGCGTTGTTCGGTGAGCTGATGACCTTGGTTGTCGTAGCTCATAATCACCGCGGGCGTGGCGAGCGGGGAGTTGGGAGCATCCTCGTCTATCGCGATCAACTGGCCGCGGTAGTCGTAGGCGTAGTAGAGGCCGGTTGACTCGTCATAGATCATTTGTTCGATCTCATCGTAGCGAAGGTCGAGGCCATCCACCTCAGCGTAAAGGTTCATTGACTCATAGTCAATCCGGCCGTCTGTGAAAGAGTAACTTTCATCGCGGATGGTAGCGCCAGAGCTATCGGTATCTCGAACGCCATTCGCGCCGTCGCGGTTCCCGCGTTCGTCCAGATTATAGCTGCGCTTGATAGCGAAATCGCCTGCGCCGGGAGTGCTTCCACCCTGCGCGTAGTCTTCGAAGTCCATCGTATCGGTGAGATCGACCGAGAAATAGGAGTCGGTCAGACGATACGTATCATCGTAAGCATAGACGCGACCTGTGTTTCCTTGATGTGCGCGGCGCTCAGCCGTCACGTTGCCAACCACGTCGTAGCGGCGTTCCGTCTTCCAAAGCGTCTCACCGTTTGCGGCGGTATGCGTGATCGCTTCAACCATGCCGCCGGAGAAACCGCCGCAGCCGCAACCTGAGCTTTCGTATTGCCAATCCGTGCGGACGCCGTTGCCGTAGAAGCGCTGAATCAGACGATTCGGGCCAGCGTAGGCGTAGCTTGCAATCAGATTTCCGCCTTCTGATGTCGGCGAATGATCAAAATAACTCGCGGCGAGGCGATTTAAATCATCCGGCACGTTGAAAGACTTCGTGCCGTCCCAGTGCAGCAGTTCGGTGTTGAAGCCGGTGCCGTCGAAGGCTGCGCCGGTGGTGTAGGTGCCGATCACGGTGCCGCGATAGTCGGCGATGGTTTGGGTTTGGCGCTCGGCCATGCTGAGCGTGTTGTACTGCCAGCTCGTCTGCGAGATCAGATCACTGACGGGGGAGTGGCCGCGCGTATCGTCGAAGTTGGCGCAGGAGACCAGGCGGCCGAGACCGTCGTAGCTGTAAACTTCGCTCGTTGCGCCCATGATGCCGTCGCCGCGCTCAATCGTGCGGTAGACCAGCAGATTGCGCTCATCGAAGTGGTTCTCCACGCTGGTGCCGATCGGATCGCTCCACCCCGTCATGTTCGAGTTGGCGTCGTATCGGTAGCTCCACACGTCGCCATCGGCGCGCGTCAGCGAGATGCGGCGCGAGCGTTCGTCGTAGGCGTAGTGCGTCTCCTGCCAAGCAGTGTAGGTACCGGGGTTCGTGCAGATGCGGCGCGTGGTGACGCGGGAGTCGTCATCGTAGAGGTTCTCCGTCACCGTCCAGGTGGCTGATGAAGCGCTCGGCTTGCGCGTGGAGCGGGAGAGCACCATTGCCACGGGATGCCGCGTAGCATGTACGACTAGCCTGATTTACTTCCACGTGTAGTCGCCTCCGTTATCCCCCCAGCGGTGTGAACGATAAAGGCGGCCGCCAGCCGTAAAGTAAACACCATTGGGCGTTCCTGCGATCGAATCAGGCGCAAATCCTTCTGCCATTCGTACGAGTGGAGTGACCGACGCAAGGGCACCTGATTCATCTAGCTCCCAGCCCTCAATCAAACGTTCAGAGACGCTTCCAGCTGCAATCTGAAAGTCATAGAGCATGTCGGTCGATCGACCTCTGAAAACGGAGGGGTAGTAGGACGAAACGCCGCTCAGGCCATATGACTCGGTCCAGCAGAAAGCTTCTGTTGACGGCTCAGTTGCGAGAGCGGCGTTTGGCCAGCCATAATCTGCTCCTGCCTGGACATAGAAAGTTCATTCTTCCTGTCCCTGGGGACGTTCATCGCGAACGATGATGCGACCATCGGGGAGAAGGAAAAGCCCAGTTGGGTTGCGGAGTCCCGAAGCGTAGATAGGAGATTGCGGATCCGGATTGTCTGCAGGAATGCTGCCATCTGGTGAAAAGCGTAGAAGATGGCCAGCGAACTCGCCGGGTTGCTGCGCCTTCCCAGACTCCCCGCCATCGCCTAGGCCGATGATAATGGATCCATCGGGAGCGGTGATCATAGAGCCGCCCGGATTGGTAGTCGCAAAGGGCAAGTCGTCTACAACCAATACGGGTGGGAAGTCGAAGTGTGTCAACAAGGTGTCCCAACGAAAGAACTGATCGTCAAAACGGACTACTTGCAAGCGATCCCCAGCGGGGCCTAGGGCTAAGACATGAACTCGATTAGCTTGAACTGAAAGCGCGAGTACATCATCGGTGGTGGCAGGTTGGGATGGCAATGCTGCAATGCGTACCAGCTTTTGGCCCCAAGGCCCTCTGCTAATCTCAGGAGAAGCATCAAGCGCCCAAAGCTCTCCGCTCACCTGGTCGATAAAGTAGAGCTCACTGGTCGTGGGTTCCCAAGCCGCGTGCCCAAAGTAGCTCTCAGATGCAATGATCTTCTGTTCTACGGCCCACCCATTTTCAACCTCGACTACTTCGAGCGGAAACGCAGGAAGTGGAGCGAGGACCGAAGAAAATGTTCCATCTTCACCACCAGGAGCGCATGCAGCCAAGCACGCTCCGATCATCAGGCAGATAGTGGCGAATCGAGCCCACATTGGGAATTTGCTCGATCGCAGAAGATCTGGATTCTTCATAACCTCTCTCCTTCGTTTAGAAGCCGCTGAGAGTCGGCGCTTTTTGCTCAACATCAGCATAGCTCAAGTTTAGCAAGTCATCACGCTAAGAGTCACACTATTCTGCGAGATAGATCGCATCGGGATCGAAAAGCAGCGCCGGCTCGCCAAAGCCTCTTCTCACCACTCTCAAACCCGCACGCCACACGCTTCTCAAAACCACACGCCACACGCTTCTCAAAATCACATCGCCACACGCTTCGCAATACCCCATACCCTTCCGCTTTTACCCCTGCTACCATGATCGGGATGCTTTCGCATCGCGTGCCCTGCATGACGCCGCAAACCCGGAGCGGCTACGGAATGGATGAGAGGCGCATCTGCGTTCGAAACATGAGCAAAACTCCCACTCCATTGCGGCATATCGGCATCATCATGGATGGCAACGGGCGCTGGGCGCAGGCCCGCGGTCTTGCTCGCGTGCGCGGCCACGAATGCGGCGTTGACTCCGTTCGCGCCGTGACCGAGGAAGCCTGCCGCCAGAAGATCAGCCAGCTCACGCTCTACGCTTTTTCGTCTGAGAACTGGAAGCGTCCGAAGATCGAGGTCTCGACGCTGATGCGCCAGCTTCGCCGCTTCCTGGTCGAAGAGCGCGGCACGATCATGGACAACGACGTGCGGCTAACGGCAATCGGTCACGAGCATCGCCTGCCCGACTCCGTGCGGCGCGAGCTCGACGCAACGCGCGAGATGAGCCAGAACAACAAGGGCACGAATCTCTGCCTGGCGCTGAGCTACGGCGGGCGGCAGGAGATCGCGGATGCGTGCCGTCGGATCGCGGAGGAAGTTCGCGCCGGCACGCTTGAGCCATCAGCCGTGAGCGAGGCGGAGATCCAAAAGCGCCTCTACCAGCCCGATATGCCTGAGCCTGATCTGGTGATTCGCACCGGGGGCGAGCTGCGCGTCTCGAATTTCCTGCTATGGCAGCTTTCCTACGCCGAGCTTTACGTTACGGAAGTGCTTTGGCCGGACTTCCGCGAGCAGGATCTGATCGACGCCATCGCCGCGTTTCATGCGCGCGAACGCCGCTACGGCGGGCTTGTTGATCAGATTGGGAAGAAGTCCTAAGTGATTCGCAGTTAAACTGGCCCTTCCGCAGTAGAACTGGCATTCCCGCTAGTTCTTAGACAGTATTAGAGCATCAAGCAGTGGCACCGACACTCCTGTCTTGTCCTAGAACTCCGATCCGATCCTTCTCCCGCTTGCGGGAGAAGGTGGCTGAGACGCGTAGCGTCGAAGTCGGATGAGGGCTCCTCGTCTTTGATTCTCAGCAAAAACCTACATTCGCGGCGCTTCTGCTCGCTTCGCGAGCACCCCCTCATCCGACCTCGCTTCGCTCGGCCACCTTCTCCCCCGAGAGGGAGAAGGAGCTGTGCCAGCATTCTCGAACTAGCCGCTCCTGTCGGTGGTCGCATTCCGATGCGACAACTCCCCTGCGCTGCCCCCCTCGCAGTAAAACTGGCTTCCCTGCCTGTTCCTCACAGCAAATGCGACAATTTAGGCTCCAGCAGAACTGATCCCTCTGTTACACTCATCAACGGCGCTGCGCCGCAGATAAGGGACGTTGACAAGGATACGCCCGTGAGCGACCAGACGACGATCACCATTGATCTCGACCACACTTTCAGCACGGATGAGCTGAATGGCGCGTTGATGCGGGTCGCTACTTCAACCGGCCTCGCGTATGACCGCGTGATCGATACCACAGCAACGATCATCGTGATCAACGGTTTTGGCGGCTCCTACGCCGATCTAATCTGGTCTGGCTCAGCGGGATTGATGGGCTTCTCTGTCCTAGAATGAGGCGTGAAGGTAGGCTTCAGTATGCTTCCCATCGAGGCGTTCTTAGGCCGTCTCGCCCTTTTGGAGGTTGTTATGCGCAAATGTGCCGCATTACTATTAGCTGGAGTGGTTGTTTTTGCGACACTGTACGCTGTCAGTACGAACGCGCCAAAGAACGCTTCGCACATCAAGGTATGGTTCCCCTCAATCTTGGTAGACGTGTCACCCCTGCTGGAGGGCCCCACTCCGCAATCGCAGAGAGTATGGATTCGCGCGAGTATTTTCTTCTCGCCGGAGTCGACAACGAGCTACCGAGCCTGGTTCCCCATTCAGACCGTCTGCGAGCCGATAAGCTGGGACTTGGCACCTGGCGAGGGAGCTTCGCTGTGGATCGACGAGGCGGTTTTCAATCCTGAGCGATGCCAGTATTCGCTGGAGGAGTTGGGAATTCAGCAGTGGGCAGACCTAAGGCTCCGTGTTGACGCAACTCTTGATCCGACCTTGAGCGTTGCCCTGTCCGAAGACTGTACGATTGCTACAACCAGCTCCCTTCTGCTCGAAGGAGAGCTTGGAAGGTATGGAACGTCCAGGTGTGTGAAGATAAGGGTTGATGACAGTGGTCTAAACCTCGTTGGTGAGGTACCTGAGGCCCAGCGTCGCAGGCCCCCCGAAACGCTTTATACTTTCGACCACAAGTAGGGGTTGGACGCAGCTTGAGCTGGAACTAACTGAACTCGTGCGGTTAGATACGAGGACGAGAGTTCCACACGGCCACTCCTAACCCCATGGTTTAGCCATTTGGGGCGGCGCAGCGGAAGTTTCTTCTTCTCCGAAGTCAAGCATTGTTGAATTGAATGCCTACGGTGATGGGAATCTTTGAAGGCCACGGTAGGACCCCCGCACGATCCGAATCTCATGCTCTATGGAGGAGTGTGACTCTGGTTTCCGAAGTGCAATCGACAGGGCAAACGAGGCGGCATCATGGGGGCGACTAGCGAGCTAGATCGGCGAATAGACAGCGGAGACTCTGGCATGGCGAACGGCACTTGATTTTGGAGGCTAGAAATGAATCTTAACTTTGCTTTGGCGACGGGTCTCTTCGTCGCACTTGTCTTTGCCGGCTGTAAGGCGAACGTTAAGCACGAGTTTCAACCGGGTTATTTTTACGTCGATGCCACCGAAGTGGATCAGACTTTTGAAGCCCTGCGGATGGCAATGACACGGCTGGACGTAGAGTTCACGGGACACGATGCAGAAGAGGGGGAGATATTTCTTGCGAGCTTTTGGAGTCCAGGTGATACCACCGTTGCTTGTCGCCGACATGATGGCGATTCGGTGGCCGTGATCCTGACGCCTTCGGAGAACGCAACCCAAGAGTGGCGCCCTTCTTTGTTTTACGAGCCAGATAATTTTGTAACGATCTTTGCAGAAGAGCTTGAGAAGAAGGGACTTGTGCTGTCTATTGTCGAAACACGGGAGTTGAAGTAGTTCGCTGTGTGCAGAAAAGGTGAACAGAAGCCACCATCGCCCGTCAACGATCTGATCTCGCAGACGAGCTGGGAGTACAACACGCTCAGCATGGCCGAGCGCCAACCCCGAACCATCGCCGACGAAGTGCGGCACGGCAACTGGCAAGTACGTCATAAGTGCGGCTATAACTGCCTGCTTTCAGAGACGCCTTCTGCGTAGGCGACCATCGCGTCCATGTCTTTATCGAGGGCCTTCTTCATCTGCTTTTCCATTGAGCGCGCAAAGAGGGCCATGCAGCCGCGCGGCGGTGGCAGTTCTGCGCGAAATGCGTGCGTGAGTTTTGTGCCTTCGCCGTCTGGCTCAACGCTGAAGTTCGAATAGAACATGCCTTTGCCCATGCTTCCTTCGCTGCCATCACATTGCAGACTCATGCTGCGTCCGGGCTCGAATGCGGTGACTTCGAAAATCTCGGTGGCCTTCATGCCGAAGAACTTCCGCGTTTCGGCAAAGCGTGTGCCAACGCCGAATTCGCCCTCGGTCAGCTTCTCGACGCCGACAATGCCCTTCATCCAGTGCTGAAAGCCGTCAACATCGGCGATCGCGTCGAAGACCTGCTCTGGCTTCGCTGCCGCGTGTTTGACAAAGGTGTATTCCACGGTGACTCCAAGGCTTCAATGTGAGTTTGCGTTCGCCTCGTAGTTTGGCGGGAAAGCGGAAGCGTGTCCGCAGAGCGATTTCGCTCTTGTCTTGCCTCGCCCACTCGTATCTCCTAAAGCAGACGATTCATGAAAGCCCAGAGGCGACGGGCAGCGGCGGGACGAATATGCAGGACGATTCAACGCAAGGCGCACCCAAAGCGGGTGAGCCGATGTTTGGCGCAACTGGGCGAGCGGCGGCTACCGTCGTGTCTCGGCCAGTCGCGGTAACGATGGTGGCGCTTGCCTTCATCGTGTTCGGCTTTGCTTCGTTGATGGAGCTGCCGACCAATCTGATGCCTGACCTCTCCTACCCCACGCTGACGGTGCGCACGGCCTATCCATCAGCCGCGCCGCTACAAGTGGAAGAGGAAGTCTCGATTGAGATCGAGGAGCGCGTCGGCAACGTGCCGGGGTTGACTCGCCGCTCAAGTATTTCGAGCTACGAGCAATCTGAGGTGCTGCTGGAGTTCGGCTGGGGCACGGACATGCTCGACGCCACCTCGCAAGTGGCGGAAGCGCTCGACCGACTGCGATTGCCAACTGGCACCGAGCGCCCGCAACTGCTGCGCTACGATCCGGCGCAGGATCCAATCATTCGCATGATGCTCTTCGCGGAGGGCGACGATGCCACGCTCGAAGAGCTGCGCTCCTACGCCGAAGATTCGCTTAAGCCGGAGATCGCCAAGCTGAGCGGCATCGCTGCCGTGCGCGTATCGGGTGGAGTTGAGCGACAACTCCTGATCCAGCCCGACGAGCAGCGCCTCAAGCGCAACGGCATCAGCCTAGCCGATCTGCGCCAAGCGATCTCAAGCAGAAACGTAGATCGATCAGCCGGCATCATCATTGAGAACGGACGCGAGCGCCTGCTGCGGATCGTCAATCCTTTCCGCGAGCTGGAGGAGATCGAAGAACTCAAGATCACCACCGGTGGCGGCGGCACGATTCAGGTCAAAGACCTCGGAACGCCCGAACGCCCATGCGTGCGCTGGGCTGAGAAGGATCTCGAAACCATCACGCGCTACGCCAGCGGAACGACCGAGTTCGAAGGCCAGCAAGGCGTGTTAATGGAGGTGCTGAAGGAGGGCGACGCCAACATCATCGAGGCTGCGGCGCGAGTCTGGCAAGCGCTCTATGGCACTCAGCATTGGCAGAGCGTGCGCGCGGGCGAGGCCTATCCAGACAAAGCTGAACGCGACCAAGCCTGGCGCGACATGCTCGCTGCGAGTGGCGAAGGCGCTACCACCGATCGCGTCACCGCATTTGGTTTGCTCGACCGATTGACGGGCGGCTACCGCTTGGCCGTGCTGACTGACCAGAGCCTCTTCATCGAAGCGTCAGTGGCCGAGGTGCGCAACGCGGTGCTCTTCGGCGGCGTGCTGGCGGTGCTGGTGATCTTCCTCTTCTTGGGCTCGTGGAAGTCGACGCGCTTGATCGCGGTGGCGATTCCGCTGAGCGTGCTGACGACTTTCATTCCGCTGCCGCTCGCGGGCGTGAGTCTCAACCTGATGTCGCTGGGTGGGCTTGCGCTTGGCGTGGGCATGATGGTGGACAACTCGATCGTCGTGCTTGAGTCGATTCAACGCTGTCGCGAGGAAGGCGACACGCAGCGCAATGCAGCGATTCGCGGCACCTCTGAAGTGGCGAGCGCAATTGTCGCGAGCACGCTGACCAGCGTTGCGGTGTTCGGGCCGATCGTATTTGTTGAGGGAATGGCCGGGCAGATCTTCCGCGAGCAAGCGATGACCGTCGTGTTCTCGCTGCTTGCATCGTTGATCGTCGCGCTGCTTGTCGTGCCCGCTTATGCAGGCATCTCGCGCGATCCAGCGAGCTTCAATGAGATCACGAAGAGTTTCAACAAGGTGTTTGGGATTCTCAATCTGGCCAAGCCGCGCGGCTCGATCTGGATGAATCTTTTGCTGCTGCCGATCGTAGTTGCGAACGCGCTGGTGGTGTTCGCGATCTTCCTGATTGCAATCGCAGCGGCGACTGCTGCGTTCCTCGTCGCTGCTGTGATTTGGCCGATATGGACGCTTGGCCGAGTCGCGCTGGGCGTCACGCTGACGCCGCTCTCGCTGCTTTGGCGCGGGTTGTGGAAGAGCTTCGAAGTGTTCTATCGAGGCTTCCTGGGCGGCGTGTTGCAACGCCCGGCCTTGGTGCTCGCTGCTGCGCTGGCAGCGGCGGTCGGCGCTGTGTGGGTTGCGCGCGATATTCCTACAGAGCTGATCCCTTCCTTTAATGAAGATGAACTTTACGTCGACGTCTCAACGCCTGAGGGCACGCGGCTTGAGGTAACCGATGCGGAGGCCGTGAAAGCGCTGCTCGCAGCGGCGTCCTTCGTCGATGAATCGAAGCTCGATGGCGACGCGCCAGCATCCGATGCGAAAGCTCAAACGCCGAACTTCGGCGGCGATCTCAAAGGCGTGATGATCGAGACCGGCGGCAGCACCGATACAACGGGCCGTCCGATCGGGCCGAATCGCGTGCGCTATGTCGTGCGCCTGGCCGACACGAGCGACGAGGCGAAGTTGCGCGTGCAGCACAGCTTCCAGCATGCTGCTTCGAACTCGACCTTGCTTGATGAGGCGATTGATGTGTCGCGGCCAACGCTCTTCACGCTCAAGGATCCCGTAGCGATTGAGATTCGCGGCAGCGATCTCAAAGCGCTGGCTGCGAGTGCGCAGGCGGTCAAGAACATGCTGGAGACGCACCCGCTACTGCTGCGCGAAGATGGCCAGCCGATGGTTACCGACATCGAGGTTTCGGCTGAGCGCGGCAGGCCGCAAATCGCGATCAAGCTGGACAAGCAGAAGCTCTCGCGCTTCGGCATCTCAAGTCAAGACGTGGCCGAAGAGCTGCGCTTGATGAACGCCGGCGAAACGATCAGCGATATCGAATCGCGCGGCGAGAAGCTCGACGTCTTCTTGCGCTTGCCTGATGCCTTCAGAGCGAACGAAGCGCAGCTTTTGAATCGCATCGTCGGCCCGGATGAAGTCACGCTGGGCATGCTGCTCGTGCCGGGCGGGCTAGAGTTTCAAGAAGGCGAGAGCGAGATTCGGCGCGTCGGTAACGAGCGCGTTGTGCTGGTCAGCGGGCGTCCGAACGGCGTCGCGCTAGGTACGATCCGCAGTCGCATTCAGCAAGCGATGGAGTCTGAGCGTCCGCTTGAGCAGGACACGCGCGCGGTGCTGAGCGGCCAGCAGGAGGAGCTTGATCGCTCGTCGCAGTCGCTGCTGATGATGCTTGGGCTGGCGATCTTCTTGGTCTACGTGGTGATGGCGGTGCAGTTCGAAAGCTTGATCGATCCGCTGCTCATCATGGGCACGCTGCCCCTTGCTGCGGTGGGCGTGATCGCCTTCCTCTACTTCACCGGAATGCCTGCAAGCGTGGTGGTGATGCTGGGCGGAATCGTGCTGGTCGGCATCGTGGTGAACAATGCGATTGTGCTGGTGGACTACGCGAATCGCCTGACCGCACGGGGCATGAGCTCAATTGAAGCGATGCATCAAGCGGCCTCCGTGCGCGTGCGCCCGATTGCGATCACGACGCTAACGACGGTGCTGGGACTCGTGCCGATGACCGGCTGGCTGGCTGGCCCGCTGAATGGACTCGCTGATCTGTTCGCGACATTGGGCGACGCGGGAGTTGTCGCGAACATCGTTGACTTGCTGCGCTTCTTGGGCGGCGGCGGCGAGGGCGCTGAAGTTCGGGCGCCGCTTGCGCAGACGATTGTGATTGGATTGCTGAGCGGCACGCTGCTGACGCTTGTGGTGATCCCATCGCTCTATGTGATGGTGCATCATCGCAAGATCGATGGTGAAGGCGCGTAGAGCGGTAGATCCGGCCCTACGCTTAGCGTTTGAGCATCATGCCGCTGCCGCCTCTGCGCACGGCGGTGATCTCAGCAAGGATCGCGAGCGCGATTTCTTCGGGCGTTTGCGCGCCGATGTCGAGGCCGATCGGCGTGTGAACATGCGCGAGGCGATCCTTGTCAGCCCCCTCTTCACCTAATCGCTTCACTGTCTGAATCGCCCGGCGTTTACTGCCGATCATTCCGACATAGCGGCAAGGAAAGTTCACAGCGGCGCGCAAGCTGGCTTCATCATGCTGGTGGCCGCGCGTGATGATGACGACGCTCGCACGGTCGCCGGGCGCTAGCTCGCGCAGCAGGTCATCGTGCTTGCCGACCAGCAATTTGCTCGCTTGCGGGAAGCGCTCCGGCGTGACGTAGCTTGGTCGATCATCGATAACCGTGATGCGAAAGCTGAGCATCGCAGCCATTGCAGCCAGGGGTTGCGCGACGTGGCCCGAGCCAACGATGATGAGCTCTTCGAGCCTGCCAATCACCGCTGCGAGCCACTCGCTCTCTTCGTGCTTGCCGAGTTGCGCGAGCGCTGCGTTGCGCGCAGCTTCAGCGAGCTCCTGCGGAATCTTTGCGCGAGCGCTCGGGGCCACCGAGTCCCAATCAATCTTGCCCTGCGCATCCAAGGCCAGTGCGTAGCGTTCGCCCGAATCGTCATTCGACCTTGGCAGACGCGAGATGAGCAGAGCGCCTGCGCCACCTTGCTCGGCTTGCGCTAGCTGATCGAGAAGCGCTTGGTCCTGCGCATCAAGAGACTCGACGCTCACGCGCATGCGGCCGCCGCACACTTGGATTTCGTCTTGGTCGAAATCGCCGGAAAGATCCACGTCAACGACGCCGCCCGCGTGAAAACCTGCGATTACCTTACGGGCATGGACGAGCACTTCGCTCTCGCCACAGCCGCCCCCCACCGTGCCGGCGAGCAGGCCGCTTTCGCCGAGCAGCATGCGCGCACCCTCTTCGCGCGGTACAGATCCCGTGCCCCACACCACGCTGCACAGCACACATTTGCGCCCGGCGCTCACTTCGCGCGCTGCGATCTGCCAAAGCTGGTCTTCAAGTGCCATAGCTGTTTTTTAGGGAGAGAGGGTCGCGAAGTTGGCGAAGGACCGAAGGACGCGAAGCGTTCGGAGTGAGTAAACACGGAGAACACAAAGGAACGGAGAGCACGGAGAGAACCTTCAATTCGCAATTCAGGAAGCTCCGTGTGCTCCGTTTCTCTGTTCACTCCGTGCTACTCACTCCTGATCTGTGATCGAGCTTGCCTGCCCTACTTCAGAATCCTGGCGCGGAAGCGGCGGGAGGCGATGTGCGACTCTTCCGGATCGATAAACTTGGTCAGCGTGACTTCGTTGCCGAACTCGCTGTAGTCCACCTCGTCCGCGTACTTGAACATCATGAGCATGCCCATGCCGCCGCGCGAGCGGGTGATGCGATCGGTGCTGAATTCCATGCGAGCGCGCTCGGGGTTGATCTGCGCTTTCCAGTCAAAGCCGACGCCCATGTCGCTGATCGTGATCTCGACGCGGCGCATATCCATCGCCCAGCGCACGTTGATGTAGTTGTCAGACTTGCCCTGATTGCCGTGGTTGGCAGCGTTTGTCAGCGCTTCCACGAAAGCGATCGCGAACTTCTCCTGCGGATCAGGATCCATGCGCGTATTGGCGAGCATGCGCACGATCAGCTCGTTCGCGTAGTCAACAAAGCGAGGCATTGTGGGTAGCGAAAAGAGCACCTCGTGCTTGCCGCCAACCTTCTTGCGCGGCGCTTCTTGCTCCATCCGGTCCGCGGCCTTGAAGACTTCGCTCACCTCGAAAGGCTCAGCAAACTGCTCGGTGCCGTCAAAGCGGAACTGCATGAGGGGATCGGCATCGCTCCCCAATAGCTGGATCACCGGCATGATCGAGAGGAGCTTGTCGCACTTGATATGCTCAAGCAGCGCTTCCGAATTTGCGAAAGACGAATCGATGATGACGACCGTCCGCACATCGTCTTCAAGCCGATTGCGCGCCTCCGAAAAGCTGTTCACCACCTCGACGACCCAGTTCTCTTTCTTGAAGCGATACGCGATCGTATCGATGAAAAAGTCGTCGATCTTCTTGCAGGTCACGAGCAAGCGCTTCGTCCCGCGCTCATATGCCATCTGATCCATAGCTGGTTCACCTATCCAGTTCATGGCCACACGATTTGCCGACCCGCTGTCTACGCCAAAGCGTAGCAGCTACACGACAGATGCAGCTCTTCCATGAGTGCGGAGGACACACTTCAGCCAGTCCCAAAACTGAGGCGCGCATCGTTCAAGGTCAGTTCCCTCGTAGTATAGGAAGGGATAGCTTCTTTACCAAGGTCTAGCGCCATCGACTACGCGCACCGCCGCATTCTTAGCAGGCAATTGAAAGCCTGAGCCGTTTCGATTTGGACGATCTCGGGGAATCAGGGCACAATGCGGCAAAGATCTTGGCTCGCGCCAAAGCCCACGGAGATAAAGAATGCTGAAGTACACCTTTTCGACCCTTTTACTGCTCAGCCTTTGCTGCATAGCACAGTTGCCCGTGCATGCGCAGGATGTTGAGAAGCCCGCCGCAGATAAGAAAGCGGAAGCCGACGCAGACGCTGAAGATGTCGCGACCTATGACCTGCAACCTCAGTTCTCTGAGGGCCAAGTCATCACCATCGTGCAGATCGTGAACACCCTGACGGAAATCGAAATTGAGGGGATGGCCGCTCCACAAACGCAAGAGATGTGGATCACGATGTACAACGAGTACGAGATCCTCAAGGTCAACGACGAGGGCACCGTCACGCAGTTCCAAGTCGCCTACAAGCACGGCGAAATCGACGAAGACGGCACAGAGCACCCGCTCAACGGAATCATCGTTACCCATACCTGGGATAAGGAAACGATGAAGTGGTCCGGCAAGCTGCACGAGGACTCGAAGAAGATTGATGCCGAGATGGGCGTTGATCCGCTCGCCATCCAATCTCACTCCTTCTACGGAGCGAGCGTTGCCGTGCCCGACAAAGCAATTGCCGTAGGGGATTCGTGGGAAGGCAGCGATGCCTACTTGGACTTCATCCGCCAGAGCGCGTCTGAAGGCGCAGGGGGTATCTTCGAGCTGACGCTTGCAGATTTCGAAGCGTCAACCACGCTTGACAGCGTTGAAGAAGTCGCTGCTAGCGAGTTCGACGGCGCCGCGGACGATGAAGATGACGACGCTGAAGAGAGCGATGAAAAGGGCACGAAGGCCGAAGAGCCGATGATCCAAGTAGCCACGCTTTCTGGAACGAACTCCTACACCATGTCGCTCAGCGGCAACGGCATCTCTCTCACGGGAGACGCAAAGAGCACCATGACGTCGAGCCTCAACCTCACCACGCACTTGCCCGCCAACTCCACAACGGAAACCGTCGCTACGTTCGATGCGTCAGCGATGGGCATGAGCTCCATGGTCACCACATCAACGGTGATCTTGGCTTGGTTTGAAGGTCGCGCGGACGATGTTTTGGCGCAGCTCATGGGCGACGACGAAGAGAGCGACGAAGACGCTGATGACGATTCCGGCGAAGCTCCGGCCAAGCCCGAATCAGAAGAGAAGTAAGAGACGACACGGCGCTCCGCATCTGGATGCGCTAACTCGAAGAGAAACAGATCAATTGTTGTAGACAAGGAGAAGACCATGCTGAAACGATTCATGTTTGTGCTCGCAGCCCTGACGCTGTGCACGCTGCCCACAATCTCGGCCATTCAGGCGCAGGACGTCGAAAAGCCCGCCAAGCCCGCGGCAGAAGCCGAAAAGAAAGAGACCTACGAATTCAAGAGCGTCTTCACCAAGCGTGAAATCATCACGCTTTACAACGTCTCCGGCGGAACGATCGACACGTCATTCACCATGCCCGACGGCCAGACCATGGAGCAATCGCAGCCCACGTCACAGACGCGCGTGATCCAGGTTGAGATTCTTGAAGTCAGCGATGAAGGCAAAGTCACCAAGTTCCTTTCGAACTGGCACACCTGCGAAGACCTCGACCCCATGACGGAAGAAGTCAAGGCCGCTGACATCCAAGGCATGATCGCGACCTTCACCTGGAACGCCGAAAAGGAAGCTTGGAGCAGCGTGATCTCTGATGACAGCACCTGCGAATCCGAGAAAGAAATGAAGCGGGTCCTGAACATGCAGGCCCACCCCTTCTTGGCCGCGATGTTTGGAACGCCTGAAAAAGCCGTTGCGATTGGCGACACCTGGGAACTCAGCGAAGCCGACATTGCGATGATGCAGCGCGGCATGGCTGAAAGCGTCGATGAAGGTCAAAGCCTGACGATGGAAGGCATCGATGGCAAGTTCACCTTTGACAGCGTCACCACCGGCGACGAGGAAGAAGAAGACGCGGACAATGAGGACGCCGACAAAGAGGAAGACAGCGACGAAGACAACCGCATGGCGAACTGCAGCAGCGAGTTCACCTTCGACCTCGCCTTTGCCTTCTCTGGCATGTCCCTCAAGGGCAAAGTGACGCAGACCGGCGTCAACCAGCACGATCTGGACGACAACCGCTTCCGCTACTCGCAGGCCGAAGTCACCGGCACGCTCAAGGGCGCAATGAACGGCGCGGACATTGAAATGACGATCAACAGCACGGATATCTCGGTGCTCTATGACGGCACTGCCGAGGAGCTCCTGAAGATCCTCACCGCTGATGAAGACGACGACGCCGAAGAGGGCGACGAAGACGAAGACGAAGGCGACAAGCCTAGCGAAGAGTAGGCTCGACTCGGTGAGCTTCGCGCTCATCTAGCGATCTCAGCAAAACCCGGTAGCAATGCGCTGCCGGGTTTTTGCATTCATCGATTCACTCTTTGCGAAGAGCGATGCTGAGCACCGTTGCGCTCGCCACTTCATCGGCTATGCTCTGCCGGGAAAGGGACCGCTCCCTTTCCGTGTGATCTCCCCCAGCCGCGCAAAGAGAACCTGCGCGGCCTTATCATGAGCACGCAAGGAAGCGGCATGAGCCTTCTCGTTGTTGGATCGGTTGCCTTCGATACGATTGAAACGCCGCACGGCAAACGCGAGCGAATCGCTGGCGGGTCCTGCGTTCACTTCAGCTATTCCGCGGCCTATCTTACTCCGGTCAAGATGATCGGCGTGGTTGGCAAGGACTACCCCAAAGAGTTCATCGATCTGCTCAACGAGCGCGGCATCGACACCTCGGGCATCGAGCACACGGATGGCGAGACCTTCTTCTGGTCCGGCAAGTACGAAGGCGACATGAACGAAGCGGAAACGCTCGAAACGCGCCTCAATGTGTTCGGCGATTTTCGCCCCAAAGTAGAGGGCGAAGACAAGGACGCGAAATTCGTCTTCCTCGCTAACGGCCACCCGCTTACGCAGCTTTCACTGCTCGAACAGCTCAACAATCCAACGCTGGTGATCGCGGACACGATGGATCTGTGGATTCGCGAGTTCCGCCCGGATCTCGAAAAGCTGCTGAATAAGATCGACGCGCTCGTGCTCAACGACGGCGAAGCGCGCTTGCTCACCGGCGAGCGCAGCATGATCCGCGCGGCTCGCAAGCTGCTTGCAGCGCATGAGCTGAAGCTGATCATCATCAAGAAGGGCGAGCACGGCAGCTTGGCCGTCACGCCCGACTTCGTGATCGCGACGCCTGCCTATCCCACAGAGGCCGTGATCGACCCGACCGGCGCTGGCGACAGCTTCGCCGGCGGCACGCTCGGCTACCTCTCGCTTTGCGGCGAGCTGAATCAGGGCACACTGCGCCGCGCCATTCGCTACGGCACGGTCTGCGCGAGCTTCCAGGTGGAAGACTTCAGCCTCGATCGCCACAAAGGCCTGACCCGCGCCGACATCGAGCGCCGCCTAATCGACTTCGAGCATATGCTCTAGCCGCAGTAGAACTGGTATTCCTGCCAGTTCCTCCTTTAAAAAGCATGCTCGCTGGCATTTATGGGATGCAGGCCACGGAGAGGCGAAGGCGCGGAGTAGCGGAGTTTCTCGATTGCCCCATCCCTCTTCGTGCGGAGCACGATGCACCCATTAGCCCCCGGTGAAACCGGAGGTGTTGCGTTGGCGCCGCGAATCCCATCCCTCCTCGTGCGGAGCACGACGCACTCGTTAGCCCCCGGTGAATCCGGGGGTTTTGCGTTGGCGCTGAGAATCCCATCCCTCTTCGTGCGGAGCACGATGCACCCATTAGCCCCCGGTGAAACCGGGGGTTTTGCGTTGGCGCCGCGAATCCCATCCCTCTTCGTGCGGAGCACGATGCACCCATTAGCCCCCGGTGAAACCGGGGGTTTTGCGTTGGCGCCGCGAATCCCATCCCTCCTCGTGCGGAGCACGACGCACCCATTGGCCCCCGGTGAAACCGGGGGTTTTGCGTTGGCGCCGCGAATCCCATCCCTCGTGCGTGCGATCCTATTTCAGAATCCTGCTCCGCCCCTCCCTGCCCTGCCTCCGAATCCAACAAGCTGCCAGACCTCACGCAATCCTCATCATCTCTCCGCTTGCGGCTGGCGCGTGAGCAGGCAAAATCGACGCTTACCGATTTGCAGCCCGACGTTCCCAACGCCTGCTGCGCCTCATCAAGCGGAGCACGACATGAGCGACACAGAGCAAGCAACCAGCAAGCGCAATCCCATCCCCTACGCGACCTTCGCGATCACCTTCATTCTGAGCGCGCTCGCGATCTGGACGATCAGCAACGCGCACGCGCAAGAAGCTGAGAAGAAGGAAGCGGCTAAAGAGACTGCCACCTACAGCGAAGCAAAAGTGCGTATCCGCGATATCCAAGGCGCGAGCCACACCTCGCCTCTGAACGGCAAAAAAGTCAGCAATGTACCGGGCGTGGTGACGGCCTTCGATAGCGTCAAGTTCTACATGCAGGACGAATTTCCCGACGACGACAACGCCACCAGCGAAGCCGTGGTGGTCTACTTTGGCCGCGACGGTCTGAAGGACGTACCGAACGTCGGCGACCGCGTGCTCGTCAGCGGCGTGGTCAAGGAGTGGAATGTTTCCGGCATGACGCTCACTGAAATTGCCAAGCAGGGCAAAGACAAAGTGGAAGTGGAAGTGCTCGCCTCCAACGTCGATCTGCCTCCAGCGATTCGCATCGGCGCTGATGGCCGCATGCCGCCGACGCAGAACATCGACGACGACAATATGAAGACCTTCGACGCCGATAAAGACGGTATCGACTTCTGGGAATCCCTTGAAGCCATGCGCATCGAAGTGATCGACGCTGTGGTCGTTGGCGCTACGAAGCACGGCGGCTTCGCGGTGCTCGGCGACAATGGCAAGGATTGCGGTACGCGCACCGCGCGCGCAGGCATCGTTATCGACGGCGAAACAAATGACTTCAACCCCGAGCGCATTCTCGTCACTCCAACCTTCATCAGCGAGCTACCGACGGTCACGGTCGGCGATACGCTCGCGAAAATCGAAGGCGTCGTCGAATACGATTACGGCAGCTACCAGCTCTGCGCTACAGCCGTCCCAACGCTCAACAAGCGTGAGAAAGAACTGGAGCGCGAAGTGACCGAGCTTGTCGCGACCGACACGCAGCTCACGATCGCCAGCTTCAACATTGAAAACTTCTCCAAGGCTGATGGCGACGAGCGCGCGACCGAAATCGCCGAGGTAATCGTCAACAATCTCAAGTCCCCGGACATCGTTGGCCTGCAGGAAGTGCTCGACAACGACGGCACGCAGCAGTCGATGGTGGTGAGCGGCGAAGCGACGCTCGATGCGCTCTGCATCGCCATCCGCAAACTCGACGGCCCGCGCTACAAATACATGGAAATCGCGCCGAGCGACGACAAGGAAGGCGGCGTGCCCGGCGGCAACATCCGCGTGGCTTACCTCTACAATCCTGATCGCGTGGGCTTCGAGGCCAGCGACGACAAGGGCGACGCGACGACCAATACAGAAGTGGTGAAGCGCAACGGCATGGCGCAGCTCAAGCACAATCCTGGCCGCTTCGATACCGAGAACCAATGCTGGGATCGCACCCGCAGGCCGCTCGCAGCGCAGTTCACCTTCGGCGATGCGAACATCATCGTGATCAACTGCCACCTCAGCTCAAAGCGCGGCGACGAAGGCCTCTTCGGCATGAACCAGCCCCCCCTGCTGAAAAGCGCAGAAGCTCGCACCAAGCAAGGCGAGAGCGTCAACAAGTTCGTCAAGTCGATCTTCAAAGCGCAGAAGGATTGCACCGTGATCGTGCTCGGCGACATGAACGAGTACTACTTCGGCGAGCCGATGCTCAAGCTTGCCGGCAAGGAGCTTCGCAATCTCTGGGAGGAGCTCGATCTGAACGAGCGCTACTCCTACATCTATCAAGGCAACTCGCAGACCCTCGATCACATCTTCGTCGGCGGCCCGCTGAAAGATGCCGAGGACAAATGCGAATTCGATGCTGTCCACGTGAACTCGGAATACCCCGAGGACAACCGCGCGAGCGACCACGATCCGGTGATTGCAAGGCTGACGCTGAAGGAAGCCGTAGCGGCAGACTAATAATGAAGGAGAGAGCGTCATCCCGACAGAGCGACGCTCTCACCATTTCCCGAGCTTCCGCGCTACAATGCACGCGGCCTCGATCACCACAGCACTCTTAAAAGGAAGCGCGCATGGGCCTCTTCAAATCCAAAGAAGAAAAGAAGCTCGAACGCGACATGGAGATCAAGCGCGGCATCGGCAGAATCCGCCGCCAGATCCAAGCGCTGCAAAAGAGCGAGCAGGAATGGCTCGACAAAGCCAAGCGCGCGCGCCAGATGGACTCGCCCGAGCAGCTCGCCTTCATGCGCAAGACGCTCAAAGCGACGACTTTCCAGCGCCGCATGCTGGAGCGCCAGTTGCTGACGATCGAAGCCGCCAAGCAGATGAAGGATCAGGCGGAGAGCTACGGCGTCTTCGCTGAAACGATGGGCGCGGTCAGCAAATCCATCGCCGATGTCTACGGCAGCGTTGACCTTGAGAAGACGCAGGTTGAGTTCGAGCGCGCGATGCATCAGGCGGATTCGATGTCGCAGCGCATGGACCTCTTCCTGGACATGTCGAAGGAATCACTCTTCAACACCGAATCCAGCATGGGCGAGGAGTTGATCAGCGACGACGAGATTGATCGCATGATCGGCGTGGATACGAGCAAGGAGCGCAAAAAGGATCGCGCGTCGCTCGACAAGGAAATCGCACAAGAGCTGGGCGAAGCTGAAGGTGAAGAGAGTGTGAGCGAAGGCAACGCTGGCTAGCTCGCGCAATTCGCTCCACTCATCGCGCCCCGCTAGCGGCAGCAGCGAGCGAGATTCGTCACGCAATCATCCCCGCGCACTGGGGATCCCCCGCCCAGCCCAAAGAAAGCCGTGCTCCCGATGAACCCTGAACCGGGTTCATCGTTTCATCGTTTCAGGCTCAATGGTATACGGAAGGCCGCTACGTTGAGCCTCAAACACGACACTCCGCGAACGAGATCGAGGAAGGGATAGCCCATGGATCGCCTGCGTACCCTCACAGTGGCTTTGCTGCTATTGCTGATGTGTGGAGCACCGCTCGCACATTCTGAAGAAGTCAGCCAAGCTGACAAGGATCGTGCAGCCAAAGCCAAGTACTACGCCGAGCGCTATGAGATGTATGACTACGCGCGCGACGTCGCCAAAGGCGTCAAGAACGACGCGCTGAACGTCATCACGCTCGCTGACATCTACCGCGCCAAGGCCAAGTCCTTGCGCAGTGATAGCCGACGCGAAGACGAATGGAACAAGGCATGGGCTGACGCGCTTGAGATTACGTACTCATCGAAGTCAGAGAAGGCGAAGCTCCACTTCTATACCCTGCTCTTCGACCGCATTGAGGCCAAAGGCTACGCCAAGGATGAAGTTATCCCCTTCACCATGGGCGGCGCCAATCGCACCACGAATGCCGAGCGTGCTGCCGAAGCCTACCGCGAGCTTGATACCCGCGTGCAAGCTGGCCTCGACAAGATCGCAAACTTTCCATTCGATTGGCTCGACACCGCTGGCGATCACCCGGAGCGCGTCGAAGTCTACAACTCAATGCTGATGAGCTTTTACCTGCGCCAACGCTCCGCCTACGTGCGCGGCATGTGCGCACCCGAAGGCAGTCAGATCCGTCGCGACTGGATGGACAACGCCGCGGCCGTCTTCTCGGATTTCACCTGGGAAGTGATCGACGCGCTGATGATCCCCGAATGCGTTTGGGATGGCTATGTCCTGCTCGGACACGCCTCGCGCGCCGTTGGCGATTCAGATGCTGCGGTCAGCAACTACCGCGCACTGCCTGAGACGATGGCCGACTTCGGCTTCAATCCGGAAAACTACCTCGTCCAGATTCGCGCTTTTGAAGGCTACAACTTGGCCGCTCAAGTACTGCTGAACGATTACGCTGGCAACCGCGAGAAGCTTGAAGAAGCGATCGAAATGGTTGACCGCGTGCTGCGCCTCTATCCCGGCAGCTCAGATACGCCTATGGGCAAAGAACTGCTCATGTACGGCGTCGCGGCTCGCGCCCAGATTCAAGGCGCTGATCTTGATCCCGAAGTGTTGAACAAGCTCTTTGAACTGGCCGGTCCTGGCCAAGACCCGCACATCGCCCTGCGCGCTTCAGAACAGCTCGCGAACATCGCGATGGTGACGGGCATGTCGAACGAGCTGCG